>Ga0224530_1000560_pt1 | contig 23493 bp, 26 predicted proteins | sample CBST75metaG_FD_179873 | JGI IMG/M metagenome (GOLD analysis project Ga0224530, IMG submission 179873) | Peat soil microbial communities from Stordalen Mire, Sweden - C.B.S.T75 | ecosystem: Environmental > Terrestrial > Soil > Wetlands > Peat | place: Sweden: Norrbotten County, Stordalen Mire...
GCTGCATAATGTGGGGTTCCTTTACATTAAGTTTGGTCTCGTAACCCTATTCTAATGTTCTGAATTCCCACACTTAAATATGGTTAAAGCTGGAATTTTGCAAGAGGCTCAGATTGCGGAAGTTTTCAGCCGCGCCAACTCAACCTATGAAGCAGGCACGATCAGAATCGAACGCTATGGGCGGCGCGGCCCCAGCCTGCGCGCCCATTACACGTACTCCCACGCCATGGACTGGAATCCCAACGAAAGCTCGCAGGTGGCCGGCAGCGACGTGCTGGACCCTGCCGATTTCAGCCTGGAATACGGAGTCAGCAACCTGGACGCGCGCCACTCGGCCGCTGTCATGGCCAGTTGGGAGACGCCCTGGAAGCTGCGCAAGCTGGGTGGACGACTGGCGAACGGCTGGACGATCTCGGGTGTGGGGCAATTCCGCAGCGGTTTGCCCTACACGATGCGCACCGAGGGCTCTCTGGCTACCGGCTTCGGAACGACTGGCGCAACCATTGAAGCGCTGGCGACGGGTATGAACGGCTCCGGCGGCGACAACCGCGTCTACGGCTTGGGCAACGACAAGAAGACTTACAACATTGGTCGCAACACTTTTCGCTATCCCTCCACATGGAAGGCCGACCTGCGCCTGGGCAAGCGCTTCAATCTGGGAGCCATGCGGCAGTTGGAGTTGCTGGCCGAGAGCTTCAACCTCTTCAACCACCAGAACGTGACCCAACTGGAGACGATCGGCTACTCCATCGAGCGGGGTTCCTCGCTGGGCGATCCGTCCACACTCACCTTCCTCAACGGCGCAAAGAAGAACACCACGGCCTTCGGCCAGCCGCTGAACATCAACGCCACCGACTTCTACCGTGAGCGGCAGATCCAGTTTGGGCTGAGGGTCAGGTTTTAGGGCGCGCTTCGCACAAGCGTGTTCCAGATCGCTCCTGAAAGAGTCACGGGGAAGGCCGTCCTTTCGCCAACTGTGATTCCTCCACGGCAGGGGAACAATGGCACATCTGCGATCAAGACCGAAATGCCTCGCGCGCGGCTGTAATCGTCGCAGCAACCTCGGCTTTTCCGTGGGCCGTGCCCAGGAAGGCAGCTTCAAACTGCGAGGGCGGCAGCCAGACGCCCTGGTCCAGCATCGCGCGATGGAAGCGGCCGAAGGCGGTGGTATCGGACTGTCCGGCATCCTCGTAGTCGGCCACCTGTTCGTCCGTGAAGAACCAGGTCCACATGGCGCCGACGCGATTGAGGGTGAGCGGAACGCCGGCCTTTGCAGCCTCGGCGGCAACTCCTTCGGCCACAGCTTTGGCCGTGGCTTCAAGCTGCGGATAGACCTTAGCGGCGTGTTCCTGTAAATACCCAACCGTCGCAATACCGGCGGCCATGGCCAGCGGATTGCCGCTCAGCGTTCCGGCCTGATAGACGGGGCCGAGAGGCGCGAGCAGGTCCATAAAACGGCGCTTCCCGCCGAATGCGCCCACCGGGAGGCCTCCGCCGACAATTTTTCCCAGCGTGACCAGGTCGGCGTCGACGCCGTAAAGCTCCAGGGCGCCGCCCAAGGCCACGCGGAAACCGGTCATGACCTCATCGACAATCAGCAACGCGTCTTCGCGTCGGGTGAGAGCGCGCAGGCCAGCCAAAAAGCCGGGAGCAGGCGGAATGCAGCCAGCGTTGCCCACTACCGGCTCCAGAATCACGGCGGCGATGGCGCCGGGATGGGCGTCAAACGCGGCTTCGACTGCCGCGAGATCGTTGTAGGGCAGGGCGAGGGTCATGCGGGCGATTTCCTCCGGCACGCCGGCCGAGCCGGGAATGCCAAAAGTCGCCACGCCAGAGCCGGCTTTCACCAGCAGTCCGTCGGCGTGCCCGTGGTAGCAGCCCTCGAATTTGAGGATGATCTTGCGGCCCGTGGCAGCACGCGCCACACGAATCGCCGACATGGTGGCCTCGGTACCGGAGTTGACGAAGCGCAGCTTTTCGATGGCCGGGAAGCAGGCAGTGACGCGTTCGGCAAGGTCGGCCTCGGAGGCTGTGGAGGCGCCGAAGCTGGCGGAGCGGCGCGCGGCCCGCTCGATAGCCTCGACCACGGGCGGAAAGGCGTGGCCCAGAATCATCGGTCCCCAGGAACCGAAGTAGTCGATGTACCGGTTCCCGTCCACGTCGGTAAGCCAGGCGCCCTTGGCGCTCTCAATGAACGGCGGCTCTCCGCCCACCGCATGGAAGGCCCGGACCGGCGAGTTCACGCCGCCGGGAAAGAATCGTTCTGCGCGCTGCTGAAGGGCCCGGGAACGGGTGTGAATGCGGGCTGGGGAAGGGGAAATCATCGTGCGTTCAGTATAGAAGGCTGCGTGGTGAATGGAAGCTTCAGTGATTTTGGCCGGTGGCGCGAAAGAGGGTAAGGAACGCGTCGGGCGTAAGGATGGTGAGCCCGTCAATGGGCGGCAGATTGAGCAGGTGCCGGTCTCCCGTGACGATAAAGGCTGCCCGGCCTTCCAAGGCGCATTCAAGGACGCGGTTGTCGGGCTCCTCAGGGCAGAGGTCGAGGCGGCACCGCGGCAGAATCGTCTCCGCGCTGCGCCAGAGAATGGCGGCGGTTCTAGCAAGTTGGTGCGAAGTGTAGCTGAACTTGTCGCGCAGAACGCGTTCGAGTTCCAATTTCAACGGCGTCGAAACCAGCAGGTGGAGCTTTCCCTCCAAGGCAAGGTCAAGGACCAGCTTGGGTTTGCCTCCGTAGCGCATGCCGATATGTACACGTTGGTATCGAGAACAACCCGAGGAATCATGGGTTCTTTCAGGCCGACTTTACAGGACGTTCATCCTCTTCCCGGGCAGTTTCACGGCGGACCTCACGCACCAGGTTGACGACATCTTCATCGGTTTTGAGGCCGGGCATCTCGGCGGCCATGGTTCCATAGGAGCGGATCTGCTCCCATTTGCGTTCGCTTTGGTAGTGCCGCAGGGCTTCGCGCATCAACTCGCTCATGGTGCGGTTCTCCTCCTTGGCGAGAGCCAGGGCCTGCTCGTAGAGAGGAGGCGGCAGAGTGATGGAAACGACTTTTGTGGTTCGCATATTACTTAGTATGACTGAGAATGACGCCAGCTTGCAAGCTGAATTGTGCTGGAGCGCATCCGCAGCCGCGGTTCTGCCATCTGAACCGGATGAGGGCAAGTGGCGGAATCGCTGAACATTGACGGTCGCTTGTTGGTCGTCTTCGATGGACACTGCGGACTGTGCAACCGCTCGGTACGCTGGCTGCTGGCCCGCGACCGGCAGGACAAGCTGCGCTTTGTGGCCTCGGAGTCGGCAAAAGTAGCTGATTTGCTGGCGCGATCCGGATGCGAGGGGGCTGGCTTTTCGTCCGGTCCTGGCAGCATTCTGGTGGTCCGCGACCTGGGCGGTCCAACGGAGCGAATTCTGGCCCGCTCGGAGGCTGTCCTGGCGCTGTTGCGCGAGCTGCCGCGTCCCTGGCCTGCGGTCGCCGCAGGACTTGGCTGGATTCCCCGGCCATTGCGCGACCTGGCCTATCGGCTCGTCGCCCGCTGGCGCTACAACATATGGGGGCGTCTGGAAAGCTGCCCGCTCCCATCGGCCAAGGATAGGGAAAGGTTTCCATAACCCGCTGCCGAAGGCCTCAAATCCTGTTAAAATCATGGCTTCCGGCCTGACGGAGCGCCGATCATTCCATCCGTAGAAAGCCCGCATCGTGCCTAAAGAATCCAAGCCAAAATCCGTGACCTACGCCGACGCCGGCGTGGACATCAGCAGTGGCGATCGCGCCAAGGAACGCATCAAATACCTGGCGCAGAAGACCTTCAACCGCAATGTCCTGGGAGGAATCGGCGGCTTCGGCGCGCTCTTCCGGTTGGATTTGCAGCGCTGGAAGGCTCCCATCCTGGTCAGCTCGGCTGACGGCGTGGGCACCAAGCTGAAGATCGCCTTCGAGCTGGGGATGCACCAGACCGTGGGCGCCGACCTGGTGAACCACTGCGTCAACGACATCGCCGTGCAGGGCGCAACGCCCCTGTTTTTCCTGGACTATCTGGCCAGCGGCAAGCTGGACCCTGAAGTGACCGAATCCGTGATCATGGGCATGGCCGAGGCCTGCAAGGCTAACGGCTGCGCACTGATTGGTGGCGAAACGGCGCAGATGCCAGGCTTCTATACCGATGGTGAATACGACCTGGCTGGCTTCATCGTGGGTGCTGTGGACCGCGAGAAGATGGTGACCGGCGCCGGCATCAAGCCGGGGGACGTGCTGATCGGGCTGCCCTCCACCGGATTGCACACCAATGGCTATTCGCTGGCGCGCAAGCTGTTCTTCGAGGTGGCTGGCTACAAGCCGACGCAATATGTAACGGCGATCAAGGAGAAGGCCGGCACGGAGCTGATGAAGACGCATCGCAGCTATCTGCACGTGATCCAGAAGCTAGTGACGGCCGGGGTGACCACGGGCATGGCCCACATTACCGGCGGCGGCATCACGGAAAACCTGCCCCGTATCCTGCCCAAGAACACCGGAGCCCAGATTGAGATCGGCTCCTGGCCGGTATTGCCCGTCTTCGAGCACCTGCGCGAGTTGGGCCAGGTTTCCCAGGAAGAGATGATGCGCACCTTCAACATGGGGATCGGCCTTATTGCGGCCATTCCGGCAGCCAAGTTCACGCGTACGAAGAACCTGCTCGACCGGGCTGAGGAGAAGTTCCACATCATCGGCCGGGTAGTCAAGGGCGACCGCAAGGTGCAATACACATGAGCGTTCCGGGCGAACCCCTCCGGCTGGGAGTTCTGCTCTCCGGCCGGGGATCGAATTTCCTGGCGATTGCCGAGTCCATTCGTGTCGGAAGGCTGAAGGGCGTCGAGATTTCCGTTGTGATCTCAAACGTAGCCGATGCCGGGGGCTTGCAGGCAGCTCGTTCGATGGGATTGCCCAGCGAGCTTTTTGTCTCAAAAGGCCGCAAGCGCCAGGAACACGACGCCGAGCTTATTAGCTGTCTGCGCACGCATCGAGTGGATCTGGTGTGTCTGGCTGGCTACATGCGGATTTTGACGCCGGAGTTCATCACCGCCTTCCCCAACCGGATTCTCAACATTCACCCCGCGCTGCTTCCGGCCTTTCCGGGGCTCGATGCGCAGCAGCAGGCCTTCGATTACGGCGTCAAAGTAGCTGGCTGCACGGTGCATTTTGTCGATGAGCACCTGGACCACGGAGCCATCGTTCTGCAGCGGGCTGTTCCGGTCGAAGAGACCGACGACGCGCACGCGCTGGCCGAGCGCATCCTGGTGGAAGAGCACATTGCTTATTCGGAAGCGATTGCCCGCGTGGCCAGCGGCGAGTACGAAATCCGCGGGCGGAAGTTTGTGAAGTGTACCCTCTAATGCTCCGGCAGCCGCCCCGGTTAGCCTTCAAGAGGTGAGCCGGAAGCCTTCGCGCCTGCTCGCTGTCCCCAATGTCAAGCGACCGGAACGCGAGACTTCCGTATAAGTCCTTCCTTATCAGCTTCCAGATACTTCATTTCGTTTGCCGAAGATAATCCCCCGATTGTCTAGTCTTGGAGATAACCAGACAAACGACGGAGACGCCGCGCCCGGCGAATGAGTACGCCCTCCCCCCAATGCGGATGGCGCCGGGGCGCGGGACCGCGCCTGTCTTTGCGTGAGCCGCTCTTGCCTGAAAGCCAGGCCGCAACCACGGCAGCTTTCAGGCAGGAAGAGCGGCTCCATGCCCCCGAGTCCAGCTGCCGGTTCGGAAGGGAGTGGCCGCCGGAAGGCGCTCTCAATTCCACCACGAAAATCCATCAGTTCACGGCGGCCACGGCCGCCTTTTTCTTTTCGGAAGGAGATTTCCAAATGAACAGCATCGCAAATATCTGGAACCACCCCAAGACCTCGGCTGCCGGTCTGCTGATCGCCATCGTGACCATTGCCGGCGCCCTGTCGCAACAGGGAATTACGTTAGGCACGACAGGGACAGGTACCGTGATCACCCTGGTTAGCGGCATTGCGACGGCGCTTCTCGGGCTGCTGGCCAAGGATCCGGGCGGCGCGTCCTCGTCGACCGGAAGTACCGCCAAGCTGGGAGCCTGGGCTTTGATTACGCTGCTTTTACCACTGCCGTTCATCGGCGGCTGCTCGGGCACGACCGTGGCGCAGAATATTGTGAACTGGACTCCGGCGCTCCAGAGCGCGGTTGCGACGGTGGATTCGACCGGCGCCCTGCTTGCGCCCGCAGACGCACCGATCTTTGCCGCAGCCACGGCCGGTTTTGACGCGGCATCGAACCTGTTGGTGACGCAGGCCAAGGCATATCTGGCCAATCCCTCGGCCAGTGTTCTGGCGCAGATGCAGGCGCAGATTGTCACTCTGCAGCAACAGGTGAACACAGCCCTTCTACAAGCGGCGAAGATCACGGATCCGTCCAGCCAGAAGCACGCCTTGACGGCGGTTCAGGCGGTTGCAGTTGTGGTGAGCGCGATTCTGGCCTTGGTCCAGTCCGTCTCAAGCAAAGCCCAGGTGGCGCAGATGGCCGCGCAATCTACGATCAAGCTGGCCGAGGTGCGTCCCTTCCTGGACGAAGCCGGCGCTGCTCGCATGGTTGCCACACACTATGGCGAGCCGATCGAACTGGCGCGGGTTGAGGTGGCGCGCGCGGAAGCGGCGGAGATGCAGGCGGGGTTCTGACGAATCGTGCAATTTTTTGCAAGGCTGCCGGGTACGGGGCAGGAAAGCGGTCGGTACACGTGGGTCCAGTCCGTACCTGGACCTACGGTCGATGGATGCGAGTTTCCTCTCTCCCCCTGGCGAACCTCCGAAACCCTTGTACTCCCGGTTCTACTCCCTACGCCCTACCCCCTGTTCCCTGCCCCACCAACACTTCCCTCTTGACGACTGCAAGGGCGGATGCGCATACTCCCGAGTTATGCCCGGTCTGGAGGCTTCTTTCCCCTGCCAGCGGGAGTTGGTCTTTTTATGGATCTGGTTTTGATTCGTCTTCTGTTCGTGGCCCTTCTGGCGGCTGTCTGCTTTTTTCTTCGTCCTTTCGGTTTGTCAGATTGGGTAAGTGCTGCGGCGGGTGCGATGGCAGCCGGCGCGGTGATTGTCTTTGAACTGCGGGTGCGGGCTCTCAGCTTGAAGCGGCTGATCGGCGCAGTGGCGGGCAGCATCCTCGGCATCTTTGGCGCGGCGCTGTTCTGTCTGGTGCTGCGTTCGGCGCCTCTCAGCGGGGGCACTTCGGCTGTGTTACAGATCTTCGTTCTGTTGCTGATGACCTATGTGGGGCTGTTGGTGGGCGCCAACAAGGGCGATCTGCTGAATCCGGTGGCGCTGGGCACCGTCTTTGCCACCGAGCGGCCCACGCGACGCAGCGCCAAGGTGCTCGACACCAGCGTGATTATCGATGGCCGTATCGCCGACATCGCCGAGGCGGGTTTTGTGGACGGCATGATGGTGGTGCCGGAGTTTGTGCTGCGCGAACTGCAGACGGTCGCCGACTCCACCGACAGCTCCAAGCGCCAACGCGGCCGGCGCGGCCTCGACATGCTGCAACGGATGCAGTCGAACGACAACATCCGCGTGCAAATCGTCCCCGACGACTTTCCGGCCATTCGCGAGGTGGACCTGAAGCTGCTGGAACTGGCCAAGAAGTGGGAAGCCAAGGTGGTGACCAACGACTTCAACCTGAACAAGGTGGCCCACCTGCACCACGTCGAAGTGCTGAACATCAATGATTTGGCCAACGCGCTCAAGCCCGTGGTTCTGCCCGGCGAGAAGATGACGGTGCTGATTCTGAAGGAAGGCAAGGAGTACAACCAGGGCGTCGGCTATCTGGACGACGGCACCATGGTGGTGGTGGACCACGCACGCAAGGTGATCGGTAAGTCGGTGGAGATCTCCGTCACCAGCGTCCTGCAGACCGCCAGCGGCAAAATGATCTTCGGCAAGATGGAAGAGAACGGCAAGAGCGGCGAGCCAGCGCGTCCGGGGCCGATGGAGATCGCGCGGTAACCACCTGCGGCGGGAGCGGCTGCCCGCCGTTTGCCGGCCATGCTCAGTACTTCGTCACCTTCGGGTCGATCTCGTCGGCCCAGGCCATGATGCCGCCGGTGAGGTTGACGACCCTTGGGTAGCCCATTTTTACCAGAAATTCTGCGATGCGCTGTGAGCGGACGCCGGATTTGCAGTGCACAATGACCTCGCGCTCGCGGTCGATCTCGGCCAGCCGCTGCGGCACATCGTTCTGCGGAATCAGCTTTCCGCCGATCTGGGCAATCTGGTACTCGAAGGGCTCGCGCACGTCGATCAGTTGCACGTCTTCGCCCGCATCCATGCGTCGCTTCAGTTCCCTCACCGTGATTTGCGGAATGCCGTTTTTCAAGATTTTCTCCTCTTTATTCTCTGGCCCAATGCCGCAGAACTGCTGATAGTCGATCAGTTGGGTCACGGTGGGGTGTGCGCCGCAAACCGGGCACTCGGGGTTCTTGCGCAATTTCAGCTCGCGGAAGCGCATGTTCAAGGCATCCACCAGCAGCAGGCGTCCGGCCAGGGACTCGCCCTTGCCCAGAATCAACTTGATCACTTCGGTGGCCTGGATGACACCGACCAAGCCGGGCAAAATCCCCAACACTCCACCCTCCGCGCAACTCGGCACCAGCCCGGGCGGTGGCGGCTCCGAATAAAGGCAGCGGTAGCAAGGACCGTCCTTGGTGGCAAAGACGCTGGCCTGCCCCTCGAAGCGAAAAATCGATCCGTAGACATTCGGCTTGCCGAGCAGAACGCAGGCATCGTTTACCAGGTACCGGGTGGGGAAGTTGTCCGTCCCGTCCGCCACAATGTCGTAATCCTTCAGGATTTCAAGAGCATTGAGGCTGGTCAGCATGGTCTCGTGCTTGATCACGTTGAGCGCCGGATTCAGCGCCGTGAGCTTCTCTGCGGCAGAGTCCAGTTTCTTGCGCCCAATGTCCTTGGTGGAGTGGATAATCTGGCGCTGCAGGTTGCTGGCATCGACCACGTCGAAGTCCACCAGCCCCAGCGTGCCCACACCCGCCGCAGCCAGATAGAAGAGCAGCGGCGAACCCAGCCCGCCCGTGCCCACGCACAGCACACGCGCCGCCTTCAGCTTCTGCTGGCCCTCGATGCCCACCTCGGGCAAAATCAGGTGCCTTGAATAGCGCGAAAGCTCGTCTGTCGTCAGTTCGGGAAGAGTGGCTTGCTGATGGATGGTCGCCATTGTCTTTTCAGTCCAATTCCTGGGCCGTCGATTCAGCCCGCTTGGCTCAGAGTCTTTGCGCCGAAGGCGCGTTTGCCTGGACGGCTAGTCCCCACCGGCAATCGATGGGATGATCGAGAGCGTGTCGGCGGCTTTCACGGCAGTGGCTTCCTTTTCCGGCAGATAGCGCACGTCTTCATCGTTCAGGTAGAGATTCACGAAGGCGCGCAGCTTCCCCTCGGCAGAGAAGAGATGCTTGCGCAGCTCCGGGTGCGCCTGCGTAAGTCCTTCCAGTGCTCCGGCAATGGTGCTTGCTGCAACTTCGACTGTGTCTTGCCCGCCCGCGAACGACCGCAACGGTGTGGGAATATAGATGGTCATGCGGAAAATTCCTCGCTTATGAAACATTGGATTCAGCACAAGGTCGAAACGATAGCTTTCCTTTGCGAACCAGCATCTTGAAATCAGTGCTGGATGGCTACACCGTTTACGGCCATCGCAAGAAGCCAAGCGCTGAAAATGCAGATCCTTCACTATGTTCAGGATGACAAGGGCCAGGGACGAATTCCGGGGTCACGACATTCGGTGGAGTGGTGCGATTTACTCGTCCACCTGGATCGTTTGCACCTCGAACCGCTTTTCCTCTTCGGTTGCGCCGGCCAGTAGAAACGCGTTGGTGGCCGCGGCCTTGCCCTTTGCGACCTCTGTAATCACGTAAGAGCAGCCCAGCCAGTGTGCCTCGGCCAGGTCGGTTGCCGACCACTGCGCCGGATGGTCGGGGTGGGAGTGGTAAAACCCCGCAATGCTCAGCCCCTGGCCGCGTGCCTCCCGCTCGATCTTCACCAGTTCGGCAGGAGCGATGTTGTAGCGGTTATGGGCGGAATCGGTGCGCGTATTTCCCGCGCGCACCGCCGACACCACCCGCCAGCCTTGCGGCGAGTTCTGTCCCAGCAGCACGCCGCAGCACTCGCACGGGTACGTCTCTTCGCCGTGGGCGAGGAGACTGTCATAGACCGCCTGGCTCAGCCCGAGAACGCTCAAGCTTCCTCCCAGAACCTCTCGCTCAAGTACTTGTCTGCCGAATCCGGCAGCATCGCCACGATCACTGCCGTTCGTTCGGCCGCGGCTTCTTCCCGGGCGATGCGCACACTGGCCGCAATGGCCGCTCCTGAGGAAATTCCCACCAGCAGACCTTCCTCGCGCGCCAGCCGCTTCACCATCTCGCAGGCTTCTTCGGTGCTGACCTCGACCGAGGCGTTGGCCAGGTGCGGGTTGTAGATGGGCGGGATGATCGAGTCGCCCATGAACTTCAGACCCTCAATGCCGTGGAAGGGCGAGTCCGGATGCACGGCGATTGCCTTCAGCGCCGGGTTGTAGCCCTTCAGCCGCCGCGCCGTCCCCATCAGGGTGCCGCTGGTGCCCACTCCGGCCACAAGGTGCGTCACGCTGCCGCCGGTCTGCTCCCAGATCTCCGGCCCGGTCGAGTGGTAGTGCGCCAGCCAGTTCGCGTCGTTCGAGTACTGGTCCAGGTAGCAGTAGCGCTCCGGATCGTTGCCTGCCAATTCACGGGCGCGCCGAATGGCCCCGTCCGGACCCAGATCCGGGTTGGTCCATTCGATCTTGGCGCCAAAGGCAGCAAGAATCCGCTTCCGCTCCGGCGATACGTTCGTGGGCATCGCCAACTCTACCGGAAAACCCAGCGCCGCGCCCAGCATCGCGAAAGCAATGCCGGTGTTGCCGCTGGTGGCTTCAAGGAGGGTCTTGCCGGGCTTCAGCAGCCCGCGCTTCAGGGCGTCCTGCACCATCGCCGCTGCCGCCCGGTCTTTGACGCTGCCGCCGGGGTTGGCCCACTCCGCCTTGCCCAGCAGGGTAATGCCCGCAAGTTCGCGAACAGCCTGCTCCAGCCGGATCAGGGGCGTCTTGCCGATACGTTCGGGTAGCGCGGAACCTGGTTTCATTTGTGAGTTTTCGTCTTCCATTGGAAATTGCGGCATGTGCTCCCGGTGTGCGAGATTGAAGTTCGCGAGGAATTTGCCGATAGGTACAAAACCATCCTCGCAGACTGGAATGCGAACATGCCACGAAAATCCCGCAATCCGAACTTCGAACGGACTCTGGAGACCCTGCGCGAGCACTCCTTCGAAGTGACGCCGTCCTTCGCAATTGCCGGCGGCATGATGGTGAGCAAGCATGGCGCTGCGGCCGTGCTGGTTGCCGCACAGCAGCCGGACGCTCCGGCAGCTTTTGCCGTGCGGCCTGGAGCGCTGGTGCGGGGCCAGATTGCCCGTCTGCTTGACCGCGGCTACCAAAAATTCATCAAAACCGACCAATTTGAGCTTCCCGCCACTGCCGCCCAATTGGAGGCGATTCACCGGTTCAGCGAAGAGCTCAACCTGCTGACCGGCGCCATAAGCCTCTACAACGAGTCGCTGGGAACCACCAGCGATCTCTACGAATATGACCGCTTGCAGGGCCGCGAAGCCATGCTACCCGAGGCGCAGCGCCCTTGGGAACAGGGCGGAGGGCATTGATTCTTGGCGGAAAACGGACAACTGGACCCATTTGTATACGTACTTGGACGCCGTCTTTGTCGGTCGACAGAGGCGCTTTGCTAGGTTGAAGAACCGTATCCCGCCAGGGAAGAGCAACTAAAGCCCCGGCAACAGGAAGTTGTGAAGGCCATGGAAAAAGAACCGACAAGTGAGGCGTCAACCGCTCTGACTCCCGCAAAACCGGCTTCCCGCGAACGCCGGGAGCACTCGCGCTACGGCGTCTATGCCTCCGCTATCATCCATCTCATCAAAATGGGCGCCGACTTCGAAGGCCGTGTCCTCGATCTGAGCCTGAGCGGCTGCCGCATCCGCACCACCGAACGGATGACGGTCGGCATCCACAGGCAGGTCGAAGTCGAGTTTCGTCTTGAGGGGCTGCCCTTCCGCTTGGGTGGGGTTCTCCAGGCCATCCATGACCGGCAGACCGTGGGAGTCCGCTTCATCGATATGAGCAGCCGCAAGCGGGAGGGACTCGTGCAGTTGATCCGCGATATCGAGGAGATGCGAGCGCGCGCCTTTCAGGAAACCGCAGCGGGCGGGGCTTCCTCAGGCACCCCCGGCGCGGTCTCATTCGAGCCTTGAGTTCCGCAACCATGCGGCGCTTCGGTTCCCGCTCTCTACCCTTGTGCCAACTTCTCCATGAGCCCCGTCGTCAACTCGGCCGAACTGGACTCATGATGAGAATCCAGTTAATTCGCTCTTCCGGAAAATAACTCGCGCAACCAAGCTTCCGGCAATAACACGATAAATACCGAGGATTTCAGACGCTCGACAGGATGGCTTGCGTTCGGTTGGCAAACTTCCCCATTCCCGTGTTCAAAACTGAACAGCCATGCATTTGGCGCAATGGGATACTCGCTCTACTCCCCCCAGGGATGTATTTGGTGAGGTGCAAGATGCCAGAGATCCCCACAAAACTTCTCATCGTCGACGATGAATCTTCGATCCGAACTTCAATGTCCCTTGTGCTGACCGAGATCGGCTATCGCGTGTGGGTCGCCGAGGACGGTTTCTCGGCTCTGCTCGAGTTGCGGAAGGAAACCCCCGACATCCTGGTCTGCGACCTGAACATGCCGGGGATGTCCGGCTTCGAATTTCTCACGGTGGTTCGCCGCCGCTTTCCCCATATTCGGACCATTGCCATGAGCGGCGCCTTTAGTGGCGATGAGGCGCCTTCCGGCATCGCCGCCGACGCGTTCTATCACAAGGGCAGCAGCCTTGGCTCCCTACTGCAAATCATGGAATCGCTGCGCGGTGTGGAACGAGCCTTGCCCAACCAGTCGGCTGCGCCCTCCACGATTTGGATTCAGGGCAGCGAACACGCCCCTTCCGGATCGGCTTACGTGAACATCGCCTGCCCGGAGTGTCTGCGGACTTTTCCTCAGCCTCTGGATGGGACCATTGGCCAAGTGCGAGAGACGAATTGTACGGAGTGCGGCGCCTTAGTGCGCTACGCGATTGTCGAGCCGGCCAGTGATCTTCCGGCACAGATTCACCAAAGTACTCCCGCCGAAACAAGGCAAGAGCGCACGAGCGCAACGCAATCCTACAACTGAAAAGAAAGTGTTCCTTCAATGCGAACGATTGCTGCAATGAACATGCTGTTGCGTGAACGGGTGGAGTTGCCCGTTGGCCTGCGCCTTGCGACCGAGGAGTTTCGCGAGGGCTGGAATTTTGCCTGGCGCATTGATGCGCGCCGACTGGAAAAGAAGATTCACGCGAGCGGATGGAACTTCATCAGGGTCGGCGATGGATCGCTGCACAGCGGCGTGGGAGACACATCTAAGGAAGCGATCGCCTGCGCGCTCAAACTGGCGCTTCGGGGCATTCATGTGCACTTCAACGCCGCGGAGGTCGAGCAGATCGAGTCAACCCGCTACCCTTGGTTCTATCTGGCCAGGATAAGAGTCCTCCCGTACCGGATTCAGCAAGATTCGGTCCTGATAGCGCCCGAGGAAGATGAACGGCCTCCCGCGCCTCGCCGGCAAAGGCGGCTGCCGCCTCTTTCGCCCGCGCTCTACCCCCAGTTTGGCAGCGCCATGCCCCTCCTGAAGGAGATGTTGATTTCGTCCCGCACCGAACAACGGAGGCCGCAATGACGATCGTTCCCATGGCGTTGATCCTGCTGGTTTTTCACCGGGCTTTGCGGATTCCTCAGGAGCAGGATCGTCTGCTCGCGCGTTCCCGCTGCAACTCGCGATAGAGATCGCTCTTTGACTGGCCGAGTTCCCGCGCCAGCCTCTTCAGAGCCTCTTTCTCGTCCAATCCGGCCTCGGCCTGGAGCCGCGCTACGCGCTGCGCAATCTTTTCGGGAGCTTTGGCGGCGGCTTGGCCTTCCACCACGGGAGGGGCGCCGACCAGCAGCGTGATTTCCCCCCGCACACGGTCGCGGCTGGCCAGTTCAGCGCGCACCTGGGCCACGCTTCCGCGCAGGAACTCCTCGTGAATCTTGGTCAGCTCGCGGGCCACCACCACGGGCAGTTCCGGTCCCCACACAGCTTCCAGATCCGACAGCGTCTCCAGAATCCGATGTGGAGCCTCGTAAAAGGCCAGAGTGGGAGAACTGCCGGTCTTTTCCCTTGCCGCGGCCAGAGCCTCCAGCCGCGTGCGCCTGGCTCCCGCCTTCTCCGGCAAAAATCCAATGAAGTGGAACTCGTCGGTGGGCAAGCCCGAGGCCACCAGCCCGCTGAGCGCGGCATTGGCTCCGGGAATAGGAATCACGGCGACTCCAGCGGCAATGGCTTCAGCGGCCAGCCAGCCGCCGGGATCGCTGATGCCCGGCATCCCGGCGTCAGAGACCAGAGCGATGCGCCCGCCCGCCTTGAGAGCCTCGATCAGTTCCAGGGCGCGCTGGCGCTCGTTGTGCTGATGGCAGCTTACCGTAGGGGTTGCGATCTCATAGTGATTCAGGAGTTTCTGGGTCTGGCGGGTGTCTTCGCAGGCGATGCGGTCGGCGCGTTTGAGCACGTCGAGGGCGCGCAACGTAATGTCGCCCAGGTTGCCGATGGGCGTGGCCACCAGATAAAGGCCGGGTGCAAGCGGAGTCTCAGGGTCAACAGACATGCGGTTCGTCAGTCCCTGGCTTCCTCGCGCTCCAGCCGACGCTGTTCAGCCAGCAGCGACATGGAACTCATCAGATTCTGTACGCTCACAATGCCCACCACGCGCCCGCTCTCGGCCACCGGAATCAGCGACAGGCCGCGCCCGGCGGTGATGCGGCGAATGGTGGTGCCCAGCGTGTCCTCGGGCCGCGCCACCTGAAAGGCCCGCGACATCACCGACTGCACATAGCCATTGCCGTCGCTGCGCAGCGCGTCCACAATCCGCTGGCGGCTCACGATGCCCACCAGTTGCGGGCCGCGCACCACCGGGAAATCCTCCTGCAGCGAGTGAACGCAGCGCACCAGCGCATCGGCCAGCGTGTCGGACGGGGAGAGCGTGGCGAAGTCCGTGAGCATCACCTCGCGCATGTGCACCGTGTCGACCACCGTCTGGAAGAAAACGCCCTGATCCTCGATCTGCGCGCCGATCATGATGAAAAAGCCGGCGATAATCAGCCACGGACTGTGCAGCGCCATGCCGCCGACCATGGCCAGCAAAGCCAGCGCCTGACCCACTCCCGCGGCCGCCCGGCCGGAGGGAGCCAAGCCGTACTTGCGGGCAAAACTGCCGCGCAGCAGGCGTCCAAAATCCAGAGGGTAGGCCGGCAGCAGGTGCAGCGCGGCCATCCCGGCCTGCATCCACATGAGGCTGCGCACCAGGTGGGCCGCGGAAATCCACGGCTGGTCCAGAAGCTTGACATCGCCGCTCGCGCCCAGAAATGCCGCGGCCAGCGCCAGCGCCGTGGCCGCATTGGCCACCGGGCCCGCCAGCGCCATGGCAAACTGTCCGCTGCCCTGGTTGGCGTTCTCCTGGCTCTCGGGATTGGCGTAGGCATATAACCCGCCGATGGGCAAAAGCAGAACTGCGCGCAGCCGCAATCCCAGCCAGGCCGCCACCAGCAGCCGCGCGGTCTCCCGCACTACCACTGCCGCCACCACCACAAAGAACAGCGCCAGGCCGCGACCCAGTCCGTCCGCGGCGCTTATCGCCAGGCAAACCAGCGCCAGCAGGGGGAAAAAGGCGTGGACGCGCATCTCTACGCCCATCCAACGGCCCAACGGTATTGACCAGCCACGCATACAAGGCAATTGTAGAGGGTCGAGCCCCAATTTGCTTCCGGTATGCTGGAGTGCGTGCGCATCATTGCCGGTACATATCGCTCCCGCACGCTCGAGGCTCCGGCCGGACTGGCCACCCGGCCCACCAGCGATCGCCTCCGTGAAACCATCTTCAACGTCCTCGCCAACCGCATTGCAGGAGCGGCTTTTCTGGATTTGTATGCCGGTTCCGGCGCAGTGGGCATGGAGGCGCTCAGCCGCGGTGCGGCCCAGGTCACCTTCGTGGAAAAGGCCCCTCCGGCGCTCAAAGTCCTGCGCGCCAACCTCGCCCGTCTCGGCCTCACCGCCGGATTTCGCATTCAATCCTGTGGCGTGGGAGCCTTTCTGCGCCGACTGCAAACCGCCCCGGCAGCCTTCGATCTTGTCTTTCTCGATCCGCCCTACGACGCCGACCAGGAGTACGCCTCCACGCTGGGTTTGCTGGGCGGGGCGGCGGCTGGGTTGCTTGCGCCCGGCGCTTTGATTCTCGCCGAGCATCGCCGCAAGGACCAGCTCGCCGACCGTTACGGCTCGCTCCAGCGCACCCGTCTGCTGCAGCAGGGTGATGCCTCGCTCAGCTTCTATGCGGTGGGAGCATTCGTTCAGGGCACAACTTCAGGACTGTCATCCTGATGCGAAGCGGAAGGATCTGCGGTTGCTTTTGCTCTGCTCCGTATTTAGCCCCGGATAGAATCACGGCCGCACACAAAGGTCTTCTTCAGGAACTGCTGTAACCTTCTTCCGTGACCATTTTTAGATGTGAGGAACGATGAGCACGAATACGCGTAGAGGATTACTACTCACGGCGGTCCTGTATTGCGCCGCTGCGTTGCAGGCGCAGACCATTGCGCCCTGGGCCATTGGCCCCTTTGTGCGCCCTTCGACCGGCAATCCGGTCGTCACGCCGCGGCCGGAATCCATCTTTACCGACCCGGTGCTGAAGACGCCTGCTCACTGGGAGGCTCTGCACACCTTCAATCCCGCAGCCATCGTCCGCGACGGCAAGGTGGTAGTGCTCTACCGCGCCGAAGACGATTCGGGAGCCATGGCCATCGGCTCCCACACCTCGCGCCTCGGCCTGGCCGAAAGCACCGACGGCATCCACTTCACCCGCCACGCCGAGCCTGTTTTCTTTCCCGCCGAGGACAGCCAGAAGGCCCGCGAATGGCCGGGCGGCGTTGAGGACCCCCGCCTCGTCGAGCGCGAGGACGGCACCTATGTGCTGACCTATACGCAATGGAACCGCACCTCGTACTCGGTTGGCATTGCCACGTCCCCCGATCTCCTCCACTGGACCAAGCAAGGGCCGGCGTTCCTGACCGCCGCAGGCGGAAAATACGCTAGCCTGCAATACAAATCGGCGGGAATCGTCACCCGTCTCGACCCGGACAAGGGTCGCCTGATCGCCGCCAGGATCGACGGAAAGTACTGGATGTATTGGGGAGAAGGCGCCATTCATCTGGCCACTTCCACTGACGCCGTCCATTGGACCCCGGTCGAAGGCGCCGAGGGCGTGCCTGTTGTTCTTCTCCGCCCCCGCGTCGGCCATTTCGACAGCACTTTCCCCGAGACCGGCCCGCCCCCCGTCCTCACCACTGCGGGAATCGTTGTGCTCTATAACGGAAAGAACGCGGACACGGGCGGCGATCCGCAACTCGGTCCCAGCGCCTATGCCGCGGGCGAAGCCCTCTTCGACGCGAAGAATCCCGCGCACCTCGTGGACCAGATCGCCTCTCCGGTCCTCAAGCCCGAGCTGCCCTATGAGAAGACCGGCCAGTACGCCGCCGGGACCACATTTGCCGAAGGACTCGTTTTCTTTCACAACCAATGGCTCGTCTACTACGGCTGCGCCGACTCGCTGGTCGCCGTGGCCGCCGCGCCAGAGAAATAGAGATTCGGGAGCGCATCCAGCACAAGAGTTCGCGTCTTCAATTCGCGCTCCATGCGTGATTATTCATGCGCGGAGACTCTCGCAGCAGATATCCTCATAGTAGAAACTCGCACGCGAAGCAGTGGTGGACCGCACCTATCGAAAGCCGCAAGAATCAGGACCACGGGCCGATCAGCCTACCCCGGCGCTTCCACGGCTCCGCCGTACTCGCTGTCTTTGTCGCGCTCGTTGTTCTCGCCTCCTCCGCCTGGTGCCAGCAGCCCTCCGCAGCGATCTCCCCTGGCAGCATCCACGGCGTCGTCGAGGATCGCGAGGGAACCGTTTGCGAAGGCGCGCATATCTCCCTCGCCCTGCGTGGCTCAGCCACCTCCGTTGTGCGCACGGCCATCTCCGACAGCGAAGGCCGCTACGTTTTCGGAGACATTCCCGCAGGCCCCTTCCAACTCACCTTCTACTCCAGCGGATTCGCATCCCAAACCATCTCCGGCGTTCTCCACTCCGGCGAAAGCCTCGAAGAGCCGCCCATCCTTCTGCTCGTCACCACCGCCGCCAGCGAAGTCCAGGTGACTGCCTCCCGCGTGGAAGTTGCCGAGGAGCAGGTCAGGGAAGAGGAACAGCAGCGCGTGCTTGGCGCCATTCCCAACTTCTACGTCACCTACGTGCACGACGCGCCGGCCCTCACCTCCAAACAAAAATTCAGTATCTCCTGGAAGTCCTCCATCGATCCCATGACCTTCCTGGCTACCGGAGCCGCGGCGGGCATCGAACAGGCCAGCAACAGCTACAGCGGCTGGGGACAAGGCGCCCAGGGCTACGCCAAGCGTTACGCTGCCAATTATGCCGACAACTTCATCGGCACCATGCTCGGCAGCGCCATCCTGCCCTCGCTGCTCAAACAGGACCCGCGCTACTTCTACAAAGGCACCGGCACAGTCCGCTCACGCATCCTCTACGCCATCGCCAACTCGGTCATCTGCAAGAGCGACAGCGGCCATTGGCAGCCGAATTATTCCAGCATCGGAGCCAGCTTCGCTTCGGCTGGCATCTCGAACTTATATTACCCGGCAGCCAATCGCGACGGCATGACTCTGACCTTCCAGAATTTCCTCATAGATAAAGCCAGCGGCGCCGCCCAGAACATCTTCCAGGAATTCGTCGTCCGCAAACTGACGCCAAGAATCCCCCACTACAATTCCTCAAAGCCGTAGGCTCTGCTCGGTCTCGCTGATGTGGGTACAGCTCTTCGCCTTGATCCTGGCGCCTGATGGCACCATCTACAGACCTTTCCGTAGGGAAATAACGAAAAGCTGTGCGATTTTGTACAGTGCGTTCAGTTGAAGATATGTAAAACTGCGATTCGTTCGGTTTCCTGGAGAGGGCGGAAATCCGCTATTTCGCTTAATTAGCAGGAATCCGGCACATATTGGCGCTGACACGGCGAGCGTTCGCTCTCTCAGCACTCCTCCACTCCGCAAGCCCGTCGCCACGGGGCAACATCAGGCACAAGGTCGAAACCTCGACACCGACTGGCGCCCTGCCATCCTGTGTCCCTCCCCCCTCCAGAACGACCAACAACTTGTGGGTTCGAAAAGGAGTGAACTGCCGTGACGGAAAAGGAAACTCGTGCTTTCGGTACAGTTAAAAAGTACATGTGGTGGTCCACGGGGGCTGGCCTCATTCCGCTCCCGTTTTTGGATTTGGCGGCTGTGTCTGGCGTGCAATTGAAGATGATCGCCGACCTGGCGCTGATCTATGAAATCCCATTCAAGAAGAATGCAGTAAAAGCGGCCATCGGATCATTGTCCGGTTTTGTCCTGCCACACGCGTTGGCGTGCGGACTGATCGGATCCATGTTCAAGACCGTTCCGGTGATCGGTCTTATCGCAGGTGGAACCTCGATGTCGGTCTTCTGCGGTGCGTATGCGTGGGCGTTGGGCAACGTGTTCATTCAGCATTTCGAGTCCGGCGGCACCTTCCTGGATTTCGATCCGGAGGCGGTCAGAGAGTATTTCAAGGCGCAGTTCGAAGAGGGCAAGCGAGCAGCGACGACGATCGATGCACCAGAGAAGGCCGAGGCAGTGGCTTAGCGTCATGGGCCTGCTGCCATGCATCTTTGGGTACCTGGCGCTGTGCCTGGTGGCGGGAATCGCGGGAAGGAAGCGGCGCATCGGGTTCTGGGGGTTTGTTTTCTGCTCCGTTCTCTTTACTCCCTTTATCAGCCTGATGTTTCTCTACTTCGCGGCCATGCGCAAGGTGTGATGCCGGCCGCGAGAGAACAGCAAGGGAGTATCTCGATATGCCAAGTTCCCACGCAGCCTGACCATCAGCCAGGTCTTCCATCGCTATCTCCACGGCCGCCGATCGATTGAGAAAGGTTCCAGCAGGCTTGGAGCCGCAAGATCGGAGGAGCTGCTCAACTGTCCCCAATGAGGAGCCTGAGGAATGAAGGCGATTCGTGAATGGACCGCCGTCCGATATGAGCGTGCGAAGGACTATGCCAAGCGACAGGCGCCTTACCTGATCCTTGCATTTTTTCTGCTGTGCTTTGTCGTGGTTTTCTTCTTCAATTCGATTGTGGTTTCGATCTACCCCGGCGAACTGGGCGTGCTGTGGAGGCGCCTGGGCGGCGGCACGCAGATCGATACGGTCTACCGCGAAGGCATGCACGTCATCCTGCCCATCAACAAGATGTACATCTACGACGTCCGCAAGCAGCAGTTTACGGACTCGATCAATGTGCTGACGGTGGACGGCCTCACGGTAGGAGTCAAGTATTCGGTGCGTTATTACCTGGAGAAAGATACGCTTCCCCTGCTGCACCAGCGCGTGGGACCGGACTATGTGAACGTGGTGGTAAGGCCCGAGATCCGGTCGGTGATGCGCTCGGTCTTTGGACAGTACAAGCCCGAGGAGATTTATACCACGCAAAAGGCCATCCAGGAGCGTGTGAGCATGTTATCGAAAGGCCACCTGGGCGCGCGGTTCGTCTCGCTGGATGCGGTGCCGATCGAGAGCATCACCCTGCCGGCAAAGATCTCCGAGGCAATTGAAACCAAGATGGCCCAGCAACAGCTCGATGAGGAGTATGTGTACCGGCTCTCGATTGCCACCAAGGAGGCGGACCGCAAGCGTATCGAATCGGCGGGCATACGGGATTACAACAACACGATCAATGCGAGCCTCAATCCCTCGGTGCTGGCTTGGCAGGGGATACTGGCGACCGAGCAATTGTCCAAGTCGCCAAACGCCAAAGTGGTTGTGATCGGCTCGGGGAAGAGCGGGCTGCCGCTGATTCTGGGAAAGGATTGAGCGTGAAGATTCCGATCATCCCGATACTCTTGATCGGCGTGCTGGCCTATGCGCTTTCTCCGCAATGGCATTCGTACGACCGCATGGGCGAGCGCAGATTCCAGGTGCTCGAACACATGCCGAAGGAGATCCTGGTGGGCGTCTGTTGGCCCTTCGCAGTGAACCAGGACGAGATGGCCGACGGCCTTCAACTGGCGAAAGAAGAAATCAATGCCGGCGGCCTGACCGGCGGGGTTCCGATGCGGTTGGTGATGCGGGATGACGGACTCGACTGGGAAAAGGCGAAGAAGATCGACACCGAGTTTTCCAGTACGCCCGGGATGAGCGCAGTGGTTGGCTACTACGACGACAGCATCGGGATCAAGGCCTCGGGGATCTTCGAGACCAGCAGACTGTTGCATCTGATCGTCGGCTCCAATAACACGTCAATGACATCGCACGGATATGAGTACATTGTGCGCACCATCGTATCCAGCGACAAGATTGCGCGCTCGCTGGCCAGGATGACGGTCGCGCGCGGTCACAAGAAAATCGCTCTGATCTGGGAACAGGGCGCCTACGGGGAAGATCTGGCGTATCAGTATCGCATCGCCCTGGATGCTCTGGGTGCGGAATTGGTCTATGAGTGGCCCTACACCCGCGAGTTCCCCGACTTTCGGCAACCGGTGAACGAACTGAAAGGATCGAACGCCGACGCGATCTTCTTTGCCGGCCTAGAGCCCTGGGCGGGAGACTTTCTGCGCATGGCTCACCAGGTGGGCATCAAGGTGGAGATCGTGGGCGCATTCAGCGACACGCCGGAGATGCGGGCACGCGCCGGCAATGGGCTGGAGGGCTCGATGTTTTTCGACGAGTACGACCTGAACTCCCCAAGCCCCCAGAATCAGGCATTCGTTCGCAGGTTCCGGGCGCGATTCAACAAAGACCCCGATACCTGGGCGGCGCAAGGTTACGACGCGCTGTACATTCTGGCGAAAGCAGTGAAGGCTACGGGTTCAGCCAACCCGCTCGATCTGTCCTATTCCATCCGCTATATGGATGCCTGGGAAGGCGCTAACGGGCGCTACAAGTTCAATGACGACGGCGAAGTGGACGACAAGCCAATCTTCCTGGACGTTTATCGAAATGGAACGCCGGTGGTGATCGACCAGAGCCAGCCGTCCCCCGCACCACAAATGAACTAAGCGTTCCGGAGCTACCGAAGATGCGTATCGCCCAGGAAAAGATCGAGTCTCTGTTGGTGGATCGCCCGCTTCCGGTGCCCCCGGAAGAAGCGCCGCGGCTGGCGCAATGGGAGCAGGGGCCGTTGCGCGTGCGGCCTGCGCTGCGCTTTCACGAACTCTTTGAGGAGATGGCAGACACGGAGCCGCATCGGCCCGCGGTGGTGACCGAAGCCGGGATTGAAAGCTACGCGGAACTCGAGCGAAGGGCCAACCGCATTGCCGGGATTTTGATCGACCATGGCGTCGCCCCGGAGGAGCCGGTAGCCGTTCTGACGGAGTGTTCTGCTCAGCTTCCCGCGGCCATCCTGGGCATTTGGAAGGCGGGAGCTGCCTATCTTCCCCTGGCTCTGGAACAGCCGCCGGAGCGCATGGCTTATATGGCAAAGGACGCGGGAGCCAGGGTGCTGCTGGCGCTCGACGGACACGTTCCGCCGCCAGCGCTGGCAGGGGCGGTCAAGGTCATTCTGCGTCCCGAAGACTGGGAGCGCGGCGCCGATCGCGTGCGGCCTCGAGTCTCCGGATCGCCGCAGGATTTGGCCTACATCATTTACACCTCGGGAACGTCGGGGATGCCCAAGGGTGTCCTGATCCAGCACGACAGCCTGATCAACGCGGCCTTGATGACCGGAGAGACCTGCGGATTCCGGCCAGAGGACCGCGTCTCCCTGGTTGCGACGCCCGGATTTGACGCGTCTCTTTGGGAACTGGGCATGGCGCTGTTGCATGGCCTGGCGCTGGTGCCGGTGTCGCGCGCCCTTCGCGACGACCCGTGGGCTCTGAAGCGCTGGTACACGAGGCACGGCGTCACGGTGGCCTTTCATGCACCTTCGTATCTTCGCGTCAGCCAGCAGACACCGTTCGAAGGATTGCGCATCCTGATTGCCGGCGGCGAGGCGCCCAACCAGGAGGACGCAAGGCGCCATGCCGGCCAGCTCGCCCTGTGGAACGCTTACGGCCCCACAGAGACCTGCATCTTTGTTTGCGCGGAACGGCTCTCGGCGCATCCCGATACGGACCGCCCGCTCGCCGTGGGAAGACCCCAGGCGAACACTCGCATCTCCATCCGCAGCGAAAACGGCGAACCGACGCCGCCGGGGGAATTGGGGGAAGTCTGGC
>Ga0224530_1000567_pt1 | contig 23337 bp, 26 predicted proteins | sample CBST75metaG_FD_179873 | JGI IMG/M metagenome (GOLD analysis project Ga0224530, IMG submission 179873) | Peat soil microbial communities from Stordalen Mire, Sweden - C.B.S.T75 | ecosystem: Environmental > Terrestrial > Soil > Wetlands > Peat | place: Sweden: Norrbotten County, Stordalen Mire...
GTTCGGATTCGGAAGGACGGGATCGCGCAGCTTTCAACGGCCACCCTGATTTGATTTCCGCCGTGAACCTGCTGATGCATTCAGAATCCGGACGGCAAAGCTGCCTCAAGATTGATTTGTTCTCCGGTGATGGGGTGCTCGAATTTCAGAAATTGGGCGTGCAGCAAATATCCTCCGTCGCCGGGGAGGCCGGGGAGATTTTCAAGAGGCCAGCCGTTCAATCCGTACAGAGGATCGCCAACCAGAGGATGGCCGATGGATGCCAGATGAATTCTGATTTGATGAGGGCGGCCCGAATATAGGCTTACCTCAAATGTTGTGGTGCTTCGGCTGCGTGAGATCACCTTTGCCAATGACTTTGACGGTTTGCCACCTGACTTCGCGGCCCACACGGAACCGAGGCGCGGGTGCGGAACAAGGCCGATGGGCGTAAGGATTTCGTAGACGTCCTGCTGTGCAATGTTTTGAGCCAGCGCCCGGTATATCTTTTGAATTTTAGATGTGTTCCAGTTTGCGGTCAGATTCGAGGCCGCCTGCGGTGTTTTGGCGAAGAGGACGATGCCGCTGGTGCCTCTGCCCAACCGGTGGACAGGGTTTGCGTTGGGGAATTGCTTTTGCACCAGGCGCAGGAGGGTGTTTTCCAGGAAGCCGCCGCCGGGCAGGGTGGGCAGCCCGCTGGGTTTGTTGACGGCCAACAGATAGGGGTCATCCAACAGGACTTCGAAGTGCTGAGGTGTGTCTGGTTCGATCCAGGGTGGACGGTTCCAGACAAGGGTTTGGCCTGAAGTGACCGATTCGCTTCCGTTGGCGATGACGCCGTTGAGGGTGACTTCGCCGCTGTTCAGTTTTTGTTGCCAGGCTTGTGGAGTTGAGTGGGGGTATAGGCTTGCCAGGTGGGAGAGCAGGGTTTGTCCACAGTATTTGCTGCCGATGATTGTGGTGTAGGCATAGCCGCGGTTGAGCATCTGGTTTGAGTGTAAGCTAGGTCATCTGCGGCAGGAGTTGCTGGGGTTCGAGCGACACTGGAGTCCTTCCAGCATCTGCCGAAGATGGGTCACGGTAAACCTCCTGTGACGCGAGGTTTACACGGCCAACAATGCCCAGGGTATGCCCATGCAGCAGCGTCCGTCGCGCCAGCGACTTATAGCATTTTAGAAATTGGTGTAGACCGAAAGCACCACACTAAAGTGGCTTTTTTCTCAAGAAAAAGCCACCTTTCACATCGCTCAAAAAGTCTACATGTATTCCTAAAATGCTCTAGTTCAAACGCCGCAGGATCTGGGAACTTCTTCGGACCCCATCCCGGCGGGACCGCGCGAGATTCCAGTCGGGAAGGCGACTTAACGGGATCTTTCCCATCAATGCCTAGTGAACTGTTCGCGATGTGAGTGAATCCCTGTATACTCCGCACGGACCGGCGCGCAAACTCGTCAACGGAACCACTTTGCCGTCCTGGGCAAATCGAATGTACTTTCGCTCAGCTCCCAACTGGGGCCACTCCGGCAGGCCAGCGGAGTTTGGGTTTCCGGTCTTGGCAAAGTTGGTCCAATAACTCACCATTAAATTGGAGAGTTGGCTGTCTTTATCGGTAAATTTATTGCCGTAACTGCCCCATTTGGGGAAGTCTCCGAAGATATAGACAAGCTCCGCTCCGTGGATCGCGCCCTGCGCCTCTTGGCCGGGAATTGCATGGGCGAATTCAAATTCATAGGTTGGATGATGGGCGGCGTAGTGCCAGCCCCCTTGGGCCGTGGCCGGGCAGCGAATAAAAAGGTCGGCGGCCCACTGGTCGGCCTGGGCTCCGTAAAACGGATCGTTGCTGGGCGGCGCGCCCTCGGCCAACCCGTAGGCAGCCAGCGCTCTCGGAGCAAGTTCGCCAAAAAAATCCGCGATGGCCTTGCGCAATGCATCCGGGGCCGTGGGCAAACGCCAGCTTGCGGCTCCGAGCTCACGCGATGTGGTTCCGAAGAGCAATGGAATCGCGGCCTCTTCACCTGCGGCAAAGACTGAAGCTGGCTGACGGGAGATGACCCATCCGTCGATATCTGCGCCGAAGTGCGAGTACGGACTCTGGCTGAACTTCAATGTCAGCAGTTGCTGCGCCGTCAGTTGACGCAACTGCTTCAGGCCGTCCGCGCCGGCCGGCAGCTTGAGGTTGGCGGCGAATACTTCGCCGTCCTTTTCGGCAACGGAGAGCGGAAGCAGCGGATGACCGAATGATGTGCCGCTTTCGGCAATGGCGCGCTGAAAGAGGCCTTTGGAAAGGCCGGAGGTCATCAGCAAACTGGTGTCGATTGCGCCCGCCGACTCGCCAAAAACGGTAATGTTGTTGGGATCTCCGCCAAAGTTCGCGATGTTCTCGCGCACCCAGCGCAAGGCAAGAATCTGATCCATGAGGTCGTAGTTTCCCGAGCTGTGGTGCGCGGATTCGGCGCTCAATGCGGGATGGGCAAAGAAGCCGAAGATGCCCAGACGGTAGTTGACGGTGACCAGCAGGACGCCGTGATTGACCAGCGTTCCGCCATTGTAGAACGCATTCGAGGCCGATCCGCCTTCGTTGCCGCCGCCATGAAGCCAGAGCATGACCGGAAGGGGCTGCTTGGCCGGCCAGACCGGGGTTACTGCATTGAGAAAGAGGCAATCCTCCTTGCCCGCCTCGGCGTCGTGCCGGTTCCAGTCTCCCATCACCGGCTGCGTGCAGGGAGCGCCAAAGCTGCTGACCGTCCGAACCTCGGTCCACGGCTTGACGGGCAGCGGCTCATGCCAGCGTAGATCGCCCACCGGCGGTTGAGCGTAAGGAATCCCGAGAAACTCAGCACCACCGTCTGGCCGCGCCACTCCCCGCAGTGGGCCGCTGGTTGTCCGAACGAGGAACGCGTCGGGCTGTATCCCGGTCTGGGCGGCACAGGTCAAAGCCGGTGAGAAGCCTGCTATCGCCAACAGCAGCACGGCTAAAGGCGAAACGGGAAACGCTCTCAATCGACTGGAATTCTGGCTCACAAGACCGAGAGTCAGCAGTGCTGCCACAAATTTTAGAAGGCGAGTGGACCACGATTGTCGTGACATGGAGCAAGAGTAGCAAGATTTCAAATAAATGTCTACAATTAGATGATATTATTCTAGAGTGAATGGAGGCGTGTTTGTCACTGCCGAATTTGAAAGAACAGCCGAGCGTTAACTCGCCATCGTTGACAAGCATCGGCTTTTTGCTGCACCTGGCCCAGTCGCGCTTGCGCGATGCTGTTGTTGAAGCGATCAAGGGCAGTGGCCTTCATCCAGGCCAGCTCGCGGTGCTCGGCGTATTGTCGGACCGGGGCGGCATGAGCCAGAGACGGCTGGGAGAGCTGACGCGGATCGAGAAATCCTCCATGGTCCTCTACCTGGATGCCTTGGAGTCTGAGGGCTGGGTGCGCAGAGAACTTGACCCCGAAGACAGGCGCGCCCATATCGTCCGATTGACCTCGAAAGGCGCCAAGAACTTTGCCAAGCTTGGGCCTCGCTTGCTGTGTGCGCAGCAGCGCTTTTTGGAGCCGCTGAGCGCTGCGGAAGTCGCAGTTTTTACGGATATGCTGACGCGGTTAGGCGGCTCGCTCGAGATCGACGTCGATAACCCTCAAGGAGCTAGAACGATTCGTTGATAGCGGAGAGATTGCAAAGAATCTGAGATATGGTTGGGGGTTCCTGAAGAAATCATTACAAACGCCGCAGGCTCCGGGAGTCTCCTCGGACCCCAGCACGACGGGAGGGCATGAGGTCCCAGTCGACATGGCGACTTATCGTTGGAAATCCGTATTCTATGGGCGATTTTTGTATAACGCACTCGCTAATCTTTCGCAGCTCAGGGCTCCGGCCCGGCAGTGGAGCATTAGGCGTCTGGCTGAAAATCTTCCATGGGAATCCCGGCGTTATAGTCACCGTTGAGTAGCCTATTGAGGCGATAGAGCGGCGTCACCTTTTCTTTTGTGAGATCCGGGCTGGGCAGGGCGTCCGAGTTCAGTCTGCGAAGTGCATCGATTGAGGTTCTCTGATCCACTGAACTGATTTCCGGCCCAATACCGGCCGAACAGCCACTGGAAGAACCAACAGCCACCAGAACAGCCACCGGCACGAAAAAGGCCACCCGGAAGGGGTAGCCATCGTCTCTTAAGATGTTGTTATATTTGCTTGATTCAGAAGGTTTTATATGGCGGAGAGGGGGAGATTCGGGCACACCGATTCTCCCAACTTATTTGCCATCAATGGGTTGCGGTAACTCATTGATGTGAAAAACTTTCCTTGGTGTCCACGATTTTTATGATTTTTCTTGCCCCCACCGTTTGGGAGCATTTTCGGGCATTTTGGGACACCATGGACACCAAGCTTTTTTCGACCCAGATTTCGACTCCAAGTTGCCCTCAAATCGACATGAGGAGAATAGTCGATATTAGACTCTGGTGTCCAGCGCACTTTCCACCATCCTCTGGTGTCCTGCTTGGTGTCCACCCCGGTGTCCGGTCCTGGTGCCCATCCTGCTGTCCGCCCTGGTGACCATAGGCCACTGATCGGTACTGATGTCACCGCCGCGAATGTTTTCACAGGTCTTGGCGCTGCTCCGAGTTTATAGCCGGCATTCCAGAGATTGGGCAGAAGGCGATAACAGTCCGGTGAACTCACCGAGCGAGTAGGGAATTGCTGCCTATAGTGCTAAAGGTCGAGCCAATCTGCGCAAGCACTAAAATTGCGTCTCGAAGTGTGCCAGGGCCGCTGTGAGCTCTTGTTTAGGCTACCGTACCGGCGGATCGTCGGCAAACACAGTGAGAGCAGCATGAAGTGCCTTTGCCCTGGTCAGACGCCTCCGGTGAATATCATTCACCACCCACGGAACCCTGTGGACCTCGATTCTATTTGTCGTAGCCAGCGCTCTGACCTAGCCGTCGCCGGTCCGGATAAAGAGTCCGATTGGAAAGTCTAAGCGCTCTTCCCTTAGCCACAAATTGTCAATTTAGTCATTGTTAATTTCAGCTATGCATGGCAGGAATCTCGCTCGTCCTGGCACCAGTGTGCAGTGCGAGGATGAACACGCCCAGGTAGTCGGGGTACTTCTCGCGCAGGACTGCGGTGATCTTGACCTCCTCTTCCGCGCTCAGAAAGCGAACACGCGTGTTGTCTTCCTGGCGCCGCCTGATGCCGTGAACGGGGTTGACCAGAACCTTGCCATTCTCTACGGCGAGAGGAAAGAGAAGCGAAAGAGACGCGATGTAGCGGCTGCGGGTTGAGTTGCTCCAGTCGTGCTCTTCAGCCTGCTCGTCGAGCCAATTGAGAAGCTCAACCCGAGTGATGCTTTCAGCGATCTTGCTGGCGAACTCCGGCGCCATACGGCTGAACTGCAATGCCTGCCCGTATGCGTGATCAGAACTACGCTCTTGGCTAAGGAACTTCTTGGCGTTCGCGACAAGCTCGGAAGAGGTCGCTTTGCGGGCCTGCGCCACCTTGGGCGCCTTGCCCTCGCGCTTCTCCGTGCGCCGCGCCTCTAGGAGTGTGTCGGGCATAAGAGTTTTAGATTCTATAAGTCTCATTTTATCAACAACATACCAAATGCGGTAGATTCCGCAAGTTGTTGATTCTAAAGACTTGAAAATCTATGCCCGACAGACTCCTAGGCGGCGTTCAGCAACTCGGCATTGGCAGTGTCACTGCTCAGCTCCCAGATTATGACTCCGCCCACTCCCTGCCGCAGGCCATAGCTGACTTTGTAGCGAATGGAGACCGTGTCATCGTAGGTCCAGAAGTCCTGCCTGTCGAAGGCCCAGGGCGCTTGTGAGCGCAGGTCACGACAGACCTGCGATGAGAGCGCGATGGTACGTATGGCGTGATAAGGCCGATCCTCGTGCACTGCCTTTCCGGCCTGGAAAAGCCCGTGGTTTGAGTTGTTGACCCCGTTCCATCCGAAGCCGTAAAATGGCAGGCCCATGAGGAGCTTTAGTGCGGGAATTGCTGTCGCCTTGTAAGCGGCTATGCTGCTCTGGATGCTTGCGGCATGAGCTTGCGATGCGTTGGGGAACAGCGGCGCCAGCAAGCCTGTGGTCGGGCTCCACTGCCCGGCATAGTCCTAATTCATGATGCCGAAATGATCGACGAGCGGCGTGATCGCGGCGAAATCGGTGCCGAGCAGCACGGTTCGCGCCATGTGGTGGGTCACAAGTCAGAAGCGCGGAGTCAGCGCTTTTGGCCCGCAGCAGTTGCATGGATGAACCGACACCGAATGGCCTGAATCGGTTTGGTTCAAAATGTTTCTGAGAGCGCGCCAGAAGCAACCGTAAGGACAGGGCATCTTGCCTTCACGATGATTGGAAACACGCCTGAAGTCCTGCTCTGCAACCCAAAATGTTTGCTCCTTCTCAGTCCAAGAATCAGCAGGTCGATATTTCGGTCGTCAATATGCTTCAGTATTTCGGTGTGCGGTTGTCCAAGACTGACGAAGGTATGTTGTTCGCAGACTTGATATGCGTTCTGCGGCATGATCGCTTTGACTGCCTCGTAGAAATGCTCCCGAATTCGACAAATGTCCTCTGGATTACCGATTTCGCTTGACCGAATCACGTTCAGGACATCAAGTTCGGCGGAGAAGGATTCGGCCAGTGCAACAGCGGCCGCTGCGCCATGAGCCGCTTCCTGGGTGCAGTCCGACGCATAGAGGATTCGCCGAACCTGCAGTGGGCCTGCAACATGCGTATTTACCTTCGGGCCTACGGTGAGAGCTGGCTCGCTCGAGTTGCGTAGAATTCCTTCGGCAGTGGAGCCGAGGATGAACCGATCAATAGAACCTCCGCCATGCGTGCCCATCACGACGAGAGCGGGACTTCTATGGTGCGCCAAGACTGGGACCGCCTTGCGAGGGTCCCCATCAAGCAGAACCATTTCCGTGTCTTCCCGTTTAGCCGGAAGCGCCTCCGCTGCTCTTGATAGCTCATGAAACAAATCGATTCGCAATTGGCTCGAGAGCGGCTTTTCCACTTCCACTTCGAGAGCCGCCTGGGTCAGAATGAATCCATGTGCAACCACTAGCTTCGAGGCAAAGTGTGTTGAAAATGCAGCAGCATACAATCCGGCATTTTGCGATGCCCACGAAAAGTCCGTCGCAAAGATCACGGAGTCAAACCGGATCGCTGGCGTGGTCATAGGTCTCTCCTCAAAGTGTTGGATCATGGTCGAACTCCCGTCTGGAAGTTGATCGTCGCTATTGCGAAGTTGTATTGCGACCGTGCGTTGGCATTGCCGATGGCCGCTTCTGTCTGCTGCAGTTCAGCCTGGCTCAACTCCACAATCGAACTAAGCCCGAGATCGTACCTCGTCTTAGCGAGATCAAGGGCGGTGTTTGCCTGCTTCAGCAGTTCAGCGGTTACAGTCACTCGCTGCAAAGCCGTATTCGCATTCAGCCACGCAGTCTGGACATCGCGAACAACCAGTTCACGAAGAGCACGCGTCTCCTCAGCCGCTGCTTGCGCTTGCAAGGCGGCCTGCGAAGCTTGCGCCGAAAATCGGAATCCGTTGAAGATGGGGATGCTCACATTTCCGCCAACGGCGCCGTACCAGTTGCTATTGAAATATTGCGATGAGCCCACAGGGGTGTCGCCGACAACTCCAAGAGCGCTGATTGTCGGAAGCAATTGCTCATGTTGTGCCTTGCTAAATTTGCGTGCCGCTAGTTCATTGAACTGCAGCGATTGAAGGTCGGGGCGGTTCTGCATCGCTTGTGCGATGAGAGCCTCGGGACTTGCGGGCAGGGACGCCAGTGAGTTCTCATCGTCCACCAGCTGAAAGTTCATCTGCCTGTCATACCCGAGTACGGCGCTCAGCGCAGCCTTGGCAGCGTCCAAATCGTTTTGTGCGTTGAGTTGCAACAGTTTTGCTTGAGACAAGTTGACTTGGGCAAAGCTCAGATCCAGATCCGACCTCAACTTCGACGAGGTAAGCGCGCTCACCTGATCGGTAAGCGTCTGCCGCGCCGAAACTGTTTGCTGCGCAACCTGCAACGTCTCCTGTGCTTCAATAACGGCGAAGAACACTTGGTCGGTGGCCAGCACGATATCCTGCCGGCTCGCCTCGGCATCGGCAGTGCGAGCCTTTTCGTGCAATTGCGCAGAACCCACCAAATTCCGTGTGCGCCCGAAATCGGTGATGAGCTGGCTCATCTGAACACCCATTCCCGCGTGTTCCAACAGGGTTGAAGACGTGAGATAACCGCTGGACAATCTACTGCCCTCGTTGGCTTCGACCGCAGTCAGGTTCCCAAAGAGATTGGGCAATTCGTCGGCGCGCCGTTCGCGTACCGCCTGATGCTGAATCCTGGCGATCAGTTGGCTGATGCGCACGCGCGGGTTGTTGGCCAAAGCGATCTGCTCAGCCTGCTGACGGGTGAGCAGGGTTGGTGTACCCTCTGTTGGCGCGGGTAGTGGAGGGACGAGGGGCGGCGTCCCTTGAGCACTTGCCAATAGAGTTGTATGAACTTGTGGCGCATCCGGAAGCACGCTTTGCGCGGGCAGTTCGGTAGAGACCACGCAGATCGCCAGTGCGATATAGATCCTTATGTTTGCATTCATGCCTGGACCTCCCCAGTCGATGCGGATTGAGCATCCTTGCGATGAATCAGCAGGTAAGCGGCCGGAACCAAGAACACGGTAACGGTGACCGATACGGTGAGACCACCCAGAATGGCGCGGGCCAGTGGAGCATATTGTTCACTGCCGGGTTCCAGAGCGAGAGCCATTGGGATCATGCCAAGGATGGTTGCGAGACTTGTCATCAAGATGGGCCGCAAGCGTGCTTTGCACGCCTCGATCAAGGCTTCCTTGAGTTCCCGGCCTCTCTTGCGCAATGTTGACGTGAACTCGACAATCAGGATGCTGTTCGAGACTGCGATACCGGTGGTCATGACAATTCCCATGAGCGACATGATGTTTAACGTCGATCCAGTGATGAACAGGAATGCCAGCGCTCCGGAAAGCGCGGGCGGAATCGCCAACAGGATGATGAACGGATCGGAGAAAGACGCGAATTGCGCCATCAGGATCAGGTAGACAAGAACCACAGCGAGGATCAGGCCGATGCCGAAACTGGAGAAGGACGACTCCATGTCGCGCACTGTGCCGCGAACTTTCACCGTCACTCCGGCGGGCGGTTGCATCTGGCCAACAATCGATTCAACCTGCTTGTTGACTTGGCTGAGATCCTCGTTCTTGGGCATAACGTAGATGTCGAAGACGCGGCGCAGTTGATAGTGATCGACTTCGGTCGGCGTGTTGATTTCCTTGATGTCCGCAACGGATTGGAGCGGAGTCGTATTCAGCCCATCCGGCGACCGAAGCGGAATCTGCCGGAAGTCGGTCATGGTTTTGATTTGCGCCTCAGGATACTGGACAGTCAGCATGTAGCTGTTGCCTGTCTTTGGATCGACCCAGAAGCTTGGCGCGATCATGCCGTCGGACGTAAGCGCGGTGATGACGTTGTCCACAACATCTTTCGGAGTGACCCCGAGCAGGCCTGCGCGCACTCTATCGATGTTCAGTTCGAGCCCTGGGTAATCGAGATCCTGCGGTATGAGAACGTCATTGACTGAGTCGAGTTTCCTGAGCTTGGCCGCCGTTGCCCGAGCAAGATCATACGCCTGGCGCAGATTGTTGCCGCCAATCTGAATATCGATGGGCGCGGGTTTGCCCTGATTCACAACCGAATCAACCAGGCCTCCGGCCTGAAAGTACGTTGCCACATCGGGAAAGCCCGCAGCCAGCTTCTCGCGCACTCTCTGCATGTATGTGTAACTTCCGGTTTTGTGGTCTTCTTTCAGACTGACCTGGATGAAAGCCGTGTTCATACCGGAGTTGGACGTGTAAATCGCTGACAAGTCGGGCGTGATTCCGATATTGGAGACGATCATATTGAGATCCTGAGGCGAAACCACGCTCCGAATATCCTGTTCCATCTTCGAGATGTAATCGTCTGTCACCTCGATCCGGGTTCCCGCGGGCACTTTCACATTCACAACGAACTGGCCGGGATCGGTGCGCGGGAAGAAGGCCTTCCCGATAAACGGATAGAGGACAAAACTCAGCAGCACGCATGCACAGATCACACTGACAACCATTCCGGCGTGTTCCAGTGCCTCTCCAACTTTCCGCGTATACCACGACTCCATGCGCCGGAAGGCAAGATTGAAGTTATCGACAACAATGCGAAAAATGCGAATCTTTCTCTTCTTGACGGCGCTTGCATCAATGGCCCTGTCCGCATCCATCTCGGCGGGAGATTCATGACCGGGGTCGATGGTGATGAACCTGGCGCAGAACAGCGGCACGACGGTCATTGCGACGGCATAGGACGCGAAGAGAGCCATGACAACCGCCGACGCCAGTGCCGTGAACAGATATTTGCTCACTCCGTAGAGCAGCAGGACCGGAAAGAAAACGATACTGGTGCTGACGGTTGCGGCTAGCACAGCCAGTTGAACCTCTTTGCCGCCGCGCTCGGAGGCAACCACTGGAGACTCGCCCATCTCCATATGACGGAAGATGTTTTCCAGCACGACCACCGAATTGTCGATGAGCCGCGACAGCGCCAGCGCTAGTCCGCCAAGCACCATGGTGTTGATGGAACTGCTTCCCAGATTCAGACCGAGAAAGGTGGCAAGGACAGAGACTGGAATCGAGATCAGGACCGCGATCGTGGCTCTGACGTTTCCGAGAAAAAGAAGAATCATCAACGCTGTGAGGCAAAGGCCGATCGTGCCCTCGTTGATAACATTTTTGACAGCCAACTTGACGTATGCCGATTGGTCGAAGACCACGTTCGTCTTGAGCACGGATGGAATATCGAGCAGGTGCGCGACGGCCTTCTTGACTCCATCGACGATGGTGATGGTGTTTGAATTGCCGCCTTGCTTCAGCACGGGGATGTAGACGGAGTGTTGCCCGTCGACACGCACGATGTTGGTCTGGAGCTGTCCGCCGTCCTTTGCCTGTCCGATATCGCCGACCATCACCGAGGCGTTGCCGACGGTTTTCAGCGGAAGATCATTGATCTCGTCCACGGCGGGCACCTGGCTGTTGGCATAGATGTTGTAGTCCTTCATGCCAATACGAACATCGCCGGCGGGAAGAATCAGATTGGATTTGTTGAGCGAATCCACCACATCCATGACGCTCATCTGGTGAGCTTCCAGCTTCACAGGATCGACGTACACCATAATCTGGCGGTATCGCCCGCCATAGGGTTGCGGAACCGACGCTCCGGGAACATTGGCGACTTGATTGCGAACGGTGAACTGCGCCAGATCCTTAAGCGCGGTTTCATTCAGACCCTGCCCCTTGAGCGTAATGAGGCACACAGGCAGGTTGGACGCATCGAACTTTAGCACCACGGGTGGGAGTGTGCCGGGTGGCAGGCGGCGAAGATTCGCCATGGCCAGATTCGACATATTGCTGACCGCCGCATTCCCATCCGTGCCGGCCTGAAAATAGATCTTGATGAGGCTGACGCCAGGCAGCGAACGGGATTCAATATGGTCGATGCCGCTGCCCAACGTGAAGAACCGTTCGTAGCTATTGGTGATGTCCGATTCAATCTGCTCTGGCGGCATTCCGGAGTAGAACGTTGCGACAACAACGACCGGGATATTGACCTCCGGAAACAGATCGACCGGCATACTCGTAACTGTCGTGATTCCGACCACAATCACAAACAGGCACATCATCAGAATGAAGAAGGGATATTTGATCGCGAAGGAGGACATTATTGAGCGCCCTCCTGCTTCGGCATGGCAATAGTGCTGATCTCGGGATGAACGGCTTGACCGGGCTGATAGTTCGCCTGACCGGACACGATCACATTCTCATGTTCGGAAAGGCCCTGGGTAATCTCGATCCGGTCAGGTCCTTGAATCCCGAGCCCGACCGATACCTTCTGGACCTTGTTGTTCGCATCCACGATCAGCACATACGGTTGCCCGCTCTCTTTGAGAACCGCACCCGCCGGGACCGTGAGTACGTCTTTCTGTTCCTGAAGAACGATCGTCGCCTCTGCGGTCATTCCAGCGCTGAGCGCGAGATCCGAATTGGGAACATCGACCTCGGCAAGCATAGTGCGGGTAGCCGTTGTCAGCTCCCGCGTGAAGCGAACGATCTTTCCAGCGATGACCTTGCCCGTGGCCTGGAGCTTAATCGCGACATCGCCGCCGACTTTGATGTAGGGCACATCCTCTTCCGGTATAGGCATACGCAGCCGCAAAAGATCGCTCTGCGCCAGTTTCACCACCGGCATCGATTGCGTATTCGATGTAGTCCCTGCCTGGATCAACGAGCCCACATCCGCAAACCGCATCGTGATGACGCCGCCAAATGGAGCGGTCACGACCGAGTAGCCTTGCAGCGCGGCTACCCGCTGGTGGTCCGCATTGGAAACGCCAAGTTGCTCGCGCGCCGCTTCCAGTGCGGCCTTGGCCGCATTCACCTTCGCTTCGGCGTCCAGGTCTTTGGCATGGGAGTCATCCAGTTCCTGTTCGGCAACGAGTCCGGGACGCACCCGTGAAGCCTCTGCAAGACGCGTATATGCCGCGTGAAGCGCGGCATGGCCGGCTTCGGCCAGCGCCACTCCGCTTTGCGCTCGCGAAATCTCGGACTTGCTGTGGCGTATCTCGGCTTCCGCTCCGGCAACCTGCGCGTTCAACTCCGGCACTTCAAGGGTGGCGATGACTTGTCCGCCTTTCACCCGATCGCCAATATCCACGTTGATGCGGCGAATGTATCCGGAGACTTTTGCGTGCAGCTCCACTTCCTGATAAGGCTGAAACTCGCCCGCAACGGTAAGAGTGTTGAATAAGTCGCCTCGCGTGACCGGCGCCACTGAGGCCGTCGCGGGAGGCGCAGATGTGGGCTGCTTTTGCTTGCAGCCAGTGAAGACAAGGCAGGGCAGGGCAACGAGGATCGTTGCCCCAATAACGACCGTTGAAGATCGCATAGACATGATCTGAACACCTATCGAAGTACGGATAATGTGGACGGGGTCCAAGACAGCTTGCAAGCCCAACCCTTGTTAATCGACATTGGCCGAGTTATCTGTTTGGAAGGAAATGACTAATAGGAGGAAAGTGAAGCAGGAGGGGGGCGAAACGAAAAGTAGTTCAAGTGCGTGCGCGGATGCTGGCTCCAAGCGACTTGCATATTGGCAGTCCGCATCCATAGCGTTGCCGCTTGGCACAAATCCATTGCCAAAGCGGCGATCAGCAGCAGCGCGAAAAACATCGACGGATGCGGCTGCGTGAACGCGGGACGGAACGAGGCCTTATCTTGTTGAGACGCCGGTCGTTCCTTCTCAGATAGCAGTTTCGCCTCAGGAGCGGAATGCGAAAGCCCGTTTACGGGGCAGTATAAGGACATCTTGTACTGCAGGCCCCATCCAAACACGGCACAGACCAAGAGTAGGATTCCCATCGCGGTGAGAATGGAAATGCGGCGACTTGTTCTGTTTATGCGCATGAGGCAATAGGCCAGAGACGGAACTGTCTAACCAGACACGTCCTACACATAGACAGTATCAGACAAACCTGCACTCTACGCAAAAGGATAGCTAATCTGAACACGAGTATCGCCTTCTTCTGCCGCCCGAAACCCGCCTTAAGTGATTGAATTATTTGGTTCGCACCAATGGATGCCATCATGCGTCTACGCTCGACTTCTCCACTCGCGCGGTGAATGCCTTCATGGTACCTGCCAACCGGACCATGACTTCAGACCATTCCTGCAGGTGCAACTCTCCCGACTTTGTGAGCGAATATACTCGGCGTGCCGGACCGGGACTTTCCGTATCCCACGATGAAGTCACATGGCCATTCTTTTCGAGTGTGCGCAAGGTTCTGTACAGGGCCGCAGGTTCAATTTGCGCATCTGTCAGAGTGTATTCATCAAGATGCTCGGACAGTTCATATCCATACGAACGGCCTTTATCCCGCAACATCAGAAGCAGAACCGGCTCAATAAACCGGAAGAGATTGCCCATGGCGCAAGAGCAAGCGTGCCCACCGCCATGTCTTGGGCAGGAACCTTTAGCCATACTGCATTCCTCCGCACTTCTGTCTTCTCGGCTTGGTTGAGCGTTCTTGAATTTGCTTTTAAGAGCTTACATCTAGGTGTATATTACAGCTAGTAAATGATCATCTGGAGGAAAGATGAAAATCGCAGTCGCAACCATCGACGGAATCTCATTATCGCAGCATTTTGGCCAGAGCCGAGGATTTGTGGTTTTCGATGTGGATGGCACAAACGTGCAATGCCGGGAATTTCGCACAAATAGCGACACGCCGCACAATCAGGGCGTTTGCCATCACGAGGCTGGAGATGCGCAGGCAGCGCCAACCTCAGTAAGCCTTTTCGAACTTTTGAGCGACTGTGGCGTTGTGTTGTGTGGCGGCATGGGCGCTGGGGCGGCAAATTCAATGCAGGCGAACGGAATCAAGCCGGTCATGATTCCTGGCGTGCGTTCCGCGGACGACGCCGTGGCCGTCTATCTCAGCGGAAAAACTCCAGAGGCCCAGACAGGTTTCTGCAACTGCAGTCATTGAAACTCTCTATTTGCAGACCGCCAGCATTGCGCTGCTTACTCCTGACTGCCAGGGAGGGCTTTTCAGTTGCGCTGCAACCACTCGGAGTCATCGGCCCATGCAACCCCTAAGAATGGCTTGCATGGGCCGGTTCAAACAATCAGTTTCTTGTGTTTCGCGAAGTACTGCTGAACCAACTTCCCGTCCATGGGCCACTTGGCAAACAGGCCTGTTTTCGCAAAACAAGCGAGTCATGCCGCACAGTGTTCAGTGGAGATAAGGCGAAGTTCATACGATACCTGATAGCGCTGCTTGCCCTGAGCTGGACAGCGGCGGAGCAAATTGGACGGAGGCACAAGCAGGTCCGGGCGTAGTACCCAGACCAACCCCATTCAAGCCTCTTGCAAAAACTGAAGCCGCGAGTTTGCCGAGCGCATTGTCGACAGTTAATTGGAACCATCTGGAGGCAATGGTCCGTTCAAAGCCGGAGCAGATGAATTGCCGCCCGCCACTCCTTGCTCAAGGACACGGAAGCAAAGCGGGCCGGAGGCAGAGGAAGTAAAGGTTTTGCCAGTGTCTGACGTCATTTCACTAATAGCTTCTTGATTGCGCGCAACTCGAGACGGTGCTTTGCGCTGGTCTTGGGATATGCCATTGTCATCTCTCCCAACCCATCAAGGACGATTTGGGAGACAATTAGGCGTGCGTTCTCCTTGTCGTCGGCGGGAACAATATACCATGGCGCGTGATGAGAGCTTGTCGCATGAAAGCAATCCTCGTAAGCCTTCATGTAGTGCTTCCAGTACTTTCGCTCGTGAATGTCAGATGCGCTGAACTTCCAGTTCTTTTCCGGCTCATCGATACGCTCAAGAAATCGCTTTCGTTGCTCATCGAAAGAAAGGTGCAGGAATATCTTGATGATTTGCGTGCCGTTGCGATGAAGGTGCTTCTCCATATCGACGATCGAGTCATACCTCTGGTCCCAAATGTTCTTGTCGTTGCGCAGCTCTTGGGCGAGTCCCTGGCTGCGGAGAAGTTCCGGGTGCACTCGAACGACGAGCACCTCCTCGTAATAGGAACGGTTGAAGATGCCGATCCTGCCGCGCTCGGGAAGGCGGCAAGTGGTGCGCCAGAGGAAATCATGTTCAAGTTCCTCGGCGCTTGGCTGCTTGAAGCTGAAAACCTCGCAACCTTCCGGATTGACGCCGGACATGACGTGACGTATGGCTCCGTCTTTTCCGGCAGCATCCATGCCTTGGAATATCAAGAGCAATGTTTGGCGATGTGATGCGTAGTGAAGCTGCTGCAGCGTGCTAAGCTTCTCCATGTGGTGAAGAAGAAGTTCCTTATACTGCTTCGTAGACTTCGCGTACGGGGCGACAATCGTCGGCCACTTGCCGAGGTCGACTTTCTTGTCTGGCGGCACGCGATAGTCTTTCGAATCGATGGTCATACTTTTCTTTCGGTGCTCCAAGTCTTTCCGGTTTAGGCCTCACGAGCGGGTTGGTCGTGGGCAGTGACCGATACTCCCAGAATGCAGAACAGTACCAACCGCACCGGGGTACTCAGGATATGTGGAGGCGGGCAAAGAGCGGAATCTTCGCAGCGTCCAAGAGCAATCCAAAAGCGATTGCTGCGATGAGCTCGCAGGCGACCACCGAGAGGGTTAAGGGGGCCATGGCGATTCCGCAAATCGCCAGCGTTGAGATGATGAGAACATCCGCTACGGAAGATAGTGCGAGGATCAAACTGGGGCGTAACCCCCACAGATGTTGGCGTCCGCGTATCACGTAAGTTGTGGCCTGGCTTCCAAACACAATACCGACAGCGCAAAGGGTTCTGAGTGCTTCGATTCCGAGATGCATTTCGAATTTACCAATGGCTAGTATTGCTGTAGAAAACGCAAGGAAACAGATCCCGAGGATGACGCCAGCGATCGTAATCCTGCCGATTTGCCATGAGTTCGGCATCTTCGACGGTCGCACTCTATCGGTCGTCAGTGACATAGAAAGGAAGTCGCCACTAATCATTACGATGACCATCAACATGGGAGTGAGGACCGCGCGCCCAGTTATCACCAGGCCGACTGCAAGCAGGAGTACCTGCAGAAGTTTCTTCATCACCGAATTCAGCGTATAGGTAAGGATTCGCTGAAACGTGATCCTGCCCTCTTTCACCGCGGCAACAATGCCGCCCAGCCCAGCTTCAGTGAGCACAACCCCTGCTGCCGATTTCGCCACGTCGGTAGCGGTTGATACGGCTATACCGACCTGTGCCTGGCGGAGCGCAGGTGCATCATTGGCGCCATCGCCGCACATCCCAACCGTATGCCCACTCTTCTGGAAAGCTTTGACAAGGTCATACTTGCCTTCTGGAAGAATGCCTGCGAATACCGCAAAATCCTCTGGCTTGACTCCTTCGGGAAGCTTTCCAGGCGGGCAAACAGCGCCGTTCAATCCAACGTCGTGAGCTACGATTACCGCAGTGGCCGGAGCATCTCCCGTCACCATCACCGTCGCCACACCGAGTGCTTGTAACTCCGAGATGAGAGAATTCGAATCAGAGCGTGGCGGATCGCTGAGGGCGATCAGGCCCATTAGTTGAACGGAAGCCTCTGACCCCGCGGCTACTGCCAGAACCCTGAAGCCTTGCTTCTCCAGTTCGTCAACTATCGCGGACGCCGAGGGCGATGGAGCGGTGAGGGCGGCGACCGCTGTGTAGGCTCCCTTGATGATGCGCTCTTCGACGCCCTTGGCATCTGTTGCAGTTGCCTCTGATGTCTTCTTCGCTGGATCGAAGGGCACAAACTTCACCAGCTTTGGCAGGTCCGATGATGGCTTGTGAGAGGCCGCATCGCGAATCGCCTTATCGACAGAATCCTGACCGCCATCAGAACTGGCCAGCGCAGCCAACCCGAGAAGGTGGGCCTCGTCAAAGCCAGGCAAAGGACGAACGCTGGTTACTGAAAGCGCATTCAGGGTCAGTGTTCCGGTTTTGTCCGAACACAGAACATTGATCGACGCAGCCTCGTCCACGGCAGAAAGCCGCGTCGGCAACACGCCCAACTTTGCCAGCGTACGAGCTCCGATTGCGGCAGCAAGGGTGAATGTTGCAGGCAGCGCCACCGGGATGGCTGCGAGGACTGAAGTGAGCAACAAGGGAACAATCTCACTCCACGGCATGGCATGGCTGTAGGCATATGCGCCCATGGCGAAGATTACGACACTATTGAAGATCGCCAGGTTACGCACGATCTTGAGAACGGCCGCCTGCTGCGTGCTTACAACGTGTGCCGTGCGCACGAGTTCTGCTGTGCGCCCGAATTTTGTGCGCTCGCCCGTAGCAGTCACCACGGCTGTTGCTTCACCGCGCTTGACGAGAGCTCCGGCATACGTGTCGAAACCTGCGCTGGCTTCAATGGGCAGGGATTCCCCAGTGAGCATCGACTGATCGAGTTCGACCGAGCCACCGGTCAGATGCACATCGGCAGCGACCACTTCACCAAGCGAGAGCTTTACCAAGTCGCCACATACCAATTCCGCTGCCGGGACGGTCTTCCACGCGCCATCACGCTGAACTGAAGCATTGAGGGCAAGGCGTGACTTCAGAGCTGTAAGAGTAGCCTGTGCGCGACTCTCCTGAAAGTAGGCAAGCGCTGCATTGAAGACCAGCAAGGCCGCAATGACCGCAGCCTCGTAATACTTATGCAGCACAAGCTCCAAAACGATCGAGGCTTCAAGCAACCATGGAACAGGCGCCCAGAACTTGGCCACTGCATTGCGCAGCGGATGAGCAGACGTATCGGGCATTGCATTGGGGCCGTCTTTTTCAAGACGAGTATGCGCCTCACCACTCGTGAGTCCTGTCAAGGCGGTATTTTGACTTGGCTTAGCCGGTTCACTTGTTGATGCGGGGATAGGGCTATTCGCACTCATCTATTCTTGCGACCTCCACCGTCAATTCCGCACTGGAACTCGCCTTGACCCTCTTGGCCACATGAGCGACATGACGCTTCATGCAGCATAGCGCCATCAAGAACAACATTATGTTCCGTCTTGCTCACGACGGGAAAGGCCTGAAGATTCCGATCATTAGCCTGTCAGTGTTGAGCGTATCAACATCGATTCAGGAATCACTGCCGCCTGGCCTTGGCGCGGCAGGAATACATCCGCAAAGCGATTTCCCAAGAGCAAAAAGAATCTGCAGGAGACAAAGATCACGTAAGCTATTCATAACGGATTCTTGATTTTGAAGCTGATCAGCTTTACGGTTTAGGGCACAGTGAGTGAGCCTGGGCCGTATGGGGTAAACTCTCTTCGGAGGAGCACTATGAAAATCGGTTTGGTCGGGCGATCAGGGATTGTAGCGGTTCTTGCATTTGTTCTTGTTCTTACTCCTTTACAACTCCGCGCGCAGTTTTCTCCGGCTTCTACGGCAAGCGCGACATCCATTCCGGAAGCAAAGTGGCTGCAACCTGAGGTTTTGCTCCACCTGCAGCAGGCCAAGGGAGTGGATAAGCCCCTGATTCTGCAAGTTGGATCTCGTATGCTTTTTTCCCAGGCACATATTCCAGGCTCGGAATACATAGGGCCAGGATCGCAACCAGCAGGAATCCAGCAATTGCAGAATCGAGTGAATGCACTTTCTCGCAAGAAGCTCATTGTGATCTATTGTGGGTGCTGTCCCCTCAACCGGTGTCCGAACCTCGGACCAGCATTCGCAAAACTAAGTGAGATGGGGTTTACCAATGTGAAGGTACTCTATCTCGTCAACAACTTCGGTGCCGACTGGGCCGGCAAGGGGTATCCGGTTGAACAGGGCTACTAGCAGAGAGGGGCGGAGCGGCATGTTAACGATTCCGAATACGTTATCAATTGTGCTGCGCGCGCTCCGCCGCTCATTTGCGATGTCACTGCTGCTGTGCATTTGCGCCGGGGTGAGCGCCGCACAATCTTCGCCAGCAGAAGTCACACTCCTTCACAAAGAAGCGCCGGAGTTCACGCGCACTGATCTCGAAAACCGCAAACTGGATCTTCGCGCCTATCGGGGCAAGGTTGTATTGCTGGACTTCTGGGCCACCTGGTGCGCCTCCTGCCTACTCGAAATGCCTCGTTTTGTTGCCTGGCAATCTCAGTATGGCCCACGCAACTTGCAGATCATTGGCATCTCCATGGACGACGACCCGGCGCTGGCGAGAAAACTTTACAAGAAAATGAAGTTGAATTATCCGGTAGCGATGGGCGATGAAAAACTTGGGCAACTATACGGAGGAGTGCTCGGCCTGCCATTGACCTATTTGATCGACGCTGAAGGGAAGGTTCTGGCCGAATTTCGCGGCGAAACCGACGTAAAAATGATTGAAGAAGAGTTTAAGCCTCTTCTTCGTCCGTGAGTTGGTGGCTGCAATTTGAGCGCAAAGCTGAAGTATGAAGGTGGCTAGTTTCCCTCGGCGGTAGTCTCTTTTTCCCTCGTTTTCAGATATTAGCTGATCCCTTACCTGGTCTCTTCCTTTTCGGCATTGACTTGAACGCCCCTGGTAGGTGTATAGTGCATCTATCTGCGGCTGCAGTTTCCAGTGTGGTCTTCCGAAACAAGGAGAATTATGGCGAAAATTGGAGTGATGATGTCCGCGGATCGCGCGGATGAGGCGATGTCTTCGCACTTTGGCAAAGCCGAATGGATACTGGTCGCGGACACGGAATGCGAGGTTCACAAGTTCGTGAAGAATGAAGCATTGAGCGGCAAGGGGGCTGTCGAGATGGTGATCCTCCAGGGTTGCACTGATGCGATTGTCTCGGACCTCGGTGATGGCGCCCTGGGGCATTTGCAGGCGGCGCATATCCGCGTCTGGTCTGCGCCCAGGCCCGTTGTCGGAAGTGAAGCACTCCGGATGTTCAGGGAGGGGCAATTACCTCCCGTGCCTCCTGCGCGCGCAGCATCGAGACAGGGTGAGCACCACGGTTGTTGCTGCTCCAGCCGAGCCTGATGTGAAGCTGCCGTCTGCTGCCCGAGCTGATAGCCGGAGTCTCCGCCGGAGCAGATAGCTGAACCAGACCGGGAGGCAGACGGGGCGCCTATTCCGCAGCGGCGGGATTCCGGGTCTTGGTCAATGGCGTGCGAGCGGCGTTATCTGCATTCTTTAGAAGGAGTATTTCAGTGAAAACGATCCGATATTTGATTGCAGCGCTTGCCCTGGCTGGTGTCGTAGTTTCCATATTGGCGCTGCATGCGCACTATTCGACCGAGACGCAGCCCTGCTCCATCAATGAGAAGTGGGACTGCGGCGTAGTGAACCACAGCCCGTTCGCCGAAATTGCACATATCCCGGTGGCCGCGTTCGGCATTGCGGGCTACCTGGCGCTGGTCGGGTTGGCCTTCTTGCGGCAGCGCGCACTGACTTTTCTGGCCGCAGGGGCCGGGATGTGCTTTGCCCTATGGCTCACATTCATTGAAGAGTACGTCTTGCTGGTGTGGTGCCTCTATTGTGTGATCTCACAGGTCATCATCGCACTGATAACGCTGCTCAGCCTGTGCTGGCTGGCAGAGGAATATTTCGCTCTGAAGCGTGCGGGAAACCAAGTGTAATTATGGCGCTGCATCCAGACTTTGCCCAAGAGGTGCAGTGCACGTCAATCTTTCGGTTGACGTGCTGGACAAGCGATTACAGTTGGCTGACGCTTTCCCAGGTTGAAGCTGGCAGGATTTGCCAAATCTTGACCAAACGCTTACTGGAAGCTGTGATTTTCTGAAAGGCAACCAGTGCCGATGGATAATTGTACTGGTGCAAGACTTTGAAATCGGCGCGAGACTTATGGCCTCGACCTGGGTAGAGCGATATAGTGAGCTCGTAGCTCAGCCGGTAGAGCAGCGCCTTTTTAAGGCGTGGGTCGTAGGTTCGACTCCCACCGATCTCACCATCTCTCGCTTCGCCAGAGTTCCTCGTTACGCCAAAAGCCCTCGATCTGTAGACTCACTTCCGCGCGCATCGGAAGAAGCTTTCAGCGTTCTGAGAAGTTAAGCTGTTTCGCAATCTATGAGGCGAAGAATCAGGAGACAGTCTTGCCGATCTTCAAGTTGTTCTTTAATCCGCTTGTTATCTGGATTTGTATTGGCGCCTGCATCGCCATCTTCGGTACGCTGGTCGCGCTCATCCGTTTTAGACGGAGGCAACAGGAGCTTACGCCGCCGACAATCTACCTCGCTCGGCACTGCAAGACTGCGTGGAATAGTGAAGGGCGAGTGCAGGGCACAATGGATATTGAACTTTCTCCGGAGGGTGCTCACGATGCGGAATTGAATTTAGCTGCGATCCGGGAGTTGGGTATTCAGAAAATCATTTGTAGTACTGCGAAACGGGCCACGCAAACGGCAACAATCTATGCCCAAGGGCTTGGTGTTCCCCTCCAGTCTTCACCTCGATATCGCGAGTTGGATCATGGCGAATGGGAAGGGCAGCGGATTGAAGATCTCTTCAACCTTCTGAATTCGCCATTCGAGCGGTGGATGGAAGATCCGAGCGCAGTACTTATTCCTGGGAGCTCCGAGACCGCTCTCAAGGCTCAACAGCGCATTCTTGAAGGTCTTCGCGAGATCTCCTTAACCTATGGCGGAAAGACGGTTCTGGTGGTTGCTCACAAACATATACTAGCGATACTCAGTTGTGCCCTTAAGAAGTGTCCTTTGACGCAATTCAGGAAAGAAATCGTTGAGTCAACGCTGCCATACAAACTCAGTACCGAAACCGTGCTTTCGATCCGGTCAGCAACTGACATGGAACAAAGATGCAATCCCGGCGCGAGTGATGTCCCACCAGATGTCGTTTCCAACCATATGTGATGGACTGCGGTTGTCGAAAGGACAAATGCTGCCCTGGAGCGATTGCAAGTGCTGCCGGTGCGCTGTTCGGTGTTCCTGTGTCGCCCACTATATCTGACACACATTGAAATGGCGTTCTTATGGCACGGTGCCTGCACTGTGATCTTGCCGGGAGTCTTTGCACTGATAACGCTGCTCAGCCTGGGCTGGCTGGCGAAGGAGTATATCGTTCTGAAGCGTGCGGCAAGCCGAATGCAATTGATACGCAGAGAAGAGATTAGTGCTAAGCACACCGTGTTCGCAGAACGAGCACCACAGTTCGAAAACCAGACCCGAAAACCGCGGGATTAGCCTTGACAAAATCGCGATGCCCGACACACTCCTGGCAGGTGCCAGCTATGCCGTGTGGGCTTACCGTCGAACGAGGAGTGTGCGCCGCGCATCAGGTTCCCGCAAAGGGAAATAGGTCGCATAATCGCACTGGGGTGATTTCGGTGAAATATTCGGTTTATGTAACGCATAGCTTGGCATCACTCGGAGCCGCATCCAAGACTTTCTGGTGCCCGCTATTGTTTGATGTGGCCATATCGGTCGATACGGCCGCCCTGATTAAAGCGGTGACGCACCATGCTTTGACCAAGAAAGAAAACGGCGACTGCCAAGGCGACTAGAAACAGGAACAGTCCAACTTGGAACCAGGGTGACTTTTCCCTTTCAGGGCCTGCCGGCTTCAAATCGGTTCCCACCTGAACGACCTCTCCCGTAGGTTATCGGAGGCTCACCACTCCGTTTGTGACTCCTGCAAGAATCTGGCGAGCCTCTCCGAAATTAAGTTAGACGATACTAGGGTTTGAAGAATTAGCGCGTCTGTTCATAATTGACCACGTTCGGATTATCATCTCCGGAACGTATGTGGCGCATCTGCATTCCCATAATTCCCATATCTGGCTATCTAC
>Ga0224530_1000571_pt1 | contig 23252 bp, 19 predicted proteins | sample CBST75metaG_FD_179873 | JGI IMG/M metagenome (GOLD analysis project Ga0224530, IMG submission 179873) | Peat soil microbial communities from Stordalen Mire, Sweden - C.B.S.T75 | ecosystem: Environmental > Terrestrial > Soil > Wetlands > Peat | place: Sweden: Norrbotten County, Stordalen Mire...
CGGATTGTGCTTCGCCAATACCTTGGTGATCGCTGCCGTCAGCGTCGTCTTGCCGTGATCGATGTGTCCGATCGTCCCCACGTTTACGTGCGGCTTCGAACGGTCAAACTTTTCCTTCGCCATGCTCGGTTCCCTTCGTACCCCTGGTTCCAGTCAATGTCTTGCGGTCGCCCTCTTGCTGCCGAGCCCGCAGGTTCACAATCCCTACTTGCCTTGCGAGCGGCCGATGATTTCGTCGGCAATCATGCGCGGCGCTTCTTCGTAGCGCGCAAACTGCATCGAGTAGGAGGCCCGGCCCTGCGTGGACGACCGAATGTCGTTCACATAACCGAACATTTCCTTCAGCGGGACCATCGCCTTGATTACCTGCGATCCTCCCACGTGGCCCATGCCCTCGATCCGTCCGCGGCGCGAGTTGATGTCGCCAATGATGGTTCCCATGTGCTCTTCGGGAACCGTCACTTCAACTGCCATCACCGGCTCCAACAGCACCGGGCTGGCCTTGCGAGCGGCTTCCTTGAAGGCGATCGAACCGGCAAATTTGAATGCCATTTCGTTCGAGTCCACATCGTGATAGCTGCCGTCGAACAAGGTGACCTTGATGTCCACCATCGGGAAGCCGGCCAAAATGCCCAGCTCGATGGCGCCCTGCACACCCTGATCGATGGGCTTGATGTATTCCTTCGGAATCGTGCCGCCCTTGATGTCGTTGATGAACTCGTAGCCCTTGCCCGGCTCGTTCGGCTCGACACGCAGTTTGCAATGTCCGTAGTTGCCCGAACCGCCGGTCTGGCGAATGTACTTGCCCTCGGCCTCGGCCATCTTGCGAATAGTTTCGCGGAAGGCTACCTTGGGTTCGCCCACATTGGCTTCGACCTTGTGTTCGCGGCGCATGCGGTCGACCAGAATTTCCAGGTGCAACTCGCCCATGCCGCTGATGATGGTCTGCCCCGAATCCTCGTCGGTCCGCACCTTGAAGGTGGGATCTTCGTCGGCCAGGCGAGACAGCGCAATGCCCATCTTTTCCTGGTCGGCCTTGGTCTTGGGCTCGATAGCTACCGAAATCACCGTGTCCGGGAAGGTGATGGCGCCCAGCGCGATCGGATGATTCGGATCGGCCAGCGTATCGCCGGTCTTCAGTTCCTTCAGGCCCACGCAGGCGCAGATGTCGCCGGCATAAATCTCGGTGATATCTTCGCGCTTGTTGGCGTGCATCTTGACCAGGCGGCCCACGCGATCGGTCTTGCCGGTGCGGGGATTCTCAATCGTGTCGCCAGTCTTGAGGCAGCCCGAATACACGCGAATGAAGCAAAGCTTGCCGAACGGATCGTTGATCACCTTGAAGGCCAGCGCCGCGAGAGGCTCGCTGTCGTCTGCCTTGCGGATCAGGGTCTCGGACGGATTCAAGGGATTGATGCCCTCCACCGGAGGCTTGTCCAGCGGGCTGGGCAGGTAATCGACCACCGCATCCAGCAACGTCTGAATTCCCTTGTTCTTGAAAGCGGTTCCGCAGATCACAGGGAAGACCTTCAAGTCAATGGTCGCCTGACGGATGCCAGCCTTCAGCTCGGGAATGGTCGGCAATTCGCCTTCGAGGAACTTCTCCAGCAGAACATCGTCGGTCTCGGCAATGATCTCGATCATCTGCGTGCGGAAGGCTTCAGCCTTCTTCAGCAAATTGGCGGGAATCTCTTCCACGTCATACTGCGAACCCATCGCCTCGTCGTGCCAGAGGATGGCCTTCATCTCGACCAGGTCGATGACGCCCTTGAAGTTGGCTTCCGCGCCGATCGGCAACTGAATCGCTACCGGACGCGCGCCCAAGCGCTTGCGGATGGTCTCAATCACGTGCTCGAAATCGGCGCCGTTCTTGTCCATCTTGTTGACGAAGCAAATGCGTGGAACCTTGTACTTGTCGCCCTGACGCCACACCGTCTCGCTCTGGGGCTGCACGCCGGAAACCGAGTCGAACACGGCAACCGCGCCATCCAGCACGCGCAGGCTCCGCTCCACTTCAGCGGTAAAGTCCACGTGTCCAGGCGTGTCGATGATGTTGATGCGAATATCTTTCCATGTGCAGGTGGTGGCGGCGGAAGTGATCGTAATGCCGCGCTCCTGTTCCTGCTCCATGTAATCCATGGTCGCCGTGCCTTCATGCACTTCGCCAATGCGGTGCGTGATGCCCGTATAGAACAGAATGCGCTCGGTCGCCGTCGTCTTTCCGGCGTCGATGTGCGCCATGATTCCGATATTGCGGCAGCGGCTTAGAGGTGTAGTGCGAGGCACGGCGTTTTCTTCCTTGCGGGCCTTCAGGCCTGCGGTTGCACAACTGCTATGGTTCCCATCAAGCCAGGCCCACTTGCGCCCGGCTTCAACTCTTCAAAATCCAGTCGCCTACCAGCGGTAGTGAGCGAAGGCCTTGTTGGCCTCGGCCATGCGATGAACGTCTTCCTTCTTCTTCATCGCCGCACCGCGCCCGTTGGCCGCATCGAGCAACTCATTGCCCAACTTGTCGACCATGCCTTTTTCACCACGGCTACGGCCGTAGTTGATCAACCAGCGAATGGCCAGCGAGGTGCGCCGATCCGGATTCACTTCGATCGGCACCTGATAGTTGGCGCCGCCGACGCGACGGGTCTTCACTTCCAACAGCGGCTTGCAGTTTTCCACTGCCTTCTTGAAGAGCTTCAGGGCATCGTCGCCGCCGCCCTTTTCTTCAAGATTCTTCATCGCCTGATAGAAGATGCCCTGGGCCGTCGACTTCTTGCCGCCCCACATCATCGAGTTGACAAACTTGGTGACCAGCGTAGACCCGTAAACTGGGTCCGGCGCTACTTCCCGCTTCGCAATGTGCCCTTTTCTTGGCATAAATCCTCAAAATCCTTACGCGCTTGCGCGCCCTGTGCTGCCCAAGTCCGGGCTCGGTACAACGTCCCGGAACCTTTGACTACTTCTTGCCCTTTGCCGGTGCCGCGCCGCCCTTGGCACGCTTGGCTCCGTACTTCGAGCGGCTCTGCTTACGGTTGGCAACGCCCACCGAATCCAGAGTGCCGCGCACGACGTGATAGCGAACGCCGGGAAGATCCTTCACACGGCCGCCGCGAATCAGGACGATCGAGTGCTCCTGAAGGTTATGGCCGATGCCGGGAATGTAGGTCGTAACCTCAATCCCATTGGTCAGGCGCACGCGAGCCACTTTGCGCAAAGCCGAGTTCGGCTTTTTGGGCGTCTGGGTATACACGCGGGTGCAAACTCCGCGCCGCTGCGGCGAGGCCTGCAAGGCCGGTGATGCCGTCTTGTACCGCGGGGCCGTACGCCCCTTGCGAACCAACTGATTAAATGTAGGCAAACTGAAACTCCTTACCCCAAAAAAACCTGCCACCCCAAGTTCGTCAGCCGCGCGCAGAAGCATCGAGCTTCCCGCGGCGATCAAACGCAACCAAAATTTCTGGCGCGCACGCGCACGGAAGCCTCAATGTTGCTGCTTCGCGTCTGTCTTCGTTCCAATCTCAGACGAGAACCGGGACGGTGGCCGGGCGTTTACCCGCCTTGTAAGCGGGGAAAGCCAACTCCGTTTCGCTGGTTCCGGCCCGCATAGCCCTCCAAGGTGGAGAACGCGCGGACTCCGATGCGATTTGCCTCTGCCCCTCGCAAGATGAGAGCAAAACCGAGGCATGTGGGCCATTTGAGTACTGCTAGCCCTGGAACCAACCCGCGCCAAATCGTGCCTGACCGGGTTGTCCATCCGCGCCAGCCGTTAAGACACACGGACAGATGCGTTCTTGCGGAACCTTCTTACAATAACAAGAATCGCGGGCGGGGTCAACGAATTCGACTCCGCCCGCGACGTTTTTTCCGTATTACTGAATGCTGTGCAGCTTCCAGGCGCCATCCTCAAGCGAGAAATCGGCCTGACGCTTGGCGCTGAGCTTGTTTCCCGGGTTGTGCGCAATGTTCTGCAACGCATCGGGCACGCCGTCCAGGTTCACTGCCTCGCTGAACTGAGCCCCCTTGGCGGTCGTGATGCCGGGGACCGTTTCGTCCTGCGGATCCTTCACGTCCTTTGCTTTCAGGTGGTTGGCTGCAACTGTCGTCACGATCACCGAAAAGCTCTTGTCGTCGGCATTCTCCGGACGCCACTGGATCACTTCGCCCCCGCCCGGCAGCTTGACAGCTTTCTTGCCATCCGGGGTCAGCGTGTAGTCGGCCCAGTACTTGTTGGGATAGACCTTGGTCAAATTCCAGTACTTGGCCGCAATTCCCTGCCCAACACCTTGTTTGTCCAAAGTTATGTTCGCACCCACGGCGGGAGTCTGGTCATACTTGGCCTGGATCAGGGCCTGCGCGTTGGCACTTGTCAGCTCCGGAGCCGACTTGCAACCTGTCAGCAACAACCCAGCGCCCAGAAAGGCCGACGCTCCCAAAATCATCATTTTCTTGGTGTTTTTCACTTTTCCTCCATCTTCCGCACAAAACAGTTCGAAATGACTCGACTCGCCATTTTTGTCCAACTTTCTACTGGTGTCAATGGACTTGCAAGTGACCACGCTCACAGGTGCTTGGTTACTCGCAAAGGAGGCCAAAAATCCAGTCCTAAAAGCGGTGAGAAAACCGAAAGATGCCTGCTTTCAAGCGGAGTAAAACATTCATAACTTCCCGCTTTTTGGCATTTTAGTGCGCGCTTTGGGCAGTAATCCGGCCCAAAAGGAAGTCCAAAAACGCTCCTTCGTCCGAATGCAGGCAAACCTGCACATTCGGAGCGCCTTCCGCCGGCCGCGTAAACCCCTTGTCGTCCACTTCCAGATGCAGCGGCGTGGCCGGGCACAGTTCCGGACGAATCGCATAGGCCACAGCCACCGGGTCAAACAGCGTGGGCGCGGGCGAGTGGCCCTCGCTCCCCGCCATCCACTGGTGGTAGAGCAGCGTCAACTGGTCGGTCAGCGGCGAGCCCGTCGAGAAGATCCGCTCCCGCTCCGCCGCCTCCAGGTGGATCTGGGTCGAGTCGAGCGGCATCATGAAGACCGGCACCCCGGCCGCCAGCAGCGCCTTGGCTCCGGCCGGGTCGCGGTTGATGTTCCACTCGGCGTCGGGAGCAGAGTTCCGTGCCCCAGTCTTCATGTCGTCGTAGCCCCGGTAAACGCTGCCACCCATCAGCACCACCCGCTTCAACTGGCGAAAGGTGGCCGGATCGCGCTCGATGGCCGCCTGGACGTTGTTCAGCGGCCCAATAGCGATCAGCGTGATCTCGCCCGGGTGGCGCCGGATCTGGTCCAGCAGGAACCCGACTCCATCGGGATGCTTCTTCGCCGCCGCCTGGCGGGCATACGCTGCCTGGGTAAAGACGTTGTCGTGCGCCGTCGGAACGCCAGCGGCTACGGGAAGGCCGCCCTGTCCCGCGGCCCGCAGATAGCGGTCCACCAGCCGCGCCCGCAGCTCCGTATCCCCGTACGCCGTCGTGATCCCCAGCAGTTTCAACTCCGGGCTGCGCAAGGCCAGCGCCAGCGCAAAGGCGTCGTCGATGTCGTCCCCGATATCGGTGTCGAGAATCGCCAGCTCAGGCCCCTGAGCTGGCGGATTGGCAGCAACCGGCTTCGGCCCCGTCACCACGGCCACCATGGAGTCCGCGCAGCCGTAATACAGAAACCACTGCCCATGAAAGTTCACCAGCCCCTCGGCAAAGGTAGTTCCAGCCACGTACTGGCCGGTCTTTTCGTAGGGAAGCTCCGGCTTCAGCACCGGATGGTCCGTCTGGGCGATCAGGTGCGCCGGGTTGGCGGCGTCAAACAGCGCCTCGCCGGCCGCATACGCATTGGCCCCCATCGCGGGGTCGCCGGCGCTGGGCGCGTTCTTGCCGTTGTAAAGCATCACGATGCCCGCCTCGGTCAGCACCGGCGGCGGACCGGTCTCCGGGAAGCTGCTGTCGAAGTGTCCGTCCCTGGGCCGCAGCAATTCGAGGGGATGGCCTTGCGCATCCTCGACCGGCGTCCAGTGGATCAGGTCCGGCGAAGTGGCCAGCCGGATGGAGCCTTCGCCCCAATACATCCAGTACTTTCCGTCGATCTTGGCCGCGATCAGCCGGCCCTTGGCCGTGTCCATCCGCGTAACAATGCCCGCCGATTTGTATTGCAGATGCGCGTACTTGCCGCCCGCCGCGGTGAAAAAGGCCGGCCCGTGCTTGGTCCAGTGGGTCAGGTCGGGCGAAGTGGCAATACCCACCGAGTAGGTCTCCCGGTTCCACTGCGTATAGGTCAGCACATAGGTGCCGTTCTCCGACTCGACGATCCGTGGGTCCTCGACGCCGCCCGGCCACTCGCGCGTCTTCTCGCCATCCTCGGCCGGGAAGAAAACCGGATCGAGGCGACGCGTGAAGTGGATACCGTCCGTGCTCTCGGACATCCCCAGCCGCGAAGTGTGCCCGCCAATCGCCATGGCGCCGGAATCGTCTTCGGCGCGGTACAGCACCACCACCTTGCCCTGGCGCACAATGGCTGCGGGATTGAAGGTGTGCAGCGCCTCCCAGTGGGCGGGCGCCTTCAGCACCGGGTCGGTAAAGGTGGAGGCGGGACGCGGCGTAATCACCGGGTTGCCGCTGGCCGGGCGCGTAAACGGACCGATCAGCCACGGCTGGGCTGTCTGCGCCTGCAACGCAACGGCGCAAACCAGGGCCGCGGCCGCCAGTACAAACTTCCTGTACATCTTCATTCGTTCCATCCTCGTATCGGCACGCTGGCCGATTTGTGATGCGGCTCCAAAGCAATACAACACAGCAAAGCGGTTCTCCCGGGCGAGCGGAAGGGAAGAATCTCCACTGGCTCCTGCTCCTTTGTTTTTCTGCCCAGGGCTGGATCGAGAAAATCTTTCCGCGTCCACTTTATACCTGAGGAATCCATCCCCCTCAGTCTGAGCAATCCATCTCCTGTAGGCGAGGCAATTCATCCTCCCGGGAGGAATCGAGAATAGCCCAGGCCGGCCCCTGAGCAAAGCGAAGGGGACGTCCCGGGTCAGCGATTCCTCAGACCTCTGCGTCCCGGAGGGCCGCTCCGAAATCGTCCCTTGGTTTCTTCCTGGATTTTCCTGACAGCCTTCCATTGCTATTCCGCCGCAGCCGTTTCGCTCACCGCATAAAAGCTCAGCGACGCGTCGCCCTGCTCCAGCAGCCGCGTGCGCTCCAGGCTGCCGTAGCGCTCTTCCAGGCGATCTTTGCGGCGGTGCTCGGCAATCACCAGCGCGCTCGGAGCCAGCAGGCCGGTCGGCGGCGCGCCCAGCAGGTTCAGCGTAGCCTCGTACTCCTGGGCCGCATCGTACGGCGGATCGAGAAACACCAGTTCAAAGGCCGCAGTCTGCCCCGGCTTGCGGTCCGGCTTCTGCATCTTCCGCAGGCACGCGCCCACGCTGACCGATTCGATCCGAAAGCCCGACGTCAGCCCCAGTTTGGCCAGGTTGGCGCGCAAGACGGAAAGTGCCGCGGGAGCGCGTTCCACAAAGGTGACGCTCGCGGCTCCGCGGCTCAGAGCTTCCATTCCCGCAGCGCCCGAGCCGGCATACAAATCCAGAAAAGCCGCGCCCCGCATCCGGGGGGCCAGCACGTTGAAAAGAGTCTCGCGCAGACGGTCGCTGGTGGGCCGTGTAGCCAGTCCCGGGGGGGCCTGCAGCGAGCGGGAGCGAAGTGTTCCGGCAATGATACGCATCGCAGATCAGCATACCGGACCGCGACCACTTACAATCGACGTATGCGAGGCTGGTCAATTCCGCTGGGCCGTTGGATGGGCGTGGAACTGCGCGTTCACGCGTTTTTCCCGTTGCTTGCTGTCGTTTGTTTAGGGTTGAGCGCCGCCGACGGTTGGGCGCGCGGTCTGGGCCTCTTTCTGGTGCTGGTGGCAGCGGTGCTGGTGCGGGAAACCGCGCGGCTGCTGGTGGCGGCTTGGCTGGGATTGCGCCTGCGGGCCATCCTGCTGCTGCCGGTGGGCGGCCTGTTCGCCTTTGCCGATCCCGAAAGCCAGGAAAATGCCAACCGCGGCGGCGCGCAGTTTGCCATGGCGCTGGCCGGTCCGTTGGCCAACGCGGCCACGGCGCTGGCGCTGGCTGCCACGTTTCTGGGCGCGGGCGGAGACCTCCATCTCTTCGGCCAGCCCCTGATCACCTCCGCTTATCTGCTGCGCAGCATGGTGTGGATGCAGCTCTTCATGGGAGCGCTTCACCTGGTGCCGGCCTATCCGCTGGACTTTGGGCGTTTGATCCGGGGCAGCTTTGCCCGCAAGCACGGGTTTGCTCCGGTCGGCCGCGCGGCCTCCGGACTGGGCCAGGGACTGGCGCTGGCGGCCATGATCGGCGGCATGGTGCTGCACAATTACTGGCTCATCATCGCCGGCTTCTTCATCATGATCGGCGCGCAAATCGAAGATCAGGGCGTCTTCTTCCAGTCGGTGGTCGACACCGTGCACATGCGCGAAGTGATGCTGACCGATTTCGCCACGCTCTCGCCTTCTGACACCTTGGCCGACGCGCTGGTCCGTTGCGTGCATTCCCTTCAGGAAGATTTTCCCGTGGTGCGCGGTCCGGAACTGGTGGGCATTGTTTCGCGACAGCGCATTGTGGACGCCCTGCGCAGCGACGGCAACGGCTATGTACAGTCGGTCATGTCGCGGGCCTTCCAGGTGGCACGGCCCGAGGACACGCTGGGAACCACCATTCGCCGCATCACCGCCGGCCACGGCCTCTCGCTGATCCCCATCACCGAGAGCGGACGCGTGGTGGGCGTGGTGAGCGTGCAGAACCTGATGAGCGCCATGTCTCTGCTGGCCGAACAACGCCGGATTGAGCGCATCGAAGCAGGCGATTAGGGCTGCAAGTTGCAGGTCGAGGATTTCGGAGGGAGCAGGGGGGCTTCATCCCCCTCGAATGAGGACGGATTTGCGAGGCCTTCAGGCCCGGGTCCTCACTGCTCTCCCATAGCGTGAAGGAAATGCAACTGTGGAACTAGAGCGGTGCGCATCCCCGCCATAGATGGAGCAAAGACTTTGCACGAGCCAACAGAACCACACGAAATCTCCAAGGCGGCTCTCCAGCCGGGCCTTTACCTGGTGGCCACGCCCATCGGCAACCTGGGTGACATCACCCTGCGCGCCCTCGACGTGCTGCGGCGCGCCGACCGGATTGCCTGCGAAGATACCCGCCAGACACAAAAACTGCTCAACCACTTTGAGATCGCCACCCCCACCGTAAGCTGCCACCAGCACAACGAGCGCCAGCGCGCCGTGGAACTGCTGCAAGAGCTCAAGACGGGCGGCCGCATCGCCCTGGTCTCCGACGCCGGCATGCCGGGCGTGAGCGACCCCGGAAGTTGGCTGGCTGCCGAAGCCATTGCCGCCGGCGTGCGCGTCATTCCCATTCCCGGCGCCAATGCGGGACTGAGCGCCCTGGTCGCCTCGGGCCTGCCCACCACGGAGTTCCACTTCATCGGCTTTCTGCCGGAGAAGGCTGGAGCCCGCCGCAGCCGGCTGGAAGCCCTGGCGGCCGAAGTCGGAAAGGCGGAGGCCGGACGCACGCTGGTCTTTTATGAAGCACCGCACCGGATTCTGGAAGCCCTTGCCGATATCGAAGCCGTATGGGGACCCGACCTGCGCGTGGTGGTGGCCCGCGAGCTGACCAAGATTCACGAGGAGTTCCTGCGGGGAACCGTGGTGGAAGTGCGCCGCGAGATGGCCGGCCGCGATCGCGTTCGCGGCGAAATTACCCTGCTGGTGGAGGCGCTGCCCAAAGCCGCCACAACAAGCGATACGGATGCTTCGCTGAAGATTGCCGACCGCGTGGCGCGCATCCAGGCCGAGAGCGGCGTGGAAGAGAAGGAAGCTCTGAAGCGTCTGGCGCGCGAACTGGGCCAGCCCAAGAGCGATCTCTATCGCGAGTTGCAACGGGAACGGGCGCGGCTGCGCACCGGCTCGCGCTAGGGCAAATTCGATTCACTTGTTGGCATTGAAATGGCATCAACGGTGGCTCTTTCTTAAGGAAAAAGCCACTCGACTGTGTGCTTTCCGCAAAGAGCAGAATCGAAAATGCTGTAATCGCGCAGTCCCGCGGAAAATCCAACCAGGATCTTCTGTCTCAACTGTCAAACTGCGGCACGCCGTTGGCCTTCGCCTTGCGCGGATAGCGTTGACGGGCCTCGGCCGGCACCTCGTCGGTTGACTCGGCAACCACGTAGCGAATCCGAGCGCGGCAATGAATGCAACTGGTCTCGTGAACCGGGCCGCCCTCGTCGATGGCCGGCAGCGGCAAGCTGCGCAGGCACTCCGGACAAGTCATGGAGCCGCGGTCTTCCTTCGCACCGCCGTTGCCGCCAGGCTGAACACAGAGAAATTCCGAAGGAGCCACATGCTGGGAGGTCATCCGGTCCGGCTGGGGCAGGCCTTCGAAGATCTTCAGCAAAGAGCCCACGCTGCTGCCCTTTTGGTAAAAGGCGTCGGCAGCCACTCCGGAGGGAACCTCGTTGCCACAGAACATGCCGCTCATGGCGACAGTGCGCAGTGAGGGAAAGCGCTGGCGCACCACGGTGAGCAGCTCGAAGCCCGACATGCCGGGCATGTTCAGATCGGTCAGCAGGATGTCGGGGATCTGCAGGCGCAACTCCCGTAGCGCGGAAAAGCCGTCTTCGGCGGCGCACACCCGGTACCCGATCTCGATAAGCACCTGCGTCATTGAGAGTCGAATCGACGACTCATCGTCGACGATGAGGAGTCTGGCTTTCGTGTTGGGCATCTCGCACCCCAGTCTCAACGGTCCCAGGTTCGTGGAGAGAGTGTCCCATTGAATGCGCCGCAATGCTGTTCAATTCGGAACAGGGCTCGAGGAATACCGCGGCCCGCCCCTCACGCCGGCTACGCCCTTGGAATTTCCTCCAGCGGCGGCTGCTGGGCATTCTCGTCGGACATGTGATCGTGCAGCACCACGTTCAACAGCGACTTGTGCACACGAATGCGATCGGCGTAGTCAATGAAGCCGAGCTTGCGGAAACGGTTCATGAAAAAGCTGACGCGGGAGCGCGTGGTGCCGATCATCTCCGCCAGGGTCTCCTGCGAGATCTTGGGGATCAGCACGCCCGTATCGCCCGACTGGCCAAACGAGGCCATCAGCAAGAGCGTGCGCGCCAGGCGCTTTTCGCTGGAGTTGAAGAGCTGATCGACCAGGTCGGCCTGGATGCGCATGCTGCGGTTGAGCAAAAATTTCAGGAACAGGTCGGAGAACTGATGCTCCTCGTGGATCACGCGGACCATCTCATCGCGCCCGATCTTGAGCGCAGTGCAAGGCGTCAGCGCGGTGGCCGTGGCCATGTGCGAGCCCGACACCCCCGCAAGCGACTCCTCTCCTACAAAATCGCCAGCCGAAAGAAGCGTGATGATGGCCTCCTTGCCGGCAGTGGAAACCACGGTGACCTTGGCATGGCCCTGCTGCAGATAAAAGACGGAGTCGGCCGGGTCTCCTTGCGAGAAGAACGTCTGCTTGGAAGCCAACTGGATCATTCTCCGCCCCAAACCGGCACTGGCAAGAAAGGCGGCTACATCAAAGGGAAGCTTCTCTGGCTCTGGCATCAGAATGGCCTCCTTCCGGATCAGGCCTTGACGGACGAGGGCTACAGAACTTGCGTGCATCGTTCGTCAGATTGGGCGCGGAATTGCCGCCGGACCAATGAGAGCAAAATCAGAGTCACCGCGTCCTTGGAGAGACTCTTGAAGTTGGGTCTTTCTTGCCCAAAACCCACTGGAAGGGCGTGCCCCTGGGGACATTGATTCTGGTTCCGCTAGAGCCGCCGGCAATCTTGATTTCGCCGCGCCGGAAATCGTTCACTTACCAGAGCACTTTGAAACGTGCTCAATGGCTGCACACTCGCAGCCGTATTTTGACACAGAGTCGCACCTTTGGTGTCTGAAAACTGTACAGTTTTGCTCGCATTTTCTGTAAATGTTTTCAAACCAGAGGCAGCTCGTACCTCGCCCTGCTGCAAAACCAGCAGATCCGCAGCCGCGTACGGCGTCAGCCCCTGGCCTGCCAGGGCTCAATCGCCTGCCAATCCGGGGTCAACGCCCTTCCACTCTGGCGGACCTCCTGGACATCCTCGATCAACTGCTCCATTTGCTCGCGTTTGCGGGCGCTCATGTCGAGGAAACGGATGCCCAGCTGGCGTCCGTTCTGGGTGGCCTGGATCACGCCGCCCAGGCGGAAGGGCTGTCCTGCAATGTGAAATTCCACCTCAACCCGCGTGTAAATGCCAATCAGGAACTGGCTGTCGGTCTGGATGCGGCAGCCGCCCAGACTGAGGTCGACAATGCGTCCATCGAGGGCGGCGCCCAACTGGATAAGGAACACTTTGGCCGTGTCGTTCACTTCGTGCCGGACCTGCGCGCGGCGCTCGCGCAGATTGGGACTCGCCACCAGTTCGCTGGCGGGCGGCATTTTGGCCGGAGCCGGATCGGGAGCGGAATTCCCTGCGGTCACAAAGGTCCAGCCGTGCTGCTCGGCCGGCGGTGCAGCCTCTGCCGTGGCTTGCCGGGCAGAAATCTGCCCCTCGTCCGGCTGCTTTTTCGATCCGGCGCCAGGCCGGGAAGCAACCTCGGCGAGCACTTCCGCTAACACTTCCTTGCGGCGCGAAGACAGATCCACAAACCGGATGCCGACCAGATGCTGATCATCGGTCCATTGGGTCAGGCCGCTGAATCGGAGGCCGATTCCGTGCACCTTGAAGGTCACCTCGGCGCTCACGCCAGCCCCCGCAAAGAACGGCTCGCAGGTGCGCAGCCGGCAGCCGCCCAGGCTGAAATCGGCCACTCTGCATGAGATGGAGGAGCCACGGTCCAGCAGAACGAGCACGGCTGCCTCGTCCACGCCGAAGCGGGGATGGGCACGGCGATTCGCTTCCTGGTTCGCTGAAACTTCCGCGTTCTGTTCCATTTCCATGACCTGCTCCGTTGGGGCGTTGGAAAAACTCAGTGCCCGGCTGCCGGTTCCCAGGGGCGCGCGGACACAGCCTGCTCCACTTCCCTGCCCTTCAGGCGATCGTATTGATATAGATCGCTGGTGGTTCCCATCGACTCGTTAAACAGACTGGTGACGCCGATCAACAGCTTCAACTCCTCGTCAAACTGGTGGATCGCCTCCAATTGGACAGCGGTCGCGGGAAGCTCAAATTGCGAGGTTTTGATGAATTTCTGGTAGCCGCGGTCCAGCAGACGCGCCACTTCGCCGCGCACCAGGGCTCCCGGCCGCACGACAAACGCCGCCGCCGTGTCTTTGGACTGGGCGGCCACCAACACCGCCGCGGCCCCATTCTTGCTGACCAGCATGCCGCCTGCCACGCCGTCGAACGGCGCAACCTCAAAGGAATGAGCGCGGAGGATCTCCAGTGCCTGGTCGAAGTTCGGATTGCGAGATTTTCGGGCCATGAGACTTTCCATTCTGCGGAGATGCAGTCCTACTTATCGGCCAAATCTCCGCCAACTCCAATCTCGCACAGCCGGAGCACGGACCGCAATTCCCTCCGGGCAGAAGCGGCCACCCAGAAAAGGCGCCACGCCGCCGCATCCAATCCGTGCGTCCTTGCGACTTTCTTCTGTCGCAAGCCAGGCAGCCACACGCTTCGCATGCCACGCCGAAGGCCGCTGGCCTCACCGCAGGTGGCGCAGGTGGCATGTGGTCAGCGCACGACCTGTGCCGGGCTCACCGGAGCGCCGCTCGGGTCCGTCTTCCCCGAGGGCCGCTTGGAGACCATTCCCAGGTTCAGGTTTGGCCACACGGTGGGTATGGGGTGGATCTTCAAGCAGGGCCACTGAATGGGCAGAATTTGGAGCTTGGGATAGAGATTCCGCGCCACCAGCGTGCCCGGCGGCTGCACCCCAAGATGCTGCGGCGGCGGATGAACAATCATCTTCGGATCGATTTGCGCATCGTTCGGGGCGTGCGCTACGTCTGCACTGTGCCAGGTCAAGATCGTCGGCGGTGCGGAATGAGTGAACTGCCAACTTGCGGGAAGCTTGTTGATCTCCCACACGGGCTGCGTAAACGCCGTCTGGATTCGTCCCAACTCTTCAGGGCTCACAGCGGCCGGCGCAGCAGGCTGGCAGAATGCCATGGTTCCGGTACAGAGGAACAGAGCAAGAATCGTGCGTTGCATCGTACCCTCCTCGAACACGGGCACACGCCGCGAGCGAACCCCCATGCGGGCGCCCGCTTTTTTGACGGCTTCTCGCGTAAAAAGCTGGCAAAAAAGTTCAAAAAAACACCCCCCGTAGCGCCGCGCCGAAGGCCGCCAGCTCCACAGAGCCTCTGCCCTTGCGACTTATTTTGGTCGCAAGCCCGACGGCCTGTACGGCTCATCCGCCACGCCGAAGGCCGCTGGCCCCACCGCAGGTGGCGCAGGTGGGGAGGGTGGGGATTGCGGATCGTCCAGCTTGCCGAAGATCATCTTGCCGCTGGCGGTTTGCAGCACGCTGGTGACGGAGATCTCGACCGACTTGCCGATCAGTTTGCGCGCGTGATCGACCACCACCATGGTGCCGTCGTCCAGGTAGCCCACGCCCTGGTTGTACTCCTTGCCCTCCTTGAGGACGAGGATGGTCATCTTCTCGCCGGGCAGCACCACCGGCTTGAGGGCATTGGCCAGGTCGTTGATGTTCAGCACTTCCACATGGTGCAGGTGAGCCACCTTGTTCAGGTTGAAGTCATTGGTGACCACCTTGGCCTCCCACTTCTTGGCCAGTTCCAACAGCTTCAGGTCCACCTCGCGGATGGAAGGGAAGTCGTCGGGAACGATCTGCACCTGGATGGCGCTGTTGGACTGCATGCGCTGCAGCATGTCCAGGCCGCGGCGGCCTCTTTGTCGCTTTGACCCGTCGGTAGAGTCGGCCACGGTCTGCAGTTCGCGCAGCACGAACTCCGGCACCACCATCATGCCGTCGATGAAGCCAGCCTCGGCAATGTCGGCGATCCGCCCGTCGATGATCACGCTGGTATCCAGCACCTTGGCACTACGCCGCGTGGGCCGATCTCCGCTGAAGACCGTGCCCAGCGCCAGGGGATTCAGCATGTCGCCCTTGTTGGCGCCCACCAGCAGCCCCACATATGTCATCAGCAACAGAACGAAGATCTGCAGCGCAGCCGAAGTCGATCCGGCCAGCGGTGCGCTGCGCAGCACCAGGCAAAACAGTGCCGCGCCGAAGATGCCCAGCACGCTGCCGGCCACGGCGCCGATGAGCCGCCGCAGGCTCAAAGCCCGCACCCGCAGCTCAAATACGATGACCGCACCCGCTGCCACCGCGCCCGTCGCCGCAGCAACCCATGCGGTAAGACCGAAGGGAGGAAGGAAATAACAAACCGCTGCAAGCAGAGCTACAAAAAAAAGACGAACCAGAGCGATATCCATAAAGACCCACTTCCTCTGGCGCGGGGGAAAAACGCTCCAGAACGGGACAGATGGACGAGTATGCCCATTACCGCGTCGTGTCGTCAAGAGGGGGGTATTGTCAACGGAAGAACCCGCATCCAGCGGCCGGGCGATGGTTCCTCATGCAGGCGCTTGAAGGGTGCAGAGAAACCAAATACTGGGAACAGGGAATAGGAAATCGCCGGGTCGTTCCTCCAAGAAGAACGCTGAGCTTTCTGCAGCCACCGCCACGCGCCCTGAGCCAGCCACGGGCTTTCTATTCCCTATCCCTTATTCCCTACTCCCTAAGTTGTTACGACGCGACGGCGAACTCTGCCGCGGGAGCCATGCGCAGCGTGCCCTTGCGCGGGCCGCGCTTGCGGGCGCTCATGATCTTGATGCGCTCCAGCAATTCCTGGGGCGTGCAGTTCTTCTTGGCCAGCAGCGCATCGGCGGCGTGCATCTCGCAGCTCATCTTCTGCGGGTCGCCGAGCAGGATCATGGGCACATGCGACGCAATCTGCTTCAGCCGGTCGATCAGCTGATTGCCATTCATCTGCGGCATGCCGAAATCGGCCAGAACCAGATCCACCTGCATCTCGGCAAAAAGGCCGATCGCCTCCTGGCCGGAGCAGGCCGAAACCACGCGATACCCGTTGGTTGCCAGCATGAACTTGAGTACGGAAAGCTCTTGTTCGTTATCGTCTACGCAGAGAATGATCTTTTTGGGCCGCATGGTTCTAGGTACACTCCTTGGTTCAATTTTTTCGCCGTCCGCAGAGCGCAGTTCACCCTCACCCGCAACAAGGGATTTTCGGGGTGGAGACGCTTCCGCGACGGTTTCCGGGAACGAAGCCGCCTCTCCATGGTTGATCGCGATCTCCGGATCGGCTGGCGCGTGCTCGCAGCCTCAAAGGGCGCGGTAGGGACGCAAAGCGGATTCCGGCATTCGATCCACGAGAGTCTGGCCTTCAATTCGCGGTCAGATTGTGTTTGATGCCTGGGGCACAACCGGCGAGAGGGCCGGTTAATTTCCTGCAATGAAACCCAAGAGTACGAGCCCCGGAGTGCCGTGGAAAGAGAGAAGAAAAAGCGAAAGACGCTCTGAATATCTGCAGGAAACAAAGGAAAACTGGCTAGAAATAACGCCTGTCGGCATTTGCGATGAGGAAAGGCTGTTGAAAGCATGTGCATCGTGGCAGGAAAAGAAGTCCGTTTGCCACAAGAACGGTGCTGCCTTCCCCGCACATAACGGCGACCCTCACCCATTCAAGCAGCGCAATGAGGCAAAATTCACCGGACCAGCCGCCTTCACGGCCCCGCGAAATCGTCTGCGGGCCGAGAGAATGTGGTTGCAAACCGGCACCCAAAAGAGACCCCATCCGCTCCTCGCCGCACGGTCACAAGGTTAAGTGATGTAGATCACACCGCACGAGCCGGAGTATGACTAACATCTTTAAATTCCAGAATTTCTCTGAGAAGCCATGTATAACCGCACGCAGAACGAGAATGGCACCTACAACACGCGATGCCTCGATTGCTTCATGACCATTGCCTCGTCCGTGGAAACGGAGCAGGAGCTGGCGATGGATGAGGCCCGGCATATGTGTCCGGAGAAGGCGCTGGCCAATCTGCTCGCGCAGGAGAAGGCGCAGGGAGCGCGCGCCCTGCGCAACTAAGGGCTACTGCTTCGCCGCTGCCCCTGAGTGCGCCTCCGCGGGCTTGGCATGTGGATTGGACATCTTGTCGATCAGCGCATTGTCGGCGGTCCGGGTGATGCTGCGGGCCTTTTCGAGTTCGGCCTTTGCCTCATCCTTCCTCCCCATCGAACTGTAAAGCCGTCCCAGCCGCCAGTGAACGTTCACATCGTCCGGGGCTAGGCGCGCCGCCTCCTTCATCTCCCGCAGCGCGTCTTCCGCGCGGCCTGCATCCGCATAGAGGATGCCCAGATCGAGATGGGCCAGCTCGCGCCCCGCATCGAGGCGCAAAGCCTTTTCGAACAGCGGGCGGGCAGTCTCCGGATGGTTCATCTGCATCTGCGTGTCCGCCAGGTAGATCATGGCTTGAACATGATTCGGATTATTGGCAAGCTCCGCCTGAAACTCGCTCGCTGCTTCCTCATACTGTCTCTGGGACCACAACAAGTAGGCCAAGCCGAAGTGCGCGTCCGGCTCTTTGGGGTTGGCTTGAACCGCGGCCCTGAATTGCTTGATGGCCCCCAGATGATCCTTCAACTCGTCCAGGGCTTCTCCCGCCAGCATGTCGGCTTCGGCCGACCCCGCATTCAGCAGCAGAATCTCGCGATAGGTATCCATAACGCATTGGTATTGCTTGGACCACATGCAACTGTGCGCCAGGCTTAGCCGCAGCCCCAGATTCTGCGGATCGCGGGCCGCGGCCTGCTTCAGATAGGGAGCCGCTTCAGCGAATTCGCCTGAAGCATAGTGAGCCATCCCGAGAAGGATGGTCAGCCGTTGCACCTCGGGCGGCGAAAGCGCCTGGTTCTTGAGCAACAGTTGGAATGTCTGGATGGCCTCTTTCATCTCGCCGGCTTTGAACAGCGCGAGGCCCAGATTGAGTCGCAAACTGGGAAAGGCGGGATTGAGCGCCAGGGCCTTGCGGTAGAGTGGCACCGCCTCCTTATAGTGCTCCTGGCGGGCCTCCAGCAGGCCCAGGTGGGCGTAGGGTTCGGGGTTGGAGGGGTGAGCCTTCAGATAGGCGCGCCAGGCCGTCTCAGCCTCGGGATTGTTGCCCTGCTGCTCCAGGGCAAGCGCTCGCTGCCGCTGCCCCTCCGGCTCCGCTGCTGCCTGTCCCATGCAGGGTACGCCGGCCATCGTGATCGTCAGTGTCAGGGTTAGGCAGATTCCCAGTCGCATCGCGCGCATCCCTCTTGCACCTTGCCAATTCTATTTGAGCGCAGGCCATTGCTGGCACAAAGAAAAGGGGCGCGGCAGGCATGGCCTGCCGCGCCCCGGTTGCGGGTTGAAGTTAGAAAATGAACTTGCCGCCAAGCTCGAAGGTTCTCGGGTCCTGCGCGCTGTTCACAAATCCAAAGTCGGCGTTCTGCGGGTTCGTGTCCGACAGTCCGCTGAACTGGGTGTGGTTGAAGGTGTTGAAGCTGTCGGCGCGGAACTCGAAATGAGCTGCCTCGCCAAAAGCAAACGACTTGTAGACCGCGGTGCTGAAGTTCGTGCGGCCTGCGCCCACAACAGCGTCCTTACCCATGTTGCCAAAGCCCAGGTTCGGGCCGCCGAGCCAGCCGGCTACAGGCTTCGAGAAGCCTGCGCTGCTCACATATTGGTAGCCGGAGACCTTGCCAACCGTTGTCTTCGCCTTGGTATAGTGCGGCTTGCCGGTCAGGTTGGGACGAATCGAATAGTCGCCACCCAAACCAACCGTGTCACCGTAGCTGTTTGTCGGAGCATATCCACTGAACCAGGGCATGCCGGTCTCGGAGATGACCGTGCCAGAGATTTCCCAGCCGCCCAGCATCGTCCTCGTCAGACCTGCAGCATGATTGAAGAACGGCAGCTTGTACTCGTAGTTGCCGCTGAACACATGACGGCGATCCAGAATGCCGGATCCCTTGTCATACTTCAGGTTCCAGGGATTGCGTGTGGGGTTGTTGTTGTCCACGTCTACGCTGCCCGGTGTCGAGTCGATCTGGTGCGCGTAGGTGTAATCCAGTTCAAAGCTGAGGCCATGCTTGTTCTGCTGGCGGAGCCCTGCCTGGAAGCTGTGGTATGTGCCGGTCTGCGTGGTGGATTGCAGTCTGATGTTGCCAAAACCGGGATAGGTCTTGTTGACCAGGCTGTCAACCGTTCCGAGCGACTTGTTCGCAGCCGCTTGGCGCGTTGCCATCGGCGTGCTCAGCGGGAAGTTGTTGATCGGCAGCCAAACGTTCTGGTGCCAATCCAGGTTGCCCACATACTGCAGGATCATGATCAGCGCGGGTTGCAGCTCATGCTGTACGCCCAAGCTGAACTCCGCCACAGCGGGATCGGGATAGTAGGTGTTCAGCGAGTTGAAGCCCTGCGTGAAGGTCGGCGTCGAGGCTGCTGTGCCTGCCTGCCAGTTGAAATTGGGGTTGGTGAATTCCACGTTGTTGGCCGACGGTTGGCTGATGAAAGGAGGCGAGCCGGCCGCGTCGTAGATGTCGTTGCCCTGGATGCGCTCGTAGAACGTGCCAAAGCCGCCACGTACCACGGTCTTGCCGTTGCCGGATACATCATAAGAGAATCCGACCCTGGGCATCCACGTCTTGTAGTCGTTCTTGACCAGTGCGGTCGATGTCCCGCCCTGCCCGGCAATATCCACACCGTTCATGTAGAACGTGCCGATGGAGTTGCTTTGCAGTCCCGGAGCTCCGGCCGCAAAAGAGCCGTCCGCGTTGAAGCTGGATGCCGTGGTAAGTCCCGGCTGGTAATGCGCCGGATTGAAATTGGAAACCTGGTTGTTGCGTTCCCATGTGTGCGGCATCATGTCGTAGCGGAAGCCGTACTGCAGGCTCAACCGGCTCGTCGCGTGCCAGTTGTCCATGGCATACACCGAAATCGTGTTGGCCACATAGTGGTTGATGGGATTGGCATTCGCCTGGCTGAAATTGGTGGACAGACCAAGCAGGAAATCCAAATACGAATCGCCCGTGAGTTGGCCCGTCGGACCGGCTGCGGTTGTCGAGGTCGCTGCGTTCCAGCCATCGCCGAAGGTGTAGTCGCCTTCGGAATCCTTGCCGATGACCTGGTTCTTGGTGTAGCGGTTGTAGCCGCCGCCAAACTTCATCTGATGCTTGCCCTTGGTCCACGAAAGAGACAGAACCTCGGCAAAATCCTCGGCGCCGTTGGTCCAGGGATCGTTTCCAGGGCCCCATGTGGTGCCGACCGTGCCCCAACTGATGTCCGGCAGGCGATTGCCCACGTCGTTGGTCGCCGCAAAGTAGGTGCCCGTGCTCCAGCCCGAAGGCTTCACAAAGCTGGCGCCACCCGCAGCCACCGGAATGATGGCAATCTTGTTGCCGTTGTAGTTGAACGCAGCTTCGAGCAGCAGGTCCGGTGTCAGTGTGCCGGTCAGCTTGATGGCCGCGGCATACGCCGGGTTGCTGAAGTTGGAGCCGATGGTCGGATAGTTGTCGCCCTGCCACTCGGGAGTGGCTTCTACCGTGTCCATCGCATCATGCACATAGTGACCGAAGATCTGCCACTTGTCGTTGAAGGTGTGATCGATGCGGAACAAATCTTCACGCACCGTGACTGGCAGGTGGCCGCCGGTCGGCGTATAGGTTCCGTCCGCGTTCGTCGACGCCGGAAGATTCTTGGTGGTGTTGAACAGCAGAGCGTTCGGATCCAGCAAATCTCCTGGAATCGTATTGTTCGGGAAAGGTTGACCCATCGTCAGGCCATGAGATTGGAGCTTCGCAGCCAGAACCGGATCGGCAACCGTAGGCACAATCATCGCCGTAGCGGGATTGTAAACGGGAATCACGTAGTTGAATGTGGCCCCCGATGTGACTTCGTCCGCTGCGGGAAGAGTCTTGATCGAGTTGGTGGAGACTCCGGAGACCATTCTCCGCCACTCTTCGTTGTAGAAGAAGAAGGTCTTCTTCTTTTCCGTGTTGTACAGGTGAGGGATAAATGCCGGACCGCCAATGTTGAAGCCGAATACGTTATAACGCAATTCCGACTTCTTGGCGTTCTGGCCCTTGTCGTTATCGAAGTAGCTGTGCGCATCCAACGCGTCGTTGCGGTCAAACTCCCAAGCTCCACCGTGGAACTTGTTCTTGCCGCTCTTGATCGACATCGTGATGGTACCGCCGGAGGCGATGCCGTAATCGGGCGGGAAGTTGCTGGCCAAAACCTGGAACTCACCCAGCGCATCCTGCGAAGGCATGACAGACATTTTGCCGCCGGAACCACGGTCATACGACTCGGCGCCGTCGATCATCCACACGTTGTGGTGCTGGTTGAGACCGTTGAAACTGATGGCGTAGTTGGCCGTCACGGAGAACGGACTCTCCATGTCGGGAAGGTTGCCGCTGACGCCCAGACCCAGGGCCGCCAAACCGATCACGCTGCGGCCGTTGGTGGGCAACTCGGTGATCTGCTGCTCGTTGATCAGGGTGCTGACCACGTTCGAGTCGCCCTGCACTGCAAGTGCGTCTGCTTCGACGGTCACCGTCTGCGTTTCGGCGCCGACCGTGAGCTTGACATCGACACGGAACGTCGCGGAAATATTAACCACGACTCCGGTTTGCACGTATGTCTGGAAGCCCTTGGCCGTGACCTTCATGTTGTAGTTGGCAGCGTTCAGTCCGGATATGTCATACAACCCCGTGCCGCCGCTGATGGTACTCTTCGTGGCGCCAGTAGTCGGGTCTGTAATTGTGACCTTTGCTCCCGCAACGGCCGCCCCCGTCTGGTCTGTGACGATGCCGGAGAGTGCCGAGTTAGCCTGCGCAAAAGCTGTTGCGCACGCCAGCACGAACAACAACGGCAACAGGAAGAACCTGTAACTCGCTTGTCTCATGTGACCTTCCTTTTCAAATTCGTACTGTTTGCGTTTCGGACTGCGATCGCTTCCCTCTTGACCAGGAATGAAGCCAGGGGCGGAGATTTCAGGATCGGGACGCCAAGGCGCAGAACCATCCTGCCCTATCGGTCTCTCCGGAACGGGTCGCGCGGCCATAAAACTAAAAAAAGCCATCCAGCAATCCCCCGTAGTAAGGGAACGCTGCGATAGCTGCCTGCGAACTAATCCGGTTCTTCTCAAATACATCGATTTACCAGAAAATCCTGAGTTACGATCGCGCCATTTGAATCGCGCGGATCTGGAATTGCCAAGATGAAATCAACTCCCTTGCAATTCGCCATCCGTCATCCCGTCTCATCGGCATTGTCCCTTGGGCTCATATCTACCTTTGGGTGCCGCCAGCGCTCTTGTCTGCTGGAATGCGGGTTACTGTCTTCGTTGTCTTCCATGCCGAAGCGCTCCTCAGAACCCCGGCAATCTCTCGGCTCCCCCCTTTCTTGCCCTGGCTTGAATCGCTGCCATCGAGGCCTTGAAAAGGGCTGGTTTCTACGTGGTATGGAAGAAGCATTTTAGCCTTCTCCGTTTTTTGGAATCCTTTTACTCAAACGTTTAAGTTGGATGAGCAAAAGAACCCTACCACCGAGCCGGGACACATTAAAAGCCCCCCCGCGAACAATTGTCAAGCGCGATTTTCAAGAGAATTTACAGGCAGGGTGATCAACTTGGGACAGGGTGCAGAACACTTATGGCAAGTTCAATGAAATAAAAGAGTTACATTCAGGGCTGCGCGGTGCGCCCTGGCTCCGGACGGGCATTTGGGAAGCCCGCCGGACGCCCGTTTGATCAAAAATCACCGTACTTAATCCATTTACCTCAAAACAAGCGCCGAGCGGGAGGTGGGTGGCTCGCGCCAGCTGAAGGGAAAAATGAGGAGCCGGACTTTGACGGCTGACTCTCGATGAAAGCGCTTACATCTTAGCCGTCCCTCCCTAACTCCCCTTCTATCGGTCAATATCTATATCGTCCCCGCCACCCTCTATATCTTGATGAAGATCTTCTTGCGGTAAAGCACCCACACCGGCACAAAGCACACCGCCATGAACGTCACCGAATAGGTAAAGGTCGCCCATCCCGGATTCGGAATGTAAGCAACGCTGTGCCGCGAAAGCCAGGTCAACACGTCCATGCGCCGCCCGTCCGCCGTAAAGCGGATCATGCCCAGCGTGCCGGGCAGCAGTTCGCTGAACAGATAAGCCGCAATCGCATTCGACCCGAAAACCCGCCACGGCCAGATCCACCCCGCGCCCCGGTCCTTGCC
>Ga0224530_1000583_pt1 | contig 23005 bp, 18 predicted proteins | sample CBST75metaG_FD_179873 | JGI IMG/M metagenome (GOLD analysis project Ga0224530, IMG submission 179873) | Peat soil microbial communities from Stordalen Mire, Sweden - C.B.S.T75 | ecosystem: Environmental > Terrestrial > Soil > Wetlands > Peat | place: Sweden: Norrbotten County, Stordalen Mire...
TCCAGAATCCGACCGCGCAAATCGTCCGATATGGGCTCTGCCATCCTGTTCGCTTCGCGGAAATCGCCTCTTCAAACCTATCCCTTCGCGCCTGCTCCGGGATATAGCTACTGTGGTTCCGCTCTAGCTTGGCCACGGCGCTGTCCTTATCATGCTGAGCGGCGCCAAGTGCAGCCTCTGCATTGATGACCTCGGCTTGCTGTGACGTGAGATCGTTGAGGTTGCCGATGCGGGTGATGGGCAGATTTGGATGTGCGGCGCCGAGTTGAGCCACGGCCTGGTCGTACTGCACTTGTGCCTGCTGCAAAGCGACGTTATTGTCGCTGGGATCTAGTTCCACCAGCGGCGTTCCGGCCTGCACGAATTGATTGTCGTCGATGTGGATGGACTTGATGGTGCCGTCAATGCGAGCAGCAATTGGGTTTAGATGACCGTCGACCTGGGCGTCATCCGTATCCTCATAACCGCGGGAGTAGAGGTACCAGCCGATACCAATGGCCAGCAGCACAAGCACAACGAGACCCAGCACCAAGGAGCTGATGCTGGAGCGGGGTGGAGTGGCATCGGTGCCGGACTGGCCCGCCGCCTCAGGTTGCGATTCCGGCTGTGGTTCAGTACTCATTTACTTGCTCCCTTTGAGTAAGTCGGGAAGATCTTTCTCGGCCTCTCCCATAGCGTGTGCGAGAGTGATCTTGGCGAGATTCTGTGAAAACAAGCTGCTGACGTAGTCGTGGTCCGCAGCGGCCAGCGCCTCTTGCGAGTTGACCACCTCAACCGAGTCGGCTACGCCCACGGCGAAGCGGTCCTGTGACTGTTGCAAGGTTTCAAGCGCAAGCTTGCGATTGCTCTCCGCTGTGCCGACCTGATCGCTGGCCACGGTCAGATCGATGTAGGCATCCCTAACATCAAGCTCAACAGCGCCGCGCTCATTGGAGAGTTCAGCCCGGCGTTCGACGACAACAGCATCTGCCTGCGCGGTATCCGCATGAATGCGGCCACCGTCGAAGATGGGAATGCTCAGCGTGGCCGAGGCCTGAAAGATACCATTGCCTTGATTGGGATTAATGCCTTCAATTCCGTAGTAACCTTTGACCGTCGCTGAAGGCAGACGCTCGGCTCTAGCAGCCTTGCGCGCTTCTTCCGCCGCGCGCAAGGCTGCTTCCGCTGACTTGAGATCCTGGCGCTGCGTCCATGCACAGCTCACAACATCCTCAACAGAGGCGGCGTCGAAAGGGAGGGTTTCCAGCTTTTCTGTGATGGAAATATCGAGGCCCAGCGGCAGCCCGATCATGCGAGCCAGCGCATTCTTCCGTTTCTGCAAATCGCCCAGTTGGGAGCGCAGGCGCTGCTGTTCTGTTTGCAACTCCACCAGGCTGCGATTGGCTTCTATAGGAGCTTTGTTGCCCGCGTCGGCCTGTGCGCGCGCTTGCTTATAGCTGGCTTCCGCGTACTGCACCTCCGCGCGTTGTGCATCGATCATAGCGCTTGTCGCCATCAACTGAAGATAGACTCCGGTCACGGCGAGCACGACTTCTTCACGCGCCTGACTCGCCTCCAGACTCGCCGCGTCTGCAGACCGCTGTGCAGAACGATAGTTGTGGATCGCGGTGAAGTCCATGACGTTCTGCTGGAGCGATCCGCGAAGGTCGTAGTAGTGAAATGGCCCCACTGTGTTTGGGAAGCTAAAAGCCGCAGAGCCTCCAAATGCGCTGGCACTGAAGCCCTCCGCCTGGAGATCGGTTTTCGCGGCGTTCTCCGAAGCGCTGGCGCTGAGATTGGGCAGCAATGAACTGCGCGCGGAGATGCGCTGCGCCTGCACCTGCCGCGAGGCGTCGTCTGCGCCGATTCTGCCAAGGTTGAATTGAAGGCCCCGGCGCACGGCATCGGTCAAGGTGAGTGTGAGAGAACCGGCGGGCGGATTCGGATCAAGCGCGCTGCCGGTATAAGCGCCTTGTATGCTCACCTGAGTGTTCAGTGTATTGACGCTCGATGCGGTCGAAGGCGTGGCCGACTGTTGCACGGAGGCGCCGCCCTGCTGACGGCCGGAGAGCGGTAGTTGTGTGGCGCGCGTAACGGAACCCTCCTGCGAACTCTGCCCCCAGCCGGCGCCAGCGGCACTCGCGAACAGCACAAGAGCGGCGGCAACGGCGCGCAGAACTGATTGCGCTATGGCGGTATTACATTGGCGAGTTTTTCGCAATAAATACATCCGTGTGCGTATTATTACGGAATCAGCGATAGAGCACGCTCTCTCCGATGCAGGTTCTAAATCAGAGCATTCCATGTCCTTCTCCGATTTGCATTGCCGTTCAAAACTCGAATCCAGGTTCAACGCAATAATCTGTGCTGCATCTGACGCAGACCATCCAGTGCAACTCGATATTGCTACTTGTCTGCTGTCCACCACACCGGGGGCATCGGGATATGGGCCAGATGTATCTTATTCAGAAATCGGCCTAGTTCCGGAGCGAACTCTTGCGCAATGTTCTGGGCGGCGATGGTGCCGAAAACGATGGTTGATCTTTGGCCTGCATGGGTTAGATTGTCGAATCCTGCAGGGAGGTATGTGTTGCCAATGAAACCACCGGCAGCGGCGCCTGTGAAGTTGGAAATAGCAACTGTAGTATGTCCTCCGTTGGTTTTGTCAACAAAGCTATAGAGCAACGAATGGCCCAGGCGCGCTGGGAAAAAGGAGCTTTCAGATCGCTGATAACGTGGGTCTTCATGCAACAGAACGGAAGCGGAGAAACGCCCAATGCCTTCAGCTCCGTTGCGGGCAAAACTGTCCCCGTAGAGCCGCCCGAATGCTTCGGCTCCACCGTGCCATTCTGGAGGGTAGTGGCTGGGAGGGTTCGCCATGAATATTCCTGCCTCGAAAGCGTTCGTGAAAAAGCTGCGAGGGCCGAACTCAGGCTCCACCAAATATTTGAACTTATCGCCGAGGGTCATATTCCGACTAAACGGAGGTGGCTGGAATGGGATGCTTGGCTGAGGGTTTTGTTGAGGTGTTGGGGATGCAGACGGAGCGTCTGGCAGGCCTGATCCTCCGGGCGCGTCGGTGACAATATTTGTAGAAGCTGTCTGAGCTTGCGTCTGTAAAACAGATCCCATTGAAAGAATGACCACTGCGACCAGCAGCTTCGAAGCAGATGGAATGAACGGCTTTTGCAAGAAGAGCAGCGAGGTCGATTCTGTGCTGCTGGATCGATTCCAGAAAAATTCTGTAAAGCTCATGCCTGCCTGTTTCATATTGCCTCCGACGTTTGGCTCTCCAAGAAAAATGAATGTTCAAACTCGCTAAACTCAAGACGATTGCCGTGGGAACCGGTATAGTGAGTTTGTGCTGTCTTGTGCCTCATGTAATTAGCGATGTGCGCCAATCTTATTGCGAAATACGCCAAACAAATAAAGTGCCAACTGGATTGTCGTGAATGCAAGCCAGCGACCGGGGTGATAAATTGCCTCACTTGCGGTTCGAGATTACTGACGTATCCACTCGGCTGTCGGCTTGGAGGAAGACCTTTTCGCTGCGACGGCCCCAAGAGCAACAAAGGCCGTCAGCAGCAAGATCTGCGCGATTCGAAAGCTACTGACACTGGAGCCTTGTGCAGCGGTCGTGTGGTTGAACACTTGAATCGAAAGTGCAAGTGTGTCGAGATAGAGAACGACAGACAGCGTGAAAGCGATTGCGTAACGCCACATGCCATATAAATGGAAGGTGCGCCAGGCAAGGACGATAACGCCCGTGGCATACACCGAGAGCATGGCCACTTTCTGTGAAGGGAGCAGATGGTGGAACTGAGAGAGTAAAACGGCGAGGTCGGCTCCCAGGCTGAAGCGCAGAAACCACACTATCCGCCTGCATGCCAAGCGCCTCGTAAGCAGGTCAGACAGCACCAATACTCCAAAGCAAATCGCCAGGATGCAAAGCGCGTCGTGAGTGGATAGAAGGGCATTCAACACATGATCGATTCTGCACTTCTTGAGACTGCAAGTAATTAACGCTTCGCGCCATTATTGTTGCGAAATACGTCAAATCCAGTATGGCGTAGAACGCAACAGGGTTGTCGCGATATGCTACTAGTTAAGCTGCCGTTTTCGGCGAAAGTGCCCTGTCGGAAGGTTCGCGGCCACTCAAGAAGCGGTGTCGCTTGCGCCTGTCGAGGTTTGGACCAATGTCGATCTCTACGCCAAGTCGGTTCAGGATTCCGAGGCAGTTCTGGCTTGTGCTTCGCAAGTTGCACATTGCGCCGGCATCTGTCCTGCGACGGGCAGGTATGTCACTCACTCATATTGAGGACGAGAAGCGCCGTATCACTGATGCTCATTTCTTTTCTATCTGGGATGCCATAGGCGAGTTGTCGAACGATCCGGCAATTGGCCTGAAGATGGGTTGTCAATTTCATGCGGATGCCTTACCTCCCTCCATGCTGGCGGCCTATTACGCACGTGATTATCGGGATGCAATCACGCGGCACGAGCGCTTTTTGCAGATGAGCGCGGCAAGTGAAATGCGTATCAGCGAACATCTAGGCGAAACTTCAATCGAATGGAATTGGAAACGCGGTCGTCTGCAGGAGCCGCCGTTGTTGACGGATGTGACGTTCGCGATGTTAGTGGAAATGGGCAGGCGTGGCACAGAGCAACCGTTTAATCCCAAACGCGTCGAGTTGAAGCGGCCTCCGGAACGGACAGGAGTGCATCGAGCTTTCTTCCAGTGTCCGATCAAGTTCCGCGCGGCGCGCAATGTCCTTGTATTCGATTCTTCTGATTTTCAGCGCCCGTTCGTCACGTATAACGCGGAGTTGCTGGAGATGCTGCAACCGCAGCTCGATAAGAGCCACCTGCAAGCAAAGGCTGAAGTTACGGTTGCCGAACGGGTCAAGTGGATACTAAAGCAAATGCTCGCGGGGGGGAGGCCGGATGCTTCCGTTGTGGCTCACGAACTTGGATTGAGTGTTCGCACCTTGCAACGCCGGATCGTCAACGAAGGTACAACCTTTCGCGAGCTCCTATCGGAAGTTCGGAAGGAACTGGCACGTGAATATTTGAGTCGGCCTGAAATGCCGCCCACCGAAATAGCATTCTTTCTCGGTTTTGAGGATACGAGCTCGTTCTACCGCGCTTTTCGAATATGGGAAGAAATGACGCCGGAAAGGTGGCGAGCCGATTCGGGCAACTCCGATTCTCGCTAAACAGTGGCGGCATAAAGGAATCGAGGAATTACTGGTGTTGCCAAATCGCCGAGGCGCTCGTCGAAGAGGGGATAACGTCATTGCTGAGACGGTCTATTCGATCCATCGTGGTCTTGTGGGCACGAAGACTGTCACCATCGTGACGTTCTATGCTGGGTCAACGGGTACGTTCCTGTCGGAAGTCAGAGGTGTCTACAGAGGAACAACAGCAAAGCAACTTAAGATATGACATTGAGAAGCGTTATGAGGACGACTTCCGAATAGCGGGTATCAGTCAACAATCTGCCCGACGGTGTGAGCGTTCCGTTTGTGCATACACACAAGCAGAACGAAGAGCTATACATCATTCTCAAGGGCAAAGGGCAGTTCTACATCGATGGCGAGGAGTTTGCCGTGGCAGAAGGCGATGTCCTGCGGCTCGATTCGGCGGCTGCTCGCTGCGTGAAGGCTGACGCCGACTCCTCTCTGGGCTACATCTGCATTCAGACTCAGACAGGGAGCCTGCAAGGCTTCACGGAAACCGATGGCGTGCCGGTAGACACCAAGCCGAGCTGGCTCTAAGCTGAGTGCATTCTGACGTCGCGCGGGAGTCTTATTCACAGAAAGATCTCGCGCGTCGTCAAAAGGTAGAACGAGAGAGGAATGGGATGACACGGAATGGGAAACCGAGAGCGTAATGAGGAAATGAATTGACAAGAAGAGGCATTATGATCAAGAGGATTTCGTACTTCGCGTCCGTAACGGTTGCGGCAACCGTCTTGACGTTTGCCAGCCTGACGTCGGCTCCGCTGTTTGCATCCGATCTGGACCGTCGGGCAGAGATTCAAAAAGTCGTTGTTCCTGGCACTCAGCCGCTGGATGCATCGGTTGTTGACCTGGCAAAGCACGGTTATGAAGAGCAGGAGTATTACGCCAGCGGAACGGCAAATCGGTATCGAATCAAGAACCCATTGGATACTGCGACGCTTGTTGACAGCGGGCATCCGTATAAAACCAGGATCGTGGTTCGCAGGCCGTCGGATCCAAAGCGTTTCAATGGAACCGTGGTAGTTGAGTGGTACAACGTATCGGCTGGACAGGACATTGATTTCTGCTGGGGCGGCTCGCATGACTACCTGATGCGGAGGGATACGTATGGGTAGGCGTCTCCGCCCAGCGTGTCGGCATCAAACAATTGAATGCCTGGAGCCCTGCTCGATACGGCACATTGAGCGCCGAAGCTTCAAACGACGATCCCCAAGGTGGAACGCTGGATGACCGCGGAGATGTGCTTTCGTGGGACATCTTCGGACAGGTTGGAGCAGCCCTCCTGAGACACCAGGGGCCGAGTGATCCACTAGCAAGACTCGCGATCAAGCGTCTGATCGCCGCAGGCGAATCACAGTCAGCTCTTCGCCTCACTGCCTACTACAACTCGATTCAGCCCCTCCATAACCTCTATCATGGGTTCATTTACTATGACGCCGCAGGCGATCTGAGAGGCGACGCAAAAGTTCCTGCTATCAGTGTAGGGACAGAGTTTGGAGCCACATTTCCGGTGATCGCCGTTACGGGCGACAAGTCCTTCTTGCGCCGCTGGCCTGTAGCTGGCACTTCGCATGTGAGCTTTCCGGAGATGAAAGAATACATCGATGTGGAAACTCTACGAGACGGATTCCTAAAGTCTCCTGACGGCAAGCCTATATCCGTCACACAAACGACTATGGGATGCATGCAGAATCCACTATGGAGTAACGTGCCAACCGAACTTGTTCTCAACGCCGCGTATGAACACCTGAATCGATGGATCAAAGACGGTACGGCCTCTCCTGCCGCACCGCAGTTCGAGCGCAATCCGGATGGTACTCTCAAGCGCAATACGGATGGAGAATTGCTGGGCGGCATACGCTTGCCTCAACTTATAGCGCCTACAGGGAAAACTTCTGGATTCAACTCAGGACCGGGAACATGCAGGCTCTCCGGTTTTCATCACGACTATAGTCCAGCAGAACTCAAAGCACGTTACCACGATCATGCCGGATATGTGAGGGAGGTGGATAAGGCGACGCAGGAGGTTTTGAAAGCCGGGTTCATCCTGCCTTACGATGCTGAGCAGGTCAGGCAATCCGCGAATGCAGCGGATGTGTTCCTGGAGAACGGAGAAGATGTGAACACGGATCAACAAACAAAGGGCGATATTGAAGTTGAGGAGTTGGTGCGCACGAGCGCTTCGTGGAATGGCACTGCATACGGCTCGTACCCGGAGGGCGTGGCGGAACCAGTAGTGGCGAAAATCACAATTCCGGCGCACAAGGAATTGACCTGGCACTCTCATCCCATGCCGAGCTTTGCCTACATTCTCTCCGGTGAGATCACCGTTGAGGACAAAGAGGGCAATAAGAAGCACTTTACGGCAGGAGAAGTTATGCCGGAGACGGTCAATACCGCGCATCGGGGTATCGTAGGCGATGAGCCGGCGATCTTTATCGTCTTTTACGCCAGAACGAAAGGTATGCCACTCTCACAACCGGCTAAGTTGGCCATCGGTCAACTCCAGGAGACAAGCCGTATGCGTTCCAGTGTGCTTCAGATCGCCCAGCAGCTCTCAGCAAATGTGGTGTTCATCGTGGCCCTTCTGGTGACTGCGGGATGGCTGCTCAGTCCTCTCCGCTGGATTCCGGCAAGGGTTTAAAGCCGCACAATGTGACGGTGGATCGCTTGTCCTATCGAGGACAAAATGCTGTTCGAGTGAGGTCACTGCCGAGTATTGATGCGGTCTATGATGCGCAGAAGTCAGGGACGGGTGGCGGCATTGTCCTTCTTGAAGGTTCCTCGTTCCATGACGGTACTATCGAAGTGAACGTGGCCACGAATACCTCAGGCCAATGCACCGGCACTGGCGCACGGCTTTGTTGGAATTGCGTTCCGCGTGCCACCTGATGCTTCCAAGTACGACTACGTCTACATACGTCCAACGAATGGGCGGGCCAACGATCAGGAGCGGCGAAACTACTCGACGCAATACGCCTCTTTTCCTGAAAACGAATGGCTGAAGTTGCGCACTAAATCACCCGACAAGTATGAGTCGTACGCAGACCTCATTCCCGGCGAGTGGACTCACCTCAAGATAGAAGTCGATGGCATCAAGATGCGGCTCTACGTAAACGGAGCTTTGCAGCCTACGCTGCTCGTGAATGATCTCAAGTTAGGCGATTGCAGTGGAGCAGTAGCGCTATGGATCGGTGTCGGGACCGAGGCGTACTTCGCCAACCTGCGAATGAAGGCCTATGAGCATTGACTTGACAGTGGGGCGATGTCCTCGGATCGAGTGAAGAGGATGAGTCTCAGTAAACGCCTTTTGCATATCGAAATCTCCAGCCCCTAATGCTTCAGCTCTCGATTCGTGACAAATCACTTTATCACTCGTCAAGGGACTGTTCAACTGGTTGAGAACCAGGGCCAAAATCTCGATTTCCCAGGCAGGCACCGGCAATTCGGAAGCATCGGCCAAAGAGCTCTCACTTGAACCTCTTGTAGAAACCGGACCTTCGATAATCAGGCCAGAGAAAAGGCCTAATCTGGGGTCCGATTTTGGCGGCTGGAGAAATTCTCTGGTGGGGGGAGAGGGATTCCTATCGCCACGCAAGCCATTTATTTGCAATAAGTTGAAAATACGCATTCCAGAAATACCCCCAATAGTACCCCCGGCCAAGCCGCGCTAAGGGGAAAATAGGCTTCCACGCCATACCTTGCCGAATTGCGCCAGTATCCACCACCACACGCCGATAGACTCACGGCGTTGGTGCGGCGGGCGGGCCGTCTCTGCGCTGGCGGGGGTAAAATTGCGGGGTCATGGCGTGGCGATTCCGGCGAAGTCTGAAATTCGGGCCGCTCAATCTGAACTTCTCAAAGTCCGGCGTTGGGACTTCCATCGGCGTTCGTGGCTTCCGCGTGGGCAAGGATGCCAGAGGCAGATCGTACACAGCGGCCTCCATCCCCGGCACGGGCATTTATAGCCGCACGTATTCCAGCCAGGGCAAGACGGCGGGCGGGAATGCAGCGGGGATGCCCGGCGCGCCAGCGGGGCGAGACAGCGGAATCGGGGTTGTGGTGGGGATGCTTGCTCTGCCGTTCATGGCTGGCGGGCTGGTGGTCTTCATGCTCATGCCCCGCACCGTTCCCCCGCCCGTGTCCCCACCAGCGGCGGTGACTGCCCCTGTAGCACCAGCGCAGCCTATCCCTGCGAAGCGGCGGCGCGCTCATGGTTCAAAGCCAGCAAGCGCTCCAGGAGTTCCGCATCGGTCAACGTCACAGGCCAGCCATAGGCCGCAAACACCGCCGCGTCCAGCTTCCGATACAGCGTCGCCAGCAAATTAGGGCACCCTGTTCACTCGAAATGGGCTTACTGCCGGATCGGGATTACCGAACTCCAACACCGCCCAATCGTCGTCGGCGTCTGTTTTGTCTTTCTCTATTCGCACATCGGTTATGAGTTGTCCATTTGCCAGCTTATTCAAGAATGGATTACTTCTGACCATGAACGGCAGAGATTCAAAAGCATCTTGCCTCAGAACCCCCGCCAAAAGCTCCAACAAATCGCGCGCTGACATTCTGATTTGATTTTCGCTCACGTTACATGCTCCTCTGAAGTTCGAGCCACTAGACCATTGCCCTGCCTCATGTCTCCACTCCGCCTCATATCGTGCATTCAAGGCTGTGCTGCGGATTTGGGGAAGCTTCGTCGAAAGGTCTCTTATCGGGACCAGCCACGCCGGGAAATCTACAGCGCGGTAAATTAGCCGACCAACCACGGAATGGTTTTCAGGACTGAGGTCAAGACGAAACCCATTGTGGACTGGAGCAAGGGTCAAGATGAACTCAATCGAGTTCTCTTCGCACAGGAACCCGCGAATAATATCATCTGCTCCGTAATGGTCCCACTCGCTGTTGTCTCTAAGGGTGTCGCAATCTCCATCGCAAAGGATAATGCCGCGATGGCCAGGCACCGTCACTTTTCCGAGCTGGCAACTCTTTTTGTGAAGCGCATTCCAAACTGGATTGAACCTCAACATGGTTGACTGCGTATACCGAAACTTGTCCAGTGTCCATCCGTTGCTATTCGGGCTGAAGGTGAAAACCAAGTTGCAATTGCAGTTATTAATCCGATAGCTATGGTGCTCGTTTGGCGAAGATCGCAGCGAACACAAGAAATCCTCGAAACCCGTGTTAAAGACTACCTCTTCAAACTGCTCAACGCGCGGGATGTTCAACTCGGTTGCATCTGTTTCCAGTTTTTGCGGTCGGAAAGTTGTTGGACCAATCGCCAAACTAAATCCGCCTTTCAGTCCAGCCTCAATCAAAGGGGCAACACGATTGGCGAATTCATCGTTCAATTCGTCAACTGGATTGGCGCGGTGCCGTTCCCTGTCTGAAACCGCTCTCACATCTGCGATAACGGTCTCGCCGTTTGCGCGATAAATGATGTCCGGCCTTGAGCCAAGATCGGGTTCATGTTCGACCTTTACAATTTTGCTGAGAGCATTGAGAACGGCCACTTCCCAAATCGTTGCAAGCGGGGAGGGCTTCTTGGAACTATTGAGCGTTCTCACCTGTTCCTGTAATGGTTTGTGTGGCATCCAGGCTGCATTTTCATCCAACATACGTTGAATCGCTCTACGAGAAAAAAGCATTATTCGCACCCGCTTCTTCTGCCGCCAATCCTACTGGCGTTTCAGGATGTATGCCGAACGTTATCCCTGCGAAGCGGCGCGCGCTCATGGTTCAAAGCGAGCAAGCGCTCCAGGAGTTCTGCATCGGTCAACGTCACTGGCCAGCCATAGGCCGCGAAAACCGCCGCGTCCAGCTTCCGATGCGCCTCCGCCAGCCAACTAGGGCGGGCGTTATAGAGATTCGTGAGGGTGCGGCGCTTCAATTCCTCTGCGCTGGCGTTCGGCGGGTTGAGCCATGCGTCCCGCTTCTCTACCAGTTCGCGGGCGGCCTCTGCAATGGCCTCCACCAGCGGTGAATCTTTCGGCTCATGGCCCGGCAGCCACGGGAAGGGGTAGGTTTCAAAGATGGAAGTGGGAGTGTAGCGAAAGCCGCTCTCCACTTCCCGGAGCTGCGTCCCTTGTGCCCGAGCCCACGCCTCATGCAAGCGAGAATGCAACACGCCGAAAAAGTAGTCATCATCGCGGGCGGTGACAATGGTTTGGTCATTACAAAGAACAAGCGGCGTTTGCCACACAAACACCCGATGTTTTGAGACTCTTGGAGTAGCGATGTATCGCGCAAGAGGGGCGATTGCCTTTCTCATTCCCGGACGGGCTTCCGCGTAAATCCACCATCGTTCGCGATAGCTCTCTCGATTGTTGTCTTTTCGCTCTGGATATACCTTTGCCTTCACATATTCAAACGGCATCTCGTATTGCTCTGCTTGTCCCATCGTCCTGTCTGTTCCGAAGTCAATTGTCCAGACGTTCCGGGAACCCCGCACAAGATCGATACCACTCGCAACAGGCCGCACCACATCGGAATTCGGACGGCCATTCACATTTAGTGGTGCTGCGAGCATTCTGCGGGCCGTCTCATGGTCAATGTCAAATGACCCTTTGGGCGATGGCCCCTGAAAGCAGATTCCAGCATTCTCAGGGAGGGGCAGCGCCGAAGTGGTATCCGCTTCACTTGTGAGATTGGCATTGATCCGGGGCACTTGATTTCCGTCTAACAAATGCTCCGCTTGCGAGCCGTCATCAAAGCCGACAATGGAGACGTGTACGGTTGCCCCGTCCAATATCCAGTTGCGATCACTCCAGGCCATGAAGATACCGCCGCTCTCAAGGATTCTCTCCAGAACTGTGCGGTTTGCCCCGCCACGAATGCCTTGCGTCGCCAGTAATCCGGCCCGCTTGCATTTGCTAGCTTCAATTTGCTTGTGGGCTTTCTCAAACCAGTAGCAGACCAAATCTGCGAAGTGTGGAACGCGATTGTCATACACCTCGAAGAGTTGTTCCACATAAGCATCTCCGAGTTCTTGCCGGATGCGGTTCCCCCCCAGGAACGGCGGATTACCGATGATGAATTCCGCCTCCGGCCATGCGGGTTCTACCGGCTTGCCGTCTGCATCATGGGTGAGAATCGCGTCCCGGTGCTGAATGTTATCGAGCTTGCGAAGAATCGGCTCTTTAGGCCATCCGATGCCATGGTCATTGAGCCATTGCAGGTAGCCTATCCAGACCACCACAGAGGCCAGCTCGTGCGCGTAGACGTTCGTTTCCAGGCCGTAGAGCTGCGATGGATGAACCTGATGCGGCAAGAGAGTTGGAAGGCCGTGCTCTGCGCTGAAGAGATAGACCTCACGCCACAGGTCAAGCATCCGGCGCAAAGCCAGGTAAAGGAAGTTACCGCTCCCACAGGCGGGGTCAAGGATGCGAACGGCGGAGAGTTCCCGGAGCCACGCATAGAGCTTGTCTTCAATCTGCGCGCGCAGCTTGTTATAGGCCGCGCCCTTGCGATGCTTCTCAGCTTCCTCCGCCAGCGCCAGGGCCTCCGCCTTCACCGCTTCCCAGCGGGCTTGCAAAGGCTCTATGACGACCGGTTCCACAATGAGCAGAATGTCTTGCTTGCTGGTGTAGTGCGCTCCGAGTTGGGAGCGCTTGGCGGGGTCAAGGCTGCGCTCAAAGAGGGTTCCGAAGATGGCAGGCTCTACGTTGGACCAATCCAGGACAGCGGCGGCGCGCAGCGTGCCCATATCGGCGGAGGTCAGATCAAAGACGGAATCATCGGAAAAGAGGCCGCCGTTAAACCAGTGAATGTCATACACGCCAAAACTGTTTCCGCTGGTGGACATGGCCGCGAAAAGCTGGCGGAGTTTGCGGGTAAAGTTGGCGGGTTTGGCTCTGTCCAACTCAATCATCTGGCGGAAAAGGTGCTCCGGCAGTAGGCCGATGCTATCGGCAAATAGGCAGAAAAGCAGCCGCATGAGGAAGTGGGCCACGGCTTGCGGGTCCGCGTTGCGCTGTTCCAGGCTGGCGGCCAGCTTGGCAAACTCCGTGGCCGCCGCTTCCGTGACGCGGGCGGCGGCGTGCTCCGGGCGGAGTTGCTCCGGGGCGGTGAAGGCGTCTCTGAGCACTTCAAACGGCGGAAGGGCGCAAGTGGCCGTGGGCGCGTTCGTGAGCAGATCGTCCAGGGTGAAGCGGTAGACGTGCGGGCGGGTTCCGGTGAAGTTGGTATGGACCTCGAAGCGCTCCAGGTCACAGACCACCAGCAAGGGCGGATTCTCCAGGTCTTCCCGATACTTTTCCAGTTGCAGGTAGGCGGCGCGCAAGTCTTTGTGCTTGCCCTTGTACTCCCAGGCAAAGCAGCCGCGCTTCCACACGTCAGCAAAGCCCTTGCCGCCGTCCGAGGTAGAGACGTGCTTCTCAAAGGTGTAGGCGTCCCCGGTTTGATCGGCGGCGGCGGGGTGCGGCTGGTGGAGCACTTCGCAGAGGTCTATGAAGTGGGATTGCGAGGCGGCGCGCTCAGTGAGCGTGCTGGCCTTCCAGCGGGTGACGAATTCAGCGAGCGAAAGCGGCATGGGAGAGCATCTCTTGGGTGAAGATCAATTCTCGCAGAGCGCGGCGGGGTTAGGGGAGTGCGCAGAGGGATTCCCCCGGCGTCGCGGGCCAGTCGCGCCGCTGATGCCACGCGGCGCGCGTGCCGTTCCGCCTGCACCGGGGCAAACCTTAACATTTCTTAGCATTCGGTCGCATGAAAGGCGCGCCAGAGGGCAGTTTACGGCCTTGCGGCTGCGCTCTACGGCGGGATAGAAGCGGGGCAGATTTGCGGCAGATTTTCTCGATAAAGTTTCATTTTGTGGATGTGTGAGCGGCATTCCATAACGGTCTAGGCAGATGCAGTCAAAGGTATTTTGACCCCCTATCCCCCTGCCGGGCCGCTCCTGATGGCCTCAGAGTGCCAGCATGGGCGGAATCCCTAAGCAGTCGCATAGAGTAGCATTCTGGCATTTTGCTAACAGAATTTCGGATTTTGGAAACGCAAGAATTCCACGCCGTAACGGTCTAGCAGATCGTTGTCAAATACTTTTAGACCCCCTATCCCCCTACCGGCCACGCGCACCGCCGTTTCTGCGAGTGCGAGCGCACCAGAGGGCGATTTCTAGGCTTTCGCGCAATGCTCTGCGGAGTGATTGAAGACTTCGCCATTTCCAACCAGTTCGCCACGTTTTTGTTATTTTGTGGAAGTAAAAGTGTGCTTAACCACACGGTCTGCGCAGCGCCATCGTTAGAGATTTCGACCGCCCCTACCCCTAGTGGCCCGCTCCCGATGGCTTGCAGGCGACTTCGATTGGGATATGCGGGAACGAAAGAAACGAATGTTACGAACAAAGTCCACCGGCAAGGCTGCGCCTCCGCGATACCGGGCCACACGCGCAGATAGTTCACAGCGCCCGGCATTGCCCATTGCGTCAGAATGCCCACCAGCGCGCCGATGGACTCCAGGGTATGCACCATGTCCGCCGCTGGTGAATGGAGAGCCAAGGCAGGCCACTTGCGCGCCGCACGCTGTCTCTCTGGCTATTGGCGACCGCTTCCCCGTGTGCCCGGCCTCTGGTGGCACACGCGCGCGGATTGTGCGGATACGAAAGAAACGAATGATACGAACAAAGCCCACCGGCAAGGCCGCTTCTCCACCAGCCAAGGCCAACAGCCGGGCCAGGCCCGCGCGCCTTTACCGGCGGATTGATGCCAGGCTATACGCTCACAAAATGCAAAAATTCAGCAGCCCGGCCCGCCGTCTCCCGCTTTTCAATGCGAAGGGAGCCATTCCGTTGCGCAACGGCAATTGCCGCGTCTAAGGCCGCTTTCGTCTTATTGCGCTGAAAGTGGTTATTTACCTCTGTGCGCGTCATGCCTTCAGGGTGGGTGCGGAGCACTTCCAAGATGGCATCGGCCAATGGATTACCCAAACTCGCTCCGAAGATGAATGCAGCGGAATCTGAGCAATAGCGCCACAGCTCCAGGGCCGCGCTCAAGTGCTCCAGGCGAATCTCTGCCGACTTGTCCAACAGAGCGCACACCAGCGCAAGGCGTATGGTCTGTGCCTCTGCCCGTGCCGTAACCTGCCCTAACAGGCCCGGCTTGCCCTCACTGAGTTGAGGGTAAGCATCTGCCCATCGTTGCGCCGCGTCTGGTGCCCATGCCACCATTTGCACAGTGCGGGCAAAATCCACAGCGGCCCGCGCCCGCGCACAAAAGAGACTCAAAGCCTTCGCGTCTACGTTTCCCCCAAAGGGCAGGCATTGGCTGCGCGTCGAACACACCCAAAGAAAGCGATTGGCAAAGCCATTGGCAGCATCGGACTCACTGAGCAGCCTTTGCAACTCAGTATTGGTAATGTGCCCGATAATTGAAATGTGCGGCTCTGCACACGTCTCCCTTGAGTTTTTCGTGAGCACTCGCAGCGCGTCTCCATCCCATGCCAGGCGAATCACTGGAGAGAGCGTGTTCCCATCGCGCGCCGCCGCTTGCAGCGCCCGCCCCAGTTCGCTTTCCACGCACAGCAGCCGCTTGTCTGCTTCCCCCGGATCGGTAACTTGCTCTTGGTGGTCAATCACGCGCCTTTCTTTGTCTTTGATTGGCACTGACTCTCTAATCTCATCCCGCACGACATGGATAAGCCCCTCACCAGTGGAAAGGCCGTCCATGATTCTCGTATTCCACCAGCGAAGGTCCATCATTTTGCAGGTCGCTTTAACCTCACCCCAAGACGTGCCTTTTCGCGCCTTAGCAGAATTGCCAACGATCACCATAAACAGGTTTGCGTAGTGCCTAGCAGCCCCCACGCGATAGTGAGGCCCGCGCCCGATGATTGACCCCATCGCAGCCAGGAATTGAAACAGCAAGGCCGCCGGGTCCGCCTCTGTCTCCGGCCCCACCAACCGCGTAAACTCACCAGCCAGGCCGTAGTATGCCGCCTCCCCAAGCGGCGCGGGCATCTGGCGCGGCGGCTGGCTTGCTACAGGTTCCGGTGGCAGCTCTACGCTGCGCCCTGGAGCGGCTGGTGGATAGCGCGCAACACTCCGGGCAACCTCACGCACTTCGCTTGCCGGGAGCGGCGGCTTGCAGCGCGCGTCATTCTCTTTCACCAGCGCGGCTTCAATTGCCTCTGTAGTCATGCCGCGCCGCCGCATCGATCCTGCAAGGCTTGCCAGTGTATGATTGCGTCCGCCCTCTGCGATGGCTTCGCCTTGCGCCCGTGCTGGCTCTGGCGCGGGCTTTGCCCCGGCCAGTTTTTGCAGCATCCAAGGCGGAACATCGGCAAGCGGCTGCTCTGGTGCCAGCCATTCATAAAGCAGCCCGCTCAGATGGAGCGATGGGGGAGCCACCACGTAACCACCGTCTGCCCGAATGTCCAGCCCTTTGCCAACGATGCCCGCGCTGTTGCGGATCGCAGCCCCTACCGGCGCGCGGAAATAGTAGTGGCAGCCTTTGCGCTTGCCGTCCGTGCCCTTCCGTCCGGTTTTCGCGCACAGCGTTTTAGGCAGGCTGCCATGCGCCGCCGTCAATGCCTGCAAGGATGCCTTGCCGTCTACGCCGTCAACGTCCAGGACAAGCAAGCCGCTTGCCTGTCCCGTGAGTATGCCAAGGTTGGCATCCGGCCATTGCTTCCACCAGAGAGCAATCTGTTTTGGATCTTTTGAACCATCGTTCAGGCCGTGCTCGGCGCGTGGATGCTTGCCCGGCGAGCTGCAATTCTTCTTGCGGCATGAGCACACGCCTTGTTTGGGATTGTGAAGCGGGACCACCAGCCAGCCCCGCGCTGCATAGGCCAGCGCCGCTTTGAGAGTAGTCACGCGCGCCCGCCTTTCTTTGCACTGGCGCGCCGCGCCTGTCCCACTTCAAGTTCAAACTGCGCGGCTGCGATATGACCCGGCGAATTGCGCCAAGGCCACCACCGCCGCGCAAGGCGTGCGATTCTTGTCAGTTCGTCCCACAGCCAGGCCACACGCGCGGGGGCCTTTTCGATACCACCGAAAAGTGTGCTCATGCTTGCACCGCCGCGCGACTCTTGCTGACTGTCCGGGCGCGGCCCTTGGCAATACACGATGCAATCCACTGATCAATGTCGGATTCCAGCCAGGCCACAGCTCTCGCCCCAAGGTTATGAGGTTGCGGGAATTCACCGCGAGAAATTTTTAGGTAGATTGTGGAACGGCTGAAAGGAATGCGGCGCTGTACTTCTGATAGGCGAAGGAACTTTTCAGATTTAGTGCTCAAGACAACCTCCCACCGTTCCAGGTGCGAGGTACTGGAGCTGTTTTTAATGGCTTAGATTTAACAACACTCAAAAACATACCACATCTATTTGTGTTTAATGGCGTGTGGAAAAGCGGGTATGTGGAAAAAGCGGTCGATTGGAAAGATTGAGGCTGGCACGGCGGCCTTAATTCGTATCATTCGTTTCTGCGTTCCCAAATAGAGAAAGCGGGCGGCCTTGAAAAATGGCGCGCTATGCCGCGCCGCCTCCGAAGTTGCCCACGATCACCTTGGATTCATCCGCGATTCAATCCACGTAATCGGCCCACCATTGCAGCCGTCCGGGGCTTCAAGCCACTTGGGTGCGGAACGGAATTACCTTCCCCCCGCGTAGTGTGGACTCCAGGAAATCCGCCCAATCCTGCATCATCTTGGCGCGCGGCTCCAGGTAGAGGGCATGGTTATAGGCCGCGCTCACGGCATTGCGCGGGGCATGGGCAAGTTGCAATTCAATGTGTTCGTGCGCGCAGCCCTTTTCATGCAAGACAGTGGAGGCCAGCCCACGAAAACCGTGTCCTGTCATTCTGCCTTTGTAGCCCATGCGCTCCAATGCCTTCAAAATCGTGTTATTGCTCATGGGCTTTGCGGCGCTTCGATCACCGGGAAACAGCCACTCACTTTCCCCGGTCAACGTGCGCAACATTTCCAGCACTTCGATTGCCTGTGAAGCCAGCGGGACAATGTGCGGAGTTCGCATCTTCATGCGAGCGGCGGGAATATCCCAGCGCGCGGCCTCCAAGTCAAACTCTGCCCACTTCGCTCCAATCAATTCGCTGGTGCGCACAAAAGTCATGGCCATCAACTTCATGGCCAGGCGGGTTACTGCCGTGCCTTTGTAGAGTTCGATTGCTTTCAGGAGGGATGAAAGTTCCTTTGCATCGATGCGGGCATAATTGATCTTGCGTGTGGATTTCAGAATGTCGCTGGGACGGATTTCACTGGCAGGGTTGTGCTTTGCGTGTCCATGGGCAATCGCAAAGCGGAATACCTGACCCGTTGTCTCCAGGGCACGCTTGGCAATGTCGTGCGCGCCGCGTTCTTCAATTGTTTTGGTCATGGCCACCAGTTCCGGCGCTTCGATCTCCGCAATAGGGCGCGCTCCCAGGCAGGGAAGAATATCAACCTCCATTCGCCGCTTTACATACTCCACATGGCGAGGGCTTTTCCCATCTTGCCAATGCTCCACCCAAAGGGAAGCGATGCTTTGAAAGGAATTGGCGCTTGAGGCCATTTGCGCAGTCTTCTCAACCTTGCGTTGTGCCATCGGATCAATGCCTGTAGCCAGGAGCTTGCGCGCCGCACCGTGCCATTCTCTTGCCAGAGCGAGAGACACATCGGGATATTTTCCAAAAGACATGAGTTTTTCCTCTTTCTCATGCCGGTATTTCCAGCGCCAGAGCTTTCCACCAGCAGGTGTAATCCAAAGATATAGGCCCCCAGTGTCGCCCATTCTGTACGCTTTGTCTTTGGCTTTGGCCTTGCGAATCTCTGTGTCCGTTAGCGCCATTTTCCCCTCCAAAACGCCCCATTTGGAAAAGTACCCCCAGGTAAAAAAGAAAATACCCCCAAAAGTACCCCCGCCAGCGTGTGGCTTCCATAGTACCGCCTCGGACGGCAAAAGAACAGAAATACTTTGTTTTCAGGGGGTTGATTGGCGTTATTGGACTTTATCGGACGGTATAAAACATCTAAATGGCGGAGGGAGAGGGATTCGAACCCCCGGTACCCTTTCAGGCACAACGGTTTTCAAGACCGCCGGTATCAACCGCTCACCCATCCCTCCGCTGTAGGGAAAGGCCCTAGTTCCATCAGTTTACCGCACCTGCCGTTTTGTCGTCGGCGGATTCGGTTGTACATTGGTTGCACACTGCCGATTCCAAGGCCTCCATTGCTGCCAAACTGTGTGGATCGACGGCATCATTCTTGATATAGGCTTATCTGGTCACGCCTACATCACTATGGCGCAGAATCGCTTGGATGACAACGTCGGCGATGCCAAGTTCGTGGAGATTCGTTGCCATGCCGCGGCGAAAAGCATGTAGACCATACCATGGCAATCCTGCCTCAGCCAGCTTGGGCCTGATAATTTTGCGCACCATTCCTTCGAGATCAGCAGGGCCACCATGCACAGTCTCGAAGATGAAATTCTCCGGCTTCACTGATGCGAGATGCTCATCGAGCAAACGAGCGGCAGTCGGAATAAGAGGCACTGTACCAATACCCCGTTTTCCCTTCGGCTCGGTCATATAACGGCGCCAAGCTGCTCGTTGGATCTTCAGGGATGTTCCGTCATAATCTCCCGGGCGCAGAGCTCGCAACTCTCCTTTGCGGAGTCTCGCAAAAGCGGCGATGGCGACTATCGTCTTGGCTGGCTGGGGCAGAATGTCTAGCATCTTCTGAATCTGGTCGAGCCCGTCAGCGTGGGTCTCACTCCCCGTGCGAGGTCGCGGAATACAAGCAGCCTGAACCGGATTCATCCCATTGAGAGCCCCAGTTCGGATCGCATACCGAAAGACCCCGCTTAGGAGATGCTTGACGTGCTTCAGGGCTGCGCTACTCAGATTCTGCTCAAGAGCAATCACTTGAAGCAGCCTCTCGCAGTTCACAGTGCGGAAGTCCCGCAACGGCAGATCCAGCCGGCCCTTGAGGTACAGGTTCCACATATTCTTGTAGCCATTCACTGTCGAGGGCCGACATTGCGTGGTGATGTATGGGAAGTATTCTTGGTCCCAAAACTCCACCACCGACAAATTGCTTGCGCTGGTCAGTGTGCCATTGTTGAGCGCCGCCGCGATTTTTCTCGTTTGCCATCTGTACGGTTCTCAAGTGGGCAGACAAGCGAAGCGGCCGGAGCATCTGCTCCGGCCGCTTCGCTTGCTATGCGGGTTTGGTGAAAGGGTTTAGAAGTCCAGGCGCAGGCCGAACTGCATACGGCGGTAAGTGCTGAGCATACCGCTGTAGGCGCCTAAGTTGCCCGTGCTTAAAACATTGCCGATGTTGTACGGGCTGCAATCGAAGCGAACGTTGTTACCGACGTTGTATACCTCGCCGGTGAACTGGAGCTTGGTATGGCCGGGCAGCGCCCAGTTCTTGGTGAGCGAGGAGTCGATGTCGAAGAAGCCGTCACCGCGGAAGGCATTGCGCTGGCCGGCCTCGCCCGGATACGGATAACGCATCGGTGTACCGGTGTAGATGCCGTTGTTCATGGTGCTGGCATCGTTGCCGGCAAAGACCTGCGGAACGCCGTTGGCCATATGCCTATGGACCTTGACCTTGCTCGGGTCCGTGACGACGGCGAAGGCCTCCTGTTGCCAGTTGGTGGTGTAGCCGGGTTCGAGTACGCCGAAGGGCAGGCCGCTGGTCCAGCGGCTCAGGCCCGACCACTGCCAGTTGCCCACCACAGCGTCGAGGAGGCGGTTGGAGTTGCCCAGAACCGCCTTGCCGTGGCCCACAGGCACCACATAGACCCAGTCCAGAGTGACCATGTGGTGGGTGTCGAAGTCGGAGACGGCCTTGTTCAGCTTGGGGTTCCAACTGTTCTGAATGGGGCCGGAGTCGGCGTAGGCGTCGGTGGCGTATTCGTTGGAGCGCTCCGCTCCCGATCCAATATCGAGCGATTTGGAGAGGGTGTAGTTGAAGTCGACGGTCAGGCCGTGGCTGGATGGATGGCGCAAGATGACCTGCAGAGCGTGATAAGAGCTGGTGCCTATCGAGGACCAGGCGTAGAGCGAGGAGAACTGCTTCGTGTAGAACTCGTTCCCGTTCGGGCAGCCGTAACTACAGTTAATATCGACATCCTGCAGGGATTCCGTCTCGCCGCCCCCGTTGTAGCGGTTAGCCGCCCACTCGTTGTTGTAGAGCCCGTCGGTCGCGGTCTCGCCCACAAAGTCCTTGCCTGCCAACTGCGGGAAGACATCTTCAATGTACTGGATGGTTGAAACGTGAACGGGCGCCGTGGGCGTCACGGTGCCGCCGCCGCTGGAGCTTCCGTTCTCGACTCCGAAATAGGCTCCGTCATTTGCATCGGCGTCTATGGAGAGTTGCCGGGCAGCGGTAAAGTAATCTCCGCCGCCTTTCGCATCCACCAGGTTGACAGGCTCGGCCAGGTCGAGTTGTTCCAGCAGATGGCGTCCCAGGCGGCCGACATAGTTGGCTTCCACGGTAAATCCGGCGCGCAGTTCCCGCTGCAGCGAGAGATCCAGGGCGTAAGCGTACGGCGTCTTGAGCTGGTTGTTGATGCCCCAGGTGCCGGCGAAGTCGCAGCCCTGCACCGTCGATGGCGTAAAGGGGTAGGTGATGGTAGATGCGGGAGTGGTGCAGCCGGTCAGCGCCGGAATACCATGGGGGCCGGTCATGCGGGGAGCGGTCTGAACGCTATTGATCTGGGCAGGGCTTGCTATCGAACTGCTCAGGCCGAAGGAACCTAGCTGGTCCATGGCGTTCACAATGCCCTGGCCGAAGTGATCGAAGTACATGCCGGCGCCGGCGCGGATGGTGGTTTTGGGGTTGAGCGCATAGGCCGCGGAGAGGCGCGGAGCGAAGTTGTCCTTCTGCTTGGACCAATAGCCGGGGCGATGGTTGACCTTGCCGCTGGGCGCGAACGACAGATTGTCCTCGAAGACCTGGCCCTGGGCCGCCGCCGAACCGCGCTTGAGGAACCAGGCGTGGGTATCGACAGTGGGCGCAATCTGCTGGCCCTTGGACTCATAGGGCGCCTGCAGAATGGATTGACGTATGCCATAGATTACCGTCAACTTGGGCGTAACACGCCAGGAGTCCTGCAGGAAGTACTCGTACTCGTAGGCCTTGAAATGGCGGTTGATGAAGGCGCCATCGGGAAAGAGCGTGCCGCTGCTGGGGCCGGTGACCGAGTAGTTGTACTGCTCGATGGTCTTGGGTACCGAGCCAAGCATCGTGCTGTAGGCGATTTTGTAGGAACTTGAAAAACCGGCGCCTACAGAGGGTTCGCCCAGCGTCGATGGATCGTTGGGCGAGCCGTTAAGATAGCCGGCGTCGGTGCCGGTGCTGGTGTAGGAGTTGGCGTCGCTGCTGCGGTTGTTCTGGACGTTGCGCCAGTCGCCGCCCGCGCTGATCGTGTGCGCGCCCTTGATCCAGGAAAAATTGTCGGCAATATTCTGGACAGGCACGTTGACGATGGTCGAACGGTTCGCATACTGCCCAGTGGGCTGCGAGTAGGCGCGGAAGTAGACCCAGTCGCCGGTGCCCGAACCTACGCCGTGATTCGAGTAGCCCTGGCGGACAAAGGCGTAACGCACATCGTTGACGATCTTTGAGCTGGGCGTCCAGGTGTGGCCGAAGGCTAGGCCCTTGGTGTTGTCGATGAGTATGTAGGCAGGCGGCTGCCCGGGCAGGTTTTCGTCCCCGGCCGAGGTGTCCTTCTGCAGGTTGCCGCGAAAGAAGATGTGCTGCTGGTTGTTGATGTTGTAGTCGATCTTGGCGATGCTGGTGTTGAGCGTGGACGGAGCCGGCGAGGCAAAGGTATAGCCGGCGCTGTTG
>Ga0224530_1000589_pt1 | contig 22885 bp, 23 predicted proteins | sample CBST75metaG_FD_179873 | JGI IMG/M metagenome (GOLD analysis project Ga0224530, IMG submission 179873) | Peat soil microbial communities from Stordalen Mire, Sweden - C.B.S.T75 | ecosystem: Environmental > Terrestrial > Soil > Wetlands > Peat | place: Sweden: Norrbotten County, Stordalen Mire...
GAGCAGTTGCCGACGGTGGACAGATGGAAAACCCTGCTGAACTATATCGTGGCCAGAATCGTCCCGCGCCACCCTCGAAAACGCCTCGACTCAGGTCCGCTTTTGTTAGCCAACTGCGGTTTTTAGGTTCATTCTTAAAGTCGGCTCCATCTCGCAAACAACGGTCGTGACCGGAGCAGCGCCGCTGCTGGAAACGGAAACCGCCTCGCTTGGCGACGTTGTCAGCCGCGCGCAGGTTGAACAATTGCCCCTTAACGGTCGGCGCTATACCGATCTCGCCACGCTCACGTCCGGAGTGTCAAAAATCACCGAGGGACCCGTGAATGGGAGTGCGACTCCGACGAATGGGAATGCCGGTGGCGACTTCTCAGTGAACGGAACCAGAGGAGACCAGAACAACTTCATTCTGGACGGAGTCGATAACAACTCCAACGACAATGGCGACCTGGCTTTCGTCACCAGCGTAGACGCAATTGCCGAGTTCAAGGTGCAGACCTCGAACTACTCGTCTGAATTTGGCCGGAGCGGCGGCGCCATCATCAACGCGACAACCAAATCAGGCACTAACGAGATCCACGGAAGCGCCTGGGAGTTTCTGCGCAACGATGTCCTCGATGCTCGAGGGTACTTTGAATCGCCGGACCAGCCCAAGGCGCCGTACCGGCAAAATCAGTTTGGCGGAACGATCGGCGGGCCGATCGTCAAGAACAAAGCTTTCTTCTTTGGCGACTATGAAGGAACGCGGATCGGATCAGCCGAGACGGATTTCGCAACCGTCCCAACCGTGACCGAGGTCACTGGGGACTTCAGCGATATTCTTGGGCCACAAACCGGCGTCGACGCCCTCGGACGACCTGTCTATACGAATGAAATCTACAATCCAGCCACGACCCGGTCTGTGAATGGACAGACAGTGCGAGATGGATTTGGATTCGATCCGGGTTCCGGCTTGCCGATCCAGGGACAGGCCAATGTCATCAATCAGGGCCTGATGTCCATCGGCTTGAACTATGCCGCTCTGTATCCTGCCCCGAATATTCCAGGAGCCTTCGCCAACAACTACACGGTCAACGCGCCCGGCCACCAGCAGGTGGACCAGATGGATGTACGCGTGGACGAGAACGTTACATCCAAGATCCAGCTGTTCGAACGGTATTCTCATGCTCAGGCAACCCGATTTCAGGCCCCGGTGTTTTCAGGGATTGCGGACGGAGGCTCCTATAACACCGGCACTCGCCCCATGAATACCGATGGTGCTGTGTTTGGGTATACGCACATCCTTACCTCGAACCTCGTAAATGCCGCGCGTCTCGGGTTCAACCGGATTCATTACATTTCCAACTCTCCAACCTATGGACAGCATTATCCAGAAGCCGGCCTGCAGGTGGCGGGTGTGCCCAACAACCCGTCCGTCAATGGGCTCACGTGGTTCACGCCCACTACAGTTACCAGCCAGGACATCCAGATTAGCGATACGCTGAGCTGGGTGCACGGCAAACACATGATCAAGACGGGTCCTCAGATTCACTGGGATCAGTTCAACATGCTGCAGATCGGTCAGCCGCGCGGCGTCATGTCGTTCAGCGGACAGTTCACCGCAGTCGACCCTGGTGCGCAGCAAAGTAGCGGGAACGGCATTGCCGACATGCTCCTCGGGCTGCCGGTTTCTTCCAAGATCTCGACCGTCTCGTACTTCGGCAATCGCGAACATAGCTATGGGGCATTTGTCGCGGACACTTATAAGGCCACCTCGAATCTGACGTTCGACCTCGGATTGCGCTACGACTATGCAACCCCGATGTATGAGGCACATCACCGGCAAAGCAACTTCGATTACACGAAGGGACTGATCATCCCCGCGGGTACGGCGGGTTATCCAGAGAATCTTGCGACTACAGATCGCGATGATTTCGCTCCGCGTGTTGGTTTCACCTACAGTCCGCGCCACTCCAGTTCGTTCCTGGTGCGCGCAGGATTTGGGCGCTTCTTCGTATTTCAAGAAATCCGCACAGGCGATCCGCTGCAAACTGATTACAATCTGCCGTTCTTCTACGAGCCCACGTTCACCAGTGACGGGTTGACGCCGGCCATCACCTTGGCAACCGGATTTCCTGCGCTCAATGCAGGCCAGGCGCCGGATGCCGGCGTGACCAGTCAGGACTGGAACCCGCACACTGCCGTCTACGATGAGTGGAATCTCAATCTCGAATACCAGCTTCCATGGGAGGTTCTCATCTCTCCAGCGTATGTAGGGACGAAGGGAACTCACCTGCAGGTGCTCAGGGATCCAAACCAGATTCGCACTCCTGCGGCGACATTCGATCAGACCCTGCGGCCATATCCAAACTATGGACCCTTCGCGTCCATCGAGAATCGCGGAAATTCCACATATCACGCTTTTCAGTTCAAAGCCGAAAAGCGAGCTAGCCACGGTCTCTATTTCTTGAGCGCCTACACCTTCAGCAAGTCAATCGACGATCAACCCGAAATTTGTTGCAATGCGCCATGGCCTCAGGACAGTTACAACATTGCCGCGGAAAAGGGCGTCTCCGATTTCGACAATCGTCAGCGCTGGGTAAACAGCGTCGATTATGCGCTGCCTATTGGGAAAGGACAGAAGTTCTTGAAAGAAGGTCGCGTTCTGGATCTGGCTCTCGGCGGATGGCATGTTGGCGGAATCCTCACGCTCCGCAGTGGATTCGCTTTCTCGCCGGAGATAGGATACGACCCGAGCAACACGGGCTCTCAAGGACTTATGAGGCCCGATCGGATTGGTAATGGAGACGTTTCTCATCGCAGCACCAAATTGTGGTTCAACGTTGACGACTTTCCTGTTCCTACCTGTGCCTGTTTCGGCAATGCCGGGAAAAACATTCTGGAAGGCCCAGGTGAAAAGGCCGCGGACCTTTCCGCACGCAAAATCTTCGACATCACCGAGCGGGTCCATCTCGAATTTCGTTCGGAGTTCTTCAACGCCTTCAATCATGCCGTCTTCGCTCAACCAGATTCTTTCATTACGGACGGACCTGGAGCCGCGGGCGTCATTGAGTCCACCGTCATACCGCAGCGTCAGATTCAATTTGCGACGAAGCTGGAGTTTTAAGCGACTCCTTTCGCCAGAACGGGCAACTGGAATCCGCGCTGCCTGCGCGGAGCAAATGGATCCTCACGGAAAGGAATAGATCGGAGCAACCTCGATGCAGCGAAGAGACTTTCTTAAAAGCAGTGCCGCATTGGCCGCAGCGGCTCAACTAGGAACCCGGTATGCACAGGGGATCGTCCCAGCGCACAACTGGGACAAATATGACTTCGGCTCTGGGCCTAAGGTCACCGACCGCCTCAATCAGGGGCCGTTTCCGCAGTATCCACCCGACGCAGTCATTGCCGGCGACGAAGTCGTCATGACGACAACTCCATCGGAAGACGTGGTGCCCAACTATGGCAAAGGGCTGGTCACATACATCACCGCTGACATGGGCACAGACGAAATCAAATCGGCCAACATCTCGCAGGCCATCGAAGACCTGGTTCGATTCCCCCTGGGGCAACAAATTTACATTCGTCCAACGTGGCGGGAACTTCAGCCTCGGCCTGGGCGCCTGGAAATGCCCGACTATTTAAAGCTCGTCTTTGACCTGGCCAAGAGATACGACAAGCGTATTGGCTTGCGTGTTCAGATGAGCGCTCCGGATTACACGCATCAGCCTGCTCTGCCCGATTTCGTTCTTGACAGGGTTCCGAAAGTTAACCTGACCCTCAACGGGACGGAGAATCAGACAGAGGCGAAACGATATTTGAGCAATCCGCATAGCCGATATCAGCCCCGCTTCGACGATCCATTCTTTCAGCAGTCATTCAAAGAGTTGGTTGGCCTGATGGCGGCGGAATTCAACGGCAATCCCCAGATCGAGTTCATTGATACCTTCATGTATGGCTTCTGGGGAGAAGGTCATACATGGCCATTCAGCAATAACCCGTTCCCCGATTACCCGACAGCGGAGCGCACCTGGATAGAAATGCTAGAAGTGCAATTAGAGCATTTCACCAAGACCCCGCTGTTGACGAACACCCAGCCCGACTACAGCCGAGTTGGCAATTCCGAAGTGCTGGATCGCAGCATTCGCAGCAACAACTGGATTCGAAGCGACACAATCTTCATCGAGAACGAGCAGATTGAAGCTCTCAGCAATCGCCCGCCTTGGGTCGGAGCAGTCCTTGAGCAGCCGCTTCCTGGGACTCCTCCCGACCCGCTTGCTGTGCAGGAGGGGGTATCGCCAGCGGACAACATGATCGCTCATGTGATGGACATTGGCGCGAATTACTGGTCGCTTTGGAACTTCCACAACATCAGCGTCACGAATCTCGCCAATTATTACCAGGCATCCCCCGCCTCGTTCGATCGGATCAATCGCCGCATCGGCTATCGTGTAAGACCGTCAATGATCTGGAGCTATCGGGACGGAGATAATCTCGGTCTCATTATTGGCTTTTTCAACGACGGCATCGCAGGCGTTCCTGGCGTGTTGCGGGTCACGGTGGAGAGTGAAGACGGTAAAGTTCTCAGGAGCGGTTGCCTCGATGCTGGCTATCCTCTGCCCGGAAAAATGCGGCAAGCTCAGCTTGTGGTGCCGCAGCAAACAAAATGGCAAAGGCTGAAACTCAAAGCTGATATCGAGGTAAAGGGTATGCGATATCCCGTGCGCTGGGCATGTCACCAAAAACTGAACGACGATGGCTCACTTACTCTGCGTCCTAACCTTCATTCTGGAGTTTAAGTACCACGGCCGATCGCCAACGATGTTGAGATTTCCGGGAAACGGTGTTCATTTTTGGCGAGTTTCTGATGTTCACTGCAATCACGAGCGAATCCAATACACAGTCAGGGGGCATTACATGCGGAGGAGAGACTTTCTCAAGACGGGAGCAGCTGTCGGAGCAGTAGGCAGTCTGATGCGACCGAAATTGTGGGCAGACGTTCCCGATCACTTGTGGGAAGGCTATAACTTCGGTTGCCCGCAAGTTTCAAACCGGCTTGATCAGGGCCCGTTCGGTATAACTCAGGATGACGGCTGGTACACGATTTTTGCTACACAGCCTTCTCGCGACCACATTCGAAACTTCGGCACAGGTCTGGTCGGTTACACCTGGGATGAAAACGGTCCGGCGCTCGGTGTGCAGTGCGGCAGAGAGACTCTCGAAGAGAGCGTTGAGAAAATGGCATCTCTGCCTTTCGTTGACATCCTGTACATCCGATGCGACTGGAGAGACATACAAAGCAGCCCGGGCAAGCTGCAACTCTCACCGGTATGGGAAGCTACTTTCGACGCTGCCAAGCGACATAATCTGGGAGTCGGCTTTCGAGTTCAGCTGTCGAGCCCAAACATCCAGCCGAAAAAACTCTCTCTACCTGACTTTCTGCATGACCGAGTTCCCTTGTGAACATTGGCCACAAATCCAGGGAGCACCACACACAGTTTGATTTCTACGAGCCTCGATACGACTCTCCGGAATTTTATAAAGCTTTTGCTGAGTTGAATGAGCTCTTGGCTGCACGCTTCGATGGCAGTCTCCAACTGGAATACATGGACCTTATGATGTATGGGTTCTGGGGCGAAGGTCACACGAACGATCTGCCCAACCCGTTTCCGGATTATTTGACCGCCGAGAAGACCTTCGTTCGCATGACGCAGTTGCAGATGGACACCTGGAAGAAAACTCCTCTTGTCGTCAATACTGAGCCCGACATCAGTCGCGTTGGTAATCGTCAGGTGCAGGATATGGCGGCTCGCTCTGGATGCTGGCTGCGTTCCGACAGCTTGATCATGGACGAACCTGTTCAGATCGAAGAACTGAGTCATCGCCCTCCCTGGATGGCCATCGTTATGGAAGATGGCGAGAATCGCCACTATGTGCTGCCTGAATTTGCAGCCGCAGAAGTAGCCTGTTTACGCGAGCTTCCGGACTCGATGCTCGCATTTGTAGGTGCCGACGAGGAAGTGCGGCCGATGGACGACTATCCCCGCCGGACCGGGGGTCCCATCGACCGTCCCTATCGCGAAAGCACCAGTTTTCATGCGCTGGATATCGGCACAAATTACTTTGGACTCTGGACCGAGGCCGACAATATTCGGCGCTATCACGAGAAGTATCCCGACTCATTGCGTGCCATGGAGCAAAGGCTGGGCTATCGCGTGCGCCCGTCGTTGATTTGGCAGAGAAAACGCTACGACACAATGGAACTCATCCTGGGTATCGCGAATGATGGTGTCGCGGGAGTGCCCGGAATCCTCGGGATCTTCGCGGAAAGCCTCGATGGACGGATCAAAGTCGGAGGCAATCTGGATGCGGGCCAACCGTATGCCGGCCGAATGCGTCAGGCCTCCATCATTCTGCCACCGAATATGGATGGGCAGCAGATTGTTCTGCGCGCCGAGCTGGAGGTCAAAGGTGTGCGACGCCCAGTGCGCTGGGCTTGTCATGAGAAGACCAATGCAGATGGTTCGCTGACCGTCCGTCTCAAAAAGGGAAGCGATCCTGACTGGAAAAAGGGAGTATAGCCTGGAGGCTCTCGCGTCGCAGGTAGACATCTGCCTTATGATGTGCAGGGTGCCGGGCTATCGGGCCCCCTGCGGCGCAGTAGATCCGTGATGGATTCTGCGCTACCCAGTTCTGCCTGATTCGTTTGGATGGAACTTTCTAGTGTGCCGTCTTTGCGCCGCCAGCCGCGATAAAGCGAATAATACCAAACGAAGCCGGCTGGTGAAATGAGTGCTCGGGAAGGTTCAGAGGCAATGCACCCCAGCTAAGCGAATGCCGCGAGGCTTCAGGCCCTGCCCCGTCACAACGGTAGAAGTTCACCTTCCATTCTGTCCCGTCGGCCCCTGTCGCTGCCATGGAGGCCACAGGGATACGCATCTCGGCCGTCCAAACATGCCGCGCAACATCAATTCGCGTCTCGTGGCGAAAGCCCGAATTCCAGTGGAGATCGGTAAAGGGATGTTGCGCCAAATCGATCTCAAGGTCCAGCCACTGATTGTTTGGAGCGACCTCGAATTCATAGTAGTGCGACGGATGATCGGGCGTCGGATTGATAAATGCCTCCACCACATCCTTCTCCCATAACTCCCATCGCTCGGGTCCCGGATCTTCGTCCATATATGTATTCAGATCTTGATAGTGGCACCAAAATGCGAGATACAGATATTTGTGGGTCCATCGGCTCGCAACCAGGGTTTCCGCTTCAGGATGGTTCGTGCGAGAGAAAGCGGATTCGTCGAAACGAATCCGTTTTGCTCCGGTCCAAAACGCCCTTTCAAGATCTCCGTCAGGATCGACATCGATAGCGGAGAACTCAGAAAGGATCACCGGATGGTGACGATTCACAGCAGGCCTTTTACCGTCATTGGCCTGTCTATGCTCAGCACCTTGGTCTCCTTCCACTGCAGCACTCCCATCGTTCGTTGCGTTCTGGTTTGAAATCGGCACTTGTGTACTATCCCGAAGAATTGTATCAGGCAGAACAAAGGCAAACATGAGGCATGGCGCAAGCATGCAGTAGGAAAGCGCACGCTTGCGCGGTGCGGAAGATGTCAAAAAGTGGAAGTCAAAGTTGCGAAAGTGCAGAGGCAAGGGTGGCCACCTATCCCTGGAGATTGCGTACCGCTAACTTCGAATTGCGATGCTGTAAGGTGGTTCTCGATCGCGCTCGAATCCTTGGACTACTGGAGGTTCTTCTCGACCGCGACGAATTACACGGTGATGTTCAGAAGCCGGGCAGCGTTCTGGTTGTAAACCTTGTTAAGAATACTGCCGGTCAGTTCGATACCTGAGATGCGCCACCGTCCTTGGGGAGGCGTTGCGGCAGGCGCGTAGTCGAAGTACTCATCGGCTGTCTCCAGAAAGCGAAAATAGATCTGATATAACGCCTCGCCAAACACCTGCTGTGGAAACTGATCTCCGTGCGGCGTTGCATCGGTTCCGAATACGATGCGGTCTTGATATCGATCGAAGAACCGGCGCGCCGCGCGCGGTTGCCGGCCAAGTTCGTTGAGCCGGGCCGCAATGTCCACATGCATGTTGGGAAAACGGTCGAGGCTGGCCGAAACGTCCTCGAGGTTCTCTGCAAAATTGCCAACATGCAGAGCGACAAACTGGGTTTTCGGGTGTCGCGCAAAGACGCGGTTCCGCGCTTCGAGGATCTCGGCATTGGAAGGATATTCCCGCGAGGCGAACGACCAGTCCGGATGATTGCTTAGCTCCTCGTACCGCTCATTGAATCGATCGGTGGGGCGAAAGAAGGCAACCGGATCAGAGACATGAATGGCAACGGGCAGGTGGAGGCTGCCACACGCATCCCACATCGGATCGAATCGCGGGTCGTCAATCTTGACGAGGGGACTGCTCGTCGTATGCTCGCGAAGAAACAGCCCCAAGGTCTTCAGGATTTTTAGGCCACGAGCGCCGTCACGGTGCGCCTGTGCGATTGCGTCCGCCTGTAGTTGCGGGTAATCCGGACGCCCGAAAAGGTCGTAGGAGGGCTCGGTCATGGAATAGAACCTTCCTTCATAGCTCCGGTCAAGATGGCTTATTGAGTCACGCAGGCCTTCTCCAAAGCCGCCGGTCAGGTTAACCATCGCGCGAACATTCGTGCGATCCATCACCGGAAGCAGTTCCTCCGGCGTAGCGTTGTGGACTCGTGCCGCCCCGATCGCAACGCCGTTCACCACGCGCGCCGAGTCGGTCACATGAGTATGGAAATCGATGACTGGGTATTTGGAACGGCTTACATGTGTCTCGTGCACGTGAAGCATCGATTTTGGCTGGTAGTCCGCCAGAGGAAGGGAACCTTTCGGAGAAAGCTCAGCACTCCGCTGCTCTGCTGAATCCTGACCAGAGTCTTTGGCCCACGCTGCCGGTAGCCCCGCAGAAAGTGCTCCCATACCCGTGGCGGTCAACATCGTTCGACGACTAATTTGGCGCATCTTGTCCCTCTGCCTCCGTTTAGCTTTCCTCAGCCGCTTGCCCAGAACTGAGTAACGGAATTGCCTGCCCCTCACCGCCGGAAACAAGCAGCAGCCGCGTGAAATCCGGGCACCAGCATTCATCCGAAACACAAAACTTAGCATAAACGCTTGTAAAGGAAACTTCAAATAATAAAATAATCAGTATTCGAAAGAATTCGCTACCCGGATTGGGGTTGCGCACCACCTGCTGACGAGTCGATCAGGCTGTACTCATGGCTGAGTTTCGATGGCAACCGACGAGCCTTGTTTGGATACCGAAGACCGGCGGTTGCTCCAGGCACATGCCCTCAGAGGCGCTTTTCATCAACCGCTTCGTGGCCATTACAAGCGAGGCGCATGGGATGGAGGCCCCTTGCTGGAAGGCCATCCGCGTCTCTTCGCTCTGCCTCGACGAAAGCAGTCTGTGGGAAGCCTTGCAGATCGAGTAACAGTTTCGAGCCATAGACAGTCTGGCACGGCCGATGGCCTATGCCGTTCGCGTCCCACATCAAGGAGAAGGACGAGAATGAATCTGGAAAGGTAAGGTTCGGACAAACGGCACGGATGGCGTTTGTCTCTATCCACCAGTCCAGCCCTTCGCAAGTTGAGTGCAACCGGGAGTCGGCTGCGCGTCAGTCTGGTTTGGTGGCAAGAGCCTGCTGATTGGGGGCCAAGGAACAGGCGGCCGTAGTGACGAAGACCTTGGCCTTTCCTGTTTTGGATCGGTGATGCGCTCCGGATTCGCCAGCATAACCGCATAAATCGCGGAAAGTCCCGCTACCATACGTTGGAGACAGCAGCCGGTTGTCGAGCAGGGGCGATCCTGGGAACCTCTGCTCGCACTGCTACACCAGAATCAGGTTGCAGCCTAGCTCGCGCAGCTTCGTTTGAATCTCCTCGCTCAACCCCGTGTCGCTGATCACAGTTCGGATCTTCGAAAAGGGAGCGATGCGCGACATGCTGCGCTTGGAGAACTTGCTGGCGTCGGCCACCAGAATGATCTCGCGCGAGATCCGCAGCATGGCCCGGTTCAACATCGTCTCCTCAATGTTTGCGCCACTGACCCCGAAATCCGGATCGCATCCGGCTCCGCTCAGGAACATCTTGTCGGCCAAGAATTGCTCGAACATCTGTTCGCTAAAGCGTCCGCTGATCGAAGCTGACTCTCCGCGTACCGTCCCTCCGGTAATGAAGGTTTGCACATCCCGCGCATCCAGCAGTTCGACCGCAATGTTGACGCCATTCGTGATGACGTTCAACCCCTTCTTCTTCTTTAAATGGCGCGCGATTTCCAGGGTCGTCGTGCCTGAATCCAGGATGATGGTCTCGCCATCGTTGATCAGGGAAGCAGCTTTGGCACCGATGCGCTGTTTTTCGCTTGAATGTTCCTTCAGCCGCTCCAGCATAGGCGGTTCGCGCAGAATGGTGTCTGGCAGCAGTGCTCCCCCATGCGAACGCACCACCAAACCGCGCTGATGCAATTCATTCAGATCGCTGCGGATGGTGACCGCGGACGTGTTGAACAGGTGGGATAGATCACTCACCTTCGCACTCCCTGCACTGCGCACCATCTGCAGAATCTGCGTCCGCCGTTCCTCGGCCATCAGCCCGTCGACTCGCGGCTCTGTCGCAGAAGCACTCTTGGCAGCCTCGCGGACCATCGCCGAATTTTTCGGTTCAGAGATTGCACTATCCTTCGTCATCCTGTGCCTCTTGTTCTTTTCTAGTGTGCGCAAGACCAGTTTAGCGCAAGAAACGCTTGAACATGAAGAAATGCGGAATACTTGGACCTTGGACGTCACCCGAATTTGGCCACCTGAAAACCGGCCACTTTGAGGGGGAAGAGGCATTCGCTCCGATGGTGTAATTAACCTCTGTTCGCATAAGGAGTGCCTTGCGCAGAGAGATGCGGGAACAGGTGATCGGGCTGGGGCGTCTTGGTTGAGCGCAAACCTCGCCGCCAGAGAAACCATCATGGTCAACGGAGCAAAGGGAGCGGCAGCGAGGATTCCTGTGCAACTGGCGAGACATCTCGGCGCTGCGAGAATCATCGCAACTGGCCGCAACATCGACTCCCTATGGGCCAGAGTGCGAAACGGACACGGAAGTTCTCATACTTGTCATGCAACTCAATGAGGCTGGAATCTCTCCTCAATACGATTGCATCATTCCGATGCGCCGCACGGATTCGCTGTACACAAGTGGGACGACATCGGCACGGCTATCCAGAAAGCAAGACGTATCCGCGGACTAGAGCCGGCGAAATCAGGCCCAGTCCCCCAACCAGTGAAAGAGTCCGAGCGCGGAGGCCAGAAAAGGCCTCAAAGGGTCAAAAACGGGACCCTGGTTGCAAAAGAACCCTGAAAGCGGCTTCATGAAATGGGGAGTTGACCGGATGGCGGGCTAAAACGGGTTGCACTCGAAAAATATATCGATTTAAGTAACTGATTATATTGGAAATATCTGTGGAAATTCTCAACCGCCAGGTTGGCTCGCCCCCCCCGAAACAAGGCATAAAGTGGCGCAATGCACCACTTTATGCCTTGCGTTTCATTTAGACCTCGTGGGTCGAGTCCTGATTGTCGAAACGGGTGTACTTGGAGATGAAGTTCAAGAAGACTGTGCCGGTGGGGCCGTTGCGCTGCTTGGCCAGGATGATCTCGGACTTAGCCTTGTCGGCCTCGGACATCTCCTCGTCGCGGTTGTAGTAGGCCTCGCGGTGAATGAAGGCGACCACGTCGGCATCCTGCTCGATCGAGCCCGATTCGCGGAGATCGCTGAGCATGGGGCGCTTGTCGTCGCCGCGGCGCTCGCTGGCACGGGAGAGCTGGGAGAGGGCCATCACCGGCACATCGAGTTCCTTGGCCAGAGCCTTGAGGCCGCGAGAAACGGCCGAAACTTCCTGGGTGCGGTTTTCGTAGTGCTTGCCGCCGGCCGAGACCAGGGTTGCGGTCATCAACTGCAGGTAGTCGATCACGATGAGGTCGAGTCCGCCGGCGTTCTGCTTGAGGCGGCGCGCCTTGGCTCGCATTTCCGAGAGCGAGATGCCGGCCGAGTCGTCGATGAACATGTGGGACTCGACCAACTGGCCGAGGGCGCTCTGCAGCTTGTCGTGGTCTTCGCGGCCCAGGAAGCCGGTTTGCAACTTGCGCTGGTCGACCCAGGCCTGGGAGGCCAACATGCGGCGCAGTAGCGATTCCTTGCTCATTTCGAGGCTGAAGACGGCCACGATGGCGTTGTGGTTGACGGCGGCATTCTGGGCAATGTTGATGGCGAAGGCGGTTTTGCCCATGGAGGGACGGGCGGCCAGGATGAACAGTTCCCCTTTTTGCAGGCCGCTGGTCATGCGGTCGAGCTCGATAAAGTCGGTGGCCAGGCCGGTGACCTCGCGGCTCTCCTTATAGAGATTGTCGATGGAGCCGAAGGAGCCGGCGACGATCTGGTCGAGGCTCTGGAAGCCGTGCGAGAGGCCTTTTTCGCTGACCTCCATCAACTGGGTTTCGGCGGCGCCGAGGACTTCGAGGGCCGATTCGCCCTGGTCGGCGGCGCGGGCAATGGCCGAGGAGCAGATGGCCATCAAGCGGCGCAGCAGGCTCTTGTCCTTGACGATGCGGATGTACTCTTCGATGACCGGACGGCGGGGCAAACCCTCTGTGAGCGAGGCGAGATAGGCCACGCCGCCCACGGACTCCACTTCCTTGTACTTCGACAGCTCGGCGGACAGGGTGACGATGTCGACGGCGCGCTGCTCGTTCATCAACTCGGTCATGCGCAGGAAGATGCGGCGATGCGAGTCGAGCGAGAAATCATCCGCCTCGAGCTTTTCCGAGGCCTCGGAGTGGGCAGCGTTGTCAAGCAGGATGGCGCCCAGGATGGTTTTTTCTGCGTCAATGTTCGCGGGCATGCCGGCGTCGAGCCTGAAATCGGGGATGGTGGCCATACATGAAAGTCTAGGCCGAGGGTCGGGTGGGTTGCATTGAACAAAAGTCGGAAAAATAGGAAAAGTGGCCACAATTGCGGGCGGTGGGGGAAGGGAAGTTGCGGGATACGAACAGGTTGGGCTGCGGCGCGAAGAGCGCGCTTTCTGTTGGCTCCCGGCGGCGGCGGGCGCGGGAGGCGGCTTCCGTGTCATCCTAAAGAGAGGAGTCGCCGCCCGGGCCGGGGATTGGCCGGAGCGGACAGTCCATCTTTTATGCATGAACTTTCGATTGTTTCCAGCATTGTCGATACGGTAACCGAGTCGGTGGCCGCGTACCCCGGCGCGCGGGTGAAAGAAGTGCGCCTGAGGGTGGGGGCGTTGTCCTCGGTGATTGAGGAGTCGCTGCAGTTCTGCTACGGCATTGCCACGGAAGACACGCCGCTGGCCGGCTCCGCGCTGGTGGTGCATATTCTGCCGGTGATTGTGCACTGCGCGCCCTGCGGGCAGGACGTGGAATTGGAAGGCGTGCAGAGCTTCCGATGTCCGAAGTGCAATGAGCCGTCCTATGACCTGCGCCAGGGTAAAGAGCTGGAAATCGAATCGATCGAGATTGAGGAGGACGAAAATGACCACACGGATTGTGGAGCTGCGTCGCGGCATCCTGAAGAAAAATGACGAGTTGGCCGCCGGATTGCGGAATCGGTACACCGCTGCCGGCGTACTGGTGCTGAACCTGGTTTCAAGTCCCGGAACGGGCAAGACAGCCTTTCTGGAGCGGACCCTGACCGCACTGAAGGCCCGCGGAGCGCGGGTGGCGGCGCTGGTGGGCGACCTGGAGACGGATAACGACGCACGGCGGCTGGCCTCGAGCGGCGCTCCGGTGCGGCAGATCAACACCCATGGAATCTGCCATTTGGACGCTGAGATGATCGACAAACACCTGGAAGGGTGGGAACTGGGCGATCTGGATTACCTCTTCATTGAGAACGTGGGGAACCTGGTTTGCCCGTCGAGCTACGACCTGGGCGAGAAGATCCGCGTGGCGCTGCTGTCGGTGACCGAAGGCGAAGACAAGCCGCTGAAGTATCCGACCATGTTCAACTCCGCCGACGCCGCGGTGATTACCAAGATGGATATTGCGGAGCCATGCGGGTTCAACAGGGCGGAGGCGCTGAAGAATATCAACGAGATACGGCCCGGGATTCGGATTTTTGAGACGTCAGCCAAGACCGGCGCGGGGATGGACGAGTGGCTGGACTATCTGGCCGAGGAACGGGAGCGGCGGAACGCCTAACCCCTGCGCCACCTGCGGTGGGGCCAATATGGGTTAGGTTTGTGCTTTCCTAGGTCTCAAAAACGAGGCTCTGGGGCACCCGAGGGTAGGAGGGTTGTGAGGCATGACTGCGATGAAAAAGCCAGGAGAGCGGAATCCGGCGGCGGAGAGCAACGCCGTGGACGCGTATCTGGCTGCTGTGCCGGAACCTGCCCGCAGCACGCTGGAGAAGATACGCGCCACGATCCGATCGGCGGCCCCGGCCGAGGCGACAGAAGCCATCGGGTATAGGATGCCGACCTTCCGCTACAAAGGCGCGCTGGTGGCGTATGCGGCGTTCAAGAGCCACTGCAGCTTGTTTCCCATGAACGCATCGCTTTTGGAGGCCTTTAAGGACGAATTGAAGGAATACAAGACATCGAAGGGAACGATCCGGTTCCCGATGGACAAACCTCTGCCGGCCACGCTGGTGAAGAAGCTGGTGAAGGCGCGAGTAGCAGAGAACGAACAGAATAAAGGGCGCCGACCGGGTCGGACCGGGGGTGACGGTTGGATCCGGACGAGTGGATCCGAGTGATTTAAATCACACCAAAGCTGCCCCGAACGCGGTATAAGCGGTAGAAGAGGATCTTTATGTGCCTTGCAATTCCAGGAAAAGTTGAAGCGATCTCCAACGACGGAATGATCCGGGTGGGCCGCGTGAACTTCGGCGGCGTGGTCAAGAACGTGTGTCTGGACTACGTGCCGGAGATCGAAGTGGGCGACTATACCATTGTCCATGTGGGCTTTGCGCTGTCCAAGATCGACGAGGCGACCGCCCAGCAAACGCTGGCCGACTTCCGCGAGATGGGCATGCTGGACGAGGAACTGGGCACCGAGGAAGAAGCCTTTGCACGGGCCGCCGAGGCGCCGCAGATGGCTTGCCCGGACGGAAGCTGCGCGGGGGATTCCGGCAAGGGCACGATCAATTTAGGTTCTTTGCTTTCCTACCCTTGCCGCAAAAGCTCGGCAAGGATGGGGCACCCATAGGCATGCGGCTGGGAGAGTGTGAAAGAACACGGCCGATTGAGATTTGTGGTTTCCCAGGTCTCAGAAGCGAGACCTGGGGCACCCTGGGTTGATGGGATGGGAGTTGTTTTTTAGATGAAGTACCTGACCGAGTTCCGCAACGGCGAAATTGCGCAACGCATGGCGCGGGAGATCCGCCAGATCGCCACCCGGCCATGGAAGATCATGGAAGTCTGTGGCGGGCAAACCCACTCCATTATTAAAAACGGAATTGACCAGATGCTGCCGGCGGGGATCGAGATGATCCACGGACCGGGCTGCCCGGTGTGCGTGACGCCGCTGGAGCTGATCGACAAGGCGCTGGCTATTGCCGCCCAGCCGGGAGTGATTTTCTGCTCGTTCGGCGACATGCTGCGGGTGCCGGGCACCGAGGCCGACCTGTTCCAGGTGAAGGGGGCGGGGGGCGACGTGCGGGTGGTGTATTCGCCGCTGGACGCGGTGGAATTGGCGGCCAAGAATCCCGACAAGCAGGTGGTGTTTTTCGGCGTGGGATTCGAGACTACGGCTCCGGCCAACGCCATGAGCGTGCACCTGGCCAAGCGGCGTGGGCTGAGCAATTTTTCGTTGCTGGTTTCGCACGTGCTGGTGCCGCCGGCCATCGAGGCGATTTTGGGTGCGCCGGGCAACGTGGTGCAGGGATTCCTGCTGGCGGGGCACGTGTGCAGCGTGATGGGCTACTGGGAATATCCGCCGCTGGCCGAGAAGTACAAGACGCCGATGGTCGTGACCGGCTTTGAGCCGCTCGATCTGCTGGACGGGATTCGCCGCACCGTGGTGCAACTGGAAGCCGGACGGCACGAGGTGGAGAACGCCTACGAACGGATCGTGACGTTTGAGGGCAACAAGCCCGCGCAAAAGTTGCTGGCCGAGGTTTTCGAAGTGACGGACCGCGCGTGGCGGGGCATCGGCGTGATTCCCAAAAGCGGCTGGAAGCTGAGCGAGGCCTACCGGGCGTTCGACGCGGAGGAGCGGTTCCACATCTCCGGCATCCGCACCCAGGAGTCGCCGCTGTGCCATGCGGGCGACGTGTTACGCGGGGCCCTGAAGCCGGCGGAGTGCCCGGCCTTCGGCAAGGAGTGCTCGCCGCGGCATCCGCTGGGAGCCACCATGGTTTCAAGCGAGGGCGCCTGCGCCGCCTATTTCAATTACGGCCGGTTCATTTCGGCCGAGGACCTGGCCAAGGCCGGATCGGGACTGACGGGAACTGCACAATGACAGAGAATTTGAACGCGGCCGGAGAGGTCGCTTCCGGGAAGGTCTCTACGCCCGATTTTTCCAACTGGAGCTGCCCACTGCCGCTGGCCGACTACCCGACCATCGTGATGGGCCACGGCGGCGGCGGCAAGCTGGGCAACGAACTGGTGGAGAACCTGTTTGTGCCCGCGTTTCGCAATGTGGCGCTGGAGAACTTGGGCGACGCGGCGGTTCTGGATGTGCCGGCGGGCAAGCTCGCCATGAGCACCGATACCTTCGTGGTGCAGCCGCTGTTTTTTCCGGGCGGGTGCATCGGCGAGCTGGCGGTGAACGGCACGGTCAACGACCTGGCCGTCTCCGGAGCCGTGCCGCAGTATCTGAGCACGGGTTTCATTCTGGAAGAGGGTTTTCCGCTGGCCCAACTGGCGGCCATTGTGGAGTCCATGGCAGCAGCCGCGGCCAAGGCTGGGGTCAAGATCGTCACCGGCGACACCAAGGTTGTGGAGCGCGGACACGGCGACGGCTGCTACATCAACACGGCCGGCATCGGCGTGCTGCGGCCGGGCATTACGGTTGGCCCGCAGTTTGCAAAGCCCGGCGACGCGATTCTGGTTTCAGGCACCATTGGCGACCACGGCATGGCCATCATGAGCGTGAGGGAGGGCCTGGAGTTCGAGAGTCAGATACGATCGGACTGCGCCGCGCTGAACGGGCTGATTGCCGATGTCCTGGCGGCGGTGGGTTCGGCGGTGCACACGATGCGCGACCCGACGCGCGGGGGCCTCGCTTCCACATTGAACGAGATTGCGCAGTCCTCCGGCGTGGGCATGGCGATTGACGAGGCCAGCTTGCCGGTGCGGCCGGAGGTACAGTCGGCCTGTGAACTGCTGGGCCTGGACCCGGTATATGTGGCCAACGAGGGCAAGGTGGTGTTTTTTGTCGCGCCGGAGGCTGCAGAACAGGTGCTGGAGGTGCTGCGCGCGCATCCGCTGGGCCGGGATGCCGCCCGCATTGGGCAGGTGACCGCCGAGCATCCACGCATGCTGGTGGCGCGCACCGCCATGGGCGCCAATCGGGTCATTCCCATCCAGATTGGCGAGCAGTTGCCGCGGATTTGCTAAAGGGGTGCTTGCGCCTTATAAACCTGAAAAAGCCCGCTCCGGAAGGAACGGGCTTTTTGCTGCTTGCGGTAAATGGGAGAATCCAGCAGAAAGCGCACCGCATGGGCTAGCCAGAGCGATTTCAGCGTTCCTGCAAGGTGGGGCGCTCAGGCCGTACACTCTCCGTGAAAATACTCTAAAGCCCGGACCGGCCATCCGAGCGAGGGGATCCGAAGGTTGCCTCGTCTTCGGAGAGGATGGGCAGGGTGGGGAGCTGGCCCAGATCCTTGGCCTCGGCCACAACGACGTCCAGGTGCTCCAGCACTTCGGCGACGGTCATGGTGTAGAGTTCGCGGCGGGAGTCGTAGCCCTCGTTGACCAACTGCTTGAGGTAGCGGCCGGCGATTTGGGCGGCCAAGGGGTCGGTGATGACCAGGCCGGTGCGCTTCTTCTGCTCCACCCAGGCCGTGCAGGGCAGGGCGATCCACATGGGGCGCCCGTTCACGTCAAAACGCACATCCACGGCGTCGGCGTGGCGGGTGGCGATGGCCACGATGGTGGCTTTCCAGCGGCAATGCAGGTCTTCGCCGGTCCAGCGGTCGGCTACATGGAAATCCTCATACATGCAGATAGCCTATCGTTCCGGCTTGCGGTCGGCAAGTGGCGTGCTGGAGAGGGAGGGGGGTGGCGACCTTCCAGCGGTGGTTTTCGGAGAGCGACTTTGCCGGGACATGTTCTCATCAACCGCCCTCAGCCGCCGATAAGCGGAGCAGGGGGAGCGCCGATCCATGCAGATTACTGTCGATATCTCGGAGGGAATTCGCCACGAGGCCGAAGCCCAGGGGATTCCGCTGATCGAATTTGTGGAGTCGCTGATTCCCCGGGGCCTTGAGGTGATGCCGGCCCGGGCGTCGGTTTCCAGCGCGATTGAGCGGATCCGCGCGCTCCAGCTCTCGTTTTCCGTCGCAAAGCGCTAGAAGTGGAGCCGGTTCCAGAGCGGGCATTGCGGAGGGGCCTGCTCCGGACGGGCCCATAGCTGATAGACTGATTGGGTTGCAGTCGCAGTGCCTTCACCTACTACGGACCCGCCTGCAAGTTAACGACGAAGGACAAGAAGAGACCCCGTGGATACTCAAACCCGTCATGCCCTTAAAACGGACAGCTTTGTCCAGGCCACAGCGAGCAGTTTCAGCTGGTTGAGCGGTCACCGCTCCGGCGTAGTGCGTTGGATTGTCAGCGCGGTTGTCGTTGTCGTGCTGGTCATCGCCGGGCTGGTTACGTTCGGCCTGCGTTCGACGGCTGCCGACAGCGCTCTGGGCGCCGCCCTGGATACCTACACCGCGCCGCTGGCTGAGCCAGGCGCCCCCGCCCTCACTGGAACGTATGCTTCGGCCAGCGAGCGCGCCAAGGCCGCCAACAAGCAGTTTGCCGCCGTGGCCGAGCAGTATGGCTGGATGCCGCAGGGCTCCAAGGCACACTACTTTGCCGGCGTCACCTACCAGGAACTGGGCCAGACCGCTTCGGCGGAGACCGAGTTGAAGGCCGCAGCCGGCTCCTGGAATCGCAATCTTTCGAACCTGGCGAAGTTGGCGCTGGCTGGTCTCTATCACAGCTCGGCGCGCGACGCCCAGGCCATCGAGATCTACACCGCGCTGGCCGCCAAGCCGTCGGAGACCGTGAGCGCCGGTGTGGCGCAACTGGATCTGGCCGATTTGTATGCCGCCAACGGCAAGATGGACCAGGCGCGCGCTCTGTGGGCCAAGGTGAAGGATGCCGACAAGGACGGAGCGGCCGGATCGATCGCCGCCCAGAAACTCGGCGCCAAGCAGTAGAGCTTTTACCCTGTTCAAAGCGACTCGCGGAGCCTCAGGCTCCGCGAGTTTTGTTTTGACCCCTGCGCCACCTGCGGTGGGGCCAATGTTCGTGCATTCTCACCTCAACTGCAAAAACAAGGGCGCGGCGAGGGTGGGGCAGCCAGGGAGAACGGCACGCCCGGGGCTGAGCATTCCTTAACCCGTCTGCGTCTGGTTGTGTATGAGCACCAGTCAGGCGGTATTCTCAGGTTGGATGGAAATCGCAGAGAACGCCGTGCACTCGCAAGACCGCGCGCTCGCGGAAGAAGAGGCCCTTGCGGCCCTGGTGAGCCAGTATGCCGGGACGCTGTACCGGGTCGCTTTCTCCGTGGTCCGCAACCCGGCCGATGCCGAAGACGCTGTGCAGGAGGTGTTTCTGCGCGTACTGCGGCATAAAGACACGCTCGGGGAAGTGCGCGACCAGCGCGTCTGGCTGATCCGCATTGTGTGGAACATTGTGCTGGACCGCAAGCGCCGGGCCAAGACACGGCCGGAGACCGACGACGTGTCGGAGTTGGCCCGCGTGCTGCCCGCCGACGGGCTGAGCGCCGAACAGATTGCCTCGGCCGCGCAACACCACGCGCATGTGCTGGCGTGCATGGACCAACTGCCCGCCAAGGAGCGCCAGGTGCTGATGCTTTCCGCATTCGAGGAACTGACCAGCGTGGAGATTGCCGCGGTGCTGAACATTACCGAATCCAGCGTCCGCTCGCGCCTGTTCCGCGCCCGCAACCTGATGGCCGACCTGCTGCATCACCCCAGGAGTGTGCGATGAATCCCCAGAATTCTTTCGCTCCCGATTCCGTTTCCCAAGCCGTTCCCGGCAGCGTGGAAGAGACGCTGCGGCTGATCGCGAATTTGCCCGTTCCAGCGGGTCTTGAAGACCGCATTCACGCCGGCCTGCGGGCCAGCAAGCTGACACACAAGGCGCGCGTTCTGGCCTGGCCGGGCAGGCTGCGCCCGGCCAGCCACTGGATGCACAGCGCGGTGGTGCGCGGTGCGGCTGCGGCGGCAATTGTGTGCGTGGTGGCCGGCGGCGGATGGGGAATCTACTCGAGCGTTCGGCCGCATGCGCCGGCGCGGGCCATTGTGGTTGCGCCACATCCGGCGGTGTCAGGCGGTTTTGCAAGCGGCGGGGCCATGCGTACGCCGCAGACCCTGAACGGACCGGTGCTGACTCACCCGGCAAACGGCGCGCCATCGGCCGCCAAGGCGCCTGCACGGGCCGCGCAGAAAGCGCGGCGTACACGGCAAGCTGCCGACGGTGGCAACGCCGCTACGCAGCCTTCTACGCCGATCGCCAAGTAACTTCTTCCTGCAATCGAAGCCGGGCGGTTACGTGGCCTTGACGACCGCTGGTTACGCGCTTTTGGCGACGGCCCTGATCACCATGCCAAGCAATGCCAGCACCACCGCGCCCCAGAAGGCCGGACCGATGCCGCGCACGTGGAAGCCGCGCACGATGTTGGAGGCGACCAGGATCATCATGCCGTTGATGACCAGCAGGAACAGGCCCAAGGTGAGGATGCTGATGGGGAAGGTGACGATCTTCAGCAGCAGGCCGAGGGTTGCATTCAGCAGGCCGATGACCAGCGCCGCCCATAGAGCGGGCCTCAGGCCCTGCACGGTGAAGCCGGGCACGATCTGAGAAACAACCAGCAGAGCGACCGCGCTCAAAATCCATTGCAGCAGAATTCGTATCATTTCGAGGGTCTCCTTGAAGCGGCCGACGGTGCCTTCCGCGTTCGGGCAGGCTCATGGTGAGCGCCGCCTCTGAGTGTACCGCGGAAATGGGCAGTGCCAGGTTTCTGTGAGCTTGCATCCTGCTTTCCTGCCTTAAGTCTTTGCCGCATGATTTCGCTCTTTGAAGTTTGTGCCTTCCCACCCTTTCGCCAGAAAAAAGGCGAAAGGATGGGGCACGGAACTGGTACAACTTCAAGCGGTCAGAGACCTAGCCGCAAAAACAAGAGCGTGGCGAGGGCGGGGCACCCAGGGGTTATAGCATGGTCGCAGACGGCTGGGAGTGGGATGGGTGCAGTCCGAGTTACTGCGACCTTTCCCGGTCTGCCCAGTCCAAACCAATCTTGTATCCGACGCTGTTGCCGTCCCAATCCACTTTCAGGGAGATGCCTTTATGCATTGCCTGCGCATCGTAAAGTTCGCCGGTTTTTTTCTGGCCTTGGTGCTGGCTCTGCCGGCGCAAGCGCAACAGACGAGCAACGCGCCGCTGCCCGACATTCATCAACTGCTGCGCGAGGCGCAGGAGCACCAGAAGCAACTGGACAAGGTGCGGGAGAACTACACCTACAGCACGCTCGAGACCGTTCAGGAGATCGATGCACAGGGGCGGGTGAAGAAGACCACGACCGAGGAGCGCGAGGCCTTTTTCGTGAGCGGCCACCCGATTGAGCGCACCGTGAAGAAAGACGGAAAACCGCTCAGCGATCGCGACCAGCAGAAAGAAACCGAGCGCGTAACGAAGTTGGTGGAGAAGGCGGAGAAGACGCCGCCGGACAAGCCGCTGGAAGAGCAGAGCATCGGCGTGAGCCGCGTGTTGGAACTGGTCGATGTGCGCAATCCGCGGCGCGCGAGTTATCGCGGCCGGTCCACGATCGTCTTTGACTTTGTGGGCCGCAAGAGCGCCAAGACCCACGGCATGGCCGAGGATGTGTCAAAGAAGCTGCAGGGCACGGTGTGGGTGGACGAGGCCGACCGCCAAGTGGCGCACATGGAAGTGAGCTTCAGCGACAACTTTCGCATCGGCGGCGGACTGGTGGCCAGCATCCAGAAGGGGACCAGCTTTCGCTTTGACCAGGAGCTGGTGAATGGCGAGATCTGGCTGCCCACCGGCGGCGAGGCGAATGTGCAGGCGCGCGTGCTGCTGGTGAAAGGCGTGCGCGCGCATGTGACCGAGCGCGATTACGATTACAAGCGCTTCCGTGTGGAGACGCAGCAGGGAAAAGAGTCGAAGGTTGTGCCGGGGAAGAAGCCGTAGGGCACCCCCTGCGCGGGCGGGCGCGATTCCATTAGAGTAGAGGCATGTTTGTGCGCCGTCTTTCCATTCAGCGAATCGATGCCTCCGGTGTGCCGCACCCTTGTCCGATCGGCTGGATCGATAACTTCGCCATGCGCAACTTCACCAACGATGCGGTCTTCGACGACACGCTGCCCGCGGGCGATGGGTTGCTCGAGGCCGGGCATCGCGTTCCCCTGGACCGGCTGCAGGTTGCGATGGAAGACTGGTTTCGCCGCAAGGGCTATCTGAAGGCCGAGGAATCTCTGCGCGTTTCGGAAATCGATTAGTGCGTGAACAGACCCTAAGAGCCTGTTATGAACTTTGCGTAAGTAGTCTCGGAGTCTGTCTGAGTAAGGCAGAGATTTTGGCGAAAAAGGGTTGAACAGTGGCATGGAAGCTGGCAGTCTTTAGGTATGTCGAAGGTCTACCGGCCGTATTTTCCCGAGCAGGATTTTCTTCT
>Ga0224530_1000604_pt1 | contig 22340 bp, 16 predicted proteins | sample CBST75metaG_FD_179873 | JGI IMG/M metagenome (GOLD analysis project Ga0224530, IMG submission 179873) | Peat soil microbial communities from Stordalen Mire, Sweden - C.B.S.T75 | ecosystem: Environmental > Terrestrial > Soil > Wetlands > Peat | place: Sweden: Norrbotten County, Stordalen Mire...
GCCCGGGAAGAAAATCCTTGATCTTCTCCCATTGCAATTCACTCAATTCATAGCGACTAGGCGGCATACACATACTTCAACAGACAACTACCTGGCTGCAAAGTGTATATGTCGATACGGCCTAGGGGTTTCAGTCCCCGGCCGTCATCCACGGCTCTGGCTTCGTTCTGCGGAAAAGGAAACGGACCTTGCGGAATCGCTTCCATCGGCGAGCGACGCCTTGAGCAGCGGCTCCAACGGCGTCGTATAGGCCAGCATCAGCGGATGCCGTGGCGTCCGATCCAGGTTCCTGCCCCAGCATTGCAGGTCCGGAATCTGCCTCATAATCTCGTGCGCGCGCAGCAGCCCGCGATGCGCGGCGCAGTTTCTTCCCCACGCGGCCACAATGCACGCGGGCCGGAACCGCTCGATCGTGCCCTTCAGATGCGCCACCGTGTTCTCCCGTCCGAACGGATCGGCGGCCTGCTTCCACTCCCGCGGATCGGTGGCCCGGTAGGCGCCCACGTTCAGCATCAGAACGCCGCCGTATCCCAGCCTCCGCGCAAACCCGATCGTCTTGCGAATGGTCGGATCGTCCTCCTGCTCATCGGCCGTGCTCGGGTTCAGCCCGATCACGCACAACAGCGGCAGCGCGTCATCCCACGCCCGCAGCAGCCAATAGCGGTACCGCCGGTCGCGCGACAAATAGGCTTCGGTTCTCAGGGGTTCGTCCTCCACAAGTTATAACCGCGCAGTACCAAAAACCAAGGGCGCTCCCTCAGCGGAGCGCCCTTGGTCAATCCATGTTGTTCCGTCTATTTGCCCGGGCTCGCCGCCGGCGTCTGCGGCTGCGCGGGCAGCGTATAGATCACCTCGCCCGGCTTGGCATAATGCAGCTTTTCCCGCGCCTCGTGCTCAATCGCATCCGGGTCGGACTTGAGCCGCTCAATGTGTTCGCGCAGGTGCGCGTTCTCCTGCTGCAGGTCCTGGATCTCCTGTTGCAGTTGCCGGTCCTCGATGCGCTTCTGCTGCCACACCGACAGCCCGTGCTTGCCGTTGATCACGTGCCAGGTCAGCAGCAGCGCCAGTCCCACCATCACCACGGTGCCGGCCGGACGCCATGCACGCAGCAAAAAGTCCACCGCCCGCTTGGGCATCGGCTCCTTCGCTGCGGCACTGCTCGCGGCTTGTGCTTTCTCCTCCGGCATCGATCCTCAACTTGCTTTGCGACGGCGCAGCCTCAACCGCGCCGCCGCATTTCCACACGATTTCCTACGACAGCACAAACTTCTCCGCCGCTGCCTTCAGCGCTTCCATGTCCTGTTCGCTGCGCGCTTCGCTGTAGGCCCGCACCACCGGCTCGGTTCCCGACAACCGGTAGCAGACCCAGGAGCCATCCTCCAAAATCAGCTTCAGCCCGTCGGTCCGCACCACCTTCACGACTTTGCGCCCACCCAACTCGGTGGGATCGGCCTTCATCTTCTCAGTGAACGCAGCCTTGACCTCCGGGGTCAAGCGGAAATTCTCCCGAACCGGATAGAAGGAACCAACCTTGCCAAATAGCTCTTTCAATTGCACGCCCAGGCTCTTGCCGCGCTTGGCCACCATCTCGGCCACCAACAGCCCGGCCAGCACGCCATCCTTCTCTGGAACGTGCCCGCGGATGGTCAGCCCTGCCGACTCCTCGCCGCCAATCGCAATCTTGTCCCCGTTGATCAGCTCGCCAATGTACTTGAACCCCACCGGCGTCTCAAACAGCGGAACCTTGTGGTACTCGGCCAGCGCGTTGATCAGGTTGGTCGTCGCCACGCTCTTGGCCACGCCGTTCTTCCACCCGCGCGTCTCCACTAGGTAGTCGAACAGCAGCGCAATCACGTAGTTGGGCTGGATAAACGTTCCATCCTCGTCCACCACGCCAAACCGGTCCGCATCGCCGTCCGTGGCAATGCCCAGGTTCGCGCCCATCTCCTTCATCTTGGCCTTGCAGTCGCCCAGCAGATGGTCGTCCGGCTCCGGCGCATGCCCGCCAAACAACACATCGCGAAAATCGTGCACCGTCTCCACGGCCACCCCGGCGTCTCGCAGGATGTCGGAACTGTAGCCCCGTCCCGCGCCCCAGAACGGGTCGTAGACCACCTTGATTCCCGACTTGGCAATCGCCTTCAGGTCCACCAGCTCCGCCAGCCGCTTCAGGAACGCGGGCTTCACGTCGGCCGTCTCAAACCCAGCCTCCGGCACGTTTCCCAGCGGAATGTTCCCGCCTTCAGCCTGGATCGCCTTGATCGCCGCCTCAATCTTCCCCGTTACCTCCGGCAGCGCCGGCCCCCCGTCAGGGGTGGAAAACTTGATTCCGTTGTACTCCGGCGGGTTGTGCGACGCCGTAAAGTTGATCGCCCCCGAGGCCTTCAGCGCCCGCACCGCATATGCAATCGCCGGCGTCGGCGCGGCCTCTGAAATCACGATGGGCGTCACCCCCGCTCCCGCCAGAACCCGGGCCGCCTCGGCCACAAAGCTCTCGCCCAGAAAACGCGGGTCCCGTCCCACCAGTACGCGGTGCGGCGCCGGCTGCGTCTTCACATACGCGGCAATCCCTGCCACCGCAAGCCGAATATTGGCCACCGTAAACTCATCGGCCACAATCGCCCTCCAACCGGAGGTGCCAAACTTGATCGCTGTCGTCATCGTCTTCTCCAACTGCGCCGGTTTCACCCGCATCCGCCGCAAAGTTCATACTGCATCACCCGGCCGCGCAGGGCAAGCCACCCCGAACGGCATCAACCTGCCCGCGCAAGGTATAATCCCCGCCCAGGGCCCCTCCGACGCACCGTCTGATATTCTGGCCTAGTTTGATCCCATGCGCTGGCTAATCATTGGATTCCTCGTCTCTCTCGGATTGCTGCTGTTTGCGGCCGGAGGAATGGCGTGGCACATTTTGTTCCAGCGGGCTCATCCCAACCGCAAGCCGCCGGCAAGCAGCAACACTCCCTCCGGCCCGGTTGAAGGGACTGACATCGAGATTGAATCCTGAAGGGAGCCCCGTGAGCAACAAGATCTCCTCGCAGATCCCGGTGGCCCCCGCACTGGCCGCCGGTTTTCAGCACCTGCGTCGGCCTGGGGTTTAGTCGCATCCAAGAAACGTTGTACTTTGTGTTGAAAGGAATCTTCCCACGTGAGCACTCAGCCATCCGAACCAGCCGTTCCCACCGCCCCGATCGATATTTCCATCGCCCATAGCCCCGACTCCGATGACGCCTTCATGTTCTATGGCCTCGCCACCGGCAAAGTTCGCGTCCCCGGCTATCGCTTCACACATACCCTCTGCGATATCGAGACCCTCAACAAGCGCGCCCAAACCGAGGCCTTCTTCGACGTCACCGCCATCAGCTTCGCCGCCTACCCCTACCTCCAGCAGAACTACACGCTGATGGGCTGCGGCGGCAGCGTGGGCGAGGGCTACGGCCCCATGATCGTCTCCAACCGCAAGCTGGCCCCCGAGGACCTGGGAAAAATCAAAATCGCCGTCCCCGGCGAAATGACCACCGCCTACCTCGCGCTTAAAATCTTCAACCCGGCCCTTGAAACTGTCACCGTGCCCTTCGATCAGATCATTCCTCAGATCCTGGCTGGCAAGTTCGACGCCGGCCTCATCATCCACGAGGGTCAGCTCACCTACTCCTCCAGCGGCCTCTACAAGGTCCTCGACCTCGGCGTCTGGTGGCGCGAAACCACCGGCCTCGTCCTGCCCCTCGGCGGCAATGCCGTCAAGCGCTCGCTGGGCGAAAAGTCCCTCAAGATCGTCACCAAGGCCGTCCACGACAGCATCCAGCACGGCCTCGACCACCGAGAACAGGCCCTCGAGTACGCCATGCAGTTTGCCCGCGACCTCGACTCCCGTCTGGCTAACCGCTTCGTCAGCATGTACGTCAACGACCGCACGCTCGACTACGGCGCCGACGGCCGCCAGGCCATCCACAAGCTCCTCGACCTGGGCTACGAACGCGGCATCTTCCCCATCGCCCCCAAGGTCGATTTCGTCGACTAAGCCTGCTCACCAGCAGCCATCCGCTCTCTTCCCACCCTGGAGTCACACACGTCTCCAGGGTGGACGGATCGAGCGTTCCTTCTCCGCAATCCCCGTCCAACTCCCCGCACCAAAGTCATTCTCAAAACCTCATCGTAACGTCCTGCTTCCTAAATTTTTTCTAATCTCCGCCGATGCATCCAGAAGTGAGGACTTCCACGATGCCCGCCCCAACCACTCCCGTTTACCTGCTCGCCTCGCACCAACCCGCCCTCCTGGCAGCCATGGAGCCGGTGCTTCTTGCCCTGGGCGCACGCGTCCGCATCGTCCTCTCCGTTGAAGCCGCACTGGCTGGCCTCACCGCCCCCGAGCCGCCCTCCCTGGCCCTCCTCGACGTCAGCCTGCCCGGTCTTCAGATCGACCCGCTGCTCACCTCCGTCCGCGCCGCGGTCAGCAGCCAGCGGCTCCCGCTTGTCCTCGTTGTGGATACTGTCACTCCGCAGTGGATCTGCCTCCTCGACCAGGGCCTCGTCGACGATCTGCTCCTGCGCGGCGACGCCGCCCCCTCCTGGCGGCTCCGGCTCGAACAAGTGCTTCGTGCTCACCGCCAAGCCTGCGAGTTGGAGTCCCTGCGAGAAGCCGCCCTCCTCAGCGCCCAGGTGGACCACCTCACCGGCGTCTACAACCGCGAATCCATGCTGGCCATGCTCTTCCGCGAAACCGACCGCGCCCAGCGCATGAGCAGCGCCCTGAGCCTCGTTCTGTTCGACATCGATGACTTTGGCCATTGGAACGCCCGGCTCGGCGCTCCGGCCTGCGACGAGTTGCTTAGTCAGGTTGCCGTCCGCACCGCCCACCTGTTGCGCAGCTATGACCTGCTCGGCCGCACCGGCAAAGATGAGTTTCTCATCGGCCTTCCCGGCTGCGACGCCCCTCTCACCCTCAGCCTGGCCCAACGTCTGTGCCGCAGCATCTTCGGCCCGCCCTTCCGTGTGGCCGGTCAGTCCATCCGCCTATCGGCATGCTTCGGCATCGCCCACAGCCTGGGCCGCTCCCCGCTCGTAGTTCTGCGCGAGGCCGAACAAGCCCTGCAAGCCGCCCGGCAATTGGGCCCGGAGTCGATCCAGTGCTTCGTTGACTCCCAGCGCCCCGACGCCGCCCCGATCACCCTTTTCTCCCCCACCTCCGGCGAAGACCTCCTTGCCTGGTAGCAACAAAAATGCCCAGGCGCAAAGCCTGGGCACGCACATAACCGAACCTCAACCTGCATTGACACCACCGTAACCAAGCACGACAAGGGTACCCATCCTTCTCTGCGGAAGGGTGGAAAAGCACTACCCTCCCACGGACCGTTCTGGCTCCGCCGCAGGTAGACCAAGAAACTCCTGGAACACGTCGTTCGACAGCAACCGCCCCTGCTCGGTCAGCCGCACCGTCTTTCCATCCGTACTCAAGAGGCCCCTCTCCACCATGCGCCCCACCACGGCCATGGCCGGCTCCACCATCTTCTGCCCGAACTCGCGCCGCAACGCCGCCACCTTCACCCCGGCGTTCATCCGCAATCCCAGGAACCAGGCTTCCTCGTGTTGACTCACCGGGCTCAGCCACGCCGTCTCCACAGGTTGCGGACCAGCAAGGAACGCCCCCAGGTCGTCGGTGGTGTTGAACCGCAAAACATAGCCCGGCTCTTTGCCGTCTGCTGCAGGCAATGCTTCCCGCAGCATCGACGAGGCGTCCAGCCCCAATCCCAGGTAGGGACGTCTCTGCCAGTAGCGCAGATTGTGCCGCGCGTGGTATCCGCGCCGCCCGAAGTTTGAAATCTCGTACTGCTCCAGCCGTCCTCGTCCCGGTTGCCCCAGCCGTTCGATCGCCGTGGTGTACATCGCGGCAATTGCGTCGTCCGTGGGAACCAGTTCGGCGTGGTAGCGCGCCCCGCCCGCCAGCATCTCCCGGCCCAGCCGCGAGTCCTCATCCACCTCCAGCATGTACACGCTGGCGTGGGGAACGCCGGTCTCTTTGAGCACGGCCAGCGCCTCCTCCCATGACGCGAAAGTCTGCCCGGCCAGTCCGGCAATCAGGTCCACGTTGATGTTCGAAATGCCTGCCGCCCTCAGCCGCCGCAGGTCGTCCAGCACCACGGCCCGGCTGTGCAGCCGGCCGCTCGACTGGGCCTCGCGGTCGATGAACGACTGCACCCCCAGGCTCACCCGGTTCACGCCCGCCGCGGCCAGCGCCTTCAGCGTCTCGTCGGCAATCTGTCCCGGCGCGCACTCCACCGTGATCTCCGCGTCCGGCTCCACGGCAAACTGTGTCCGCACCGCGCCGAACAGCCTCTCCAGCAGCTCCGGAGCCAGCAGGCTCGGCGTGCCTCCGCCCAGATAAATCGTGTCCACCCGCCGCGGCAGCGCGACGCCCATCCGCTCGGCCCACTCCCCGGTTGCGGCCATGTCTTCCATCAGACGGTCGACATAGTGCGCATGCTCGCTGGCCGGATACACCCCCGAGGCAAAGTTGCAGTAGGTGCATTTGGAACGGCAGAAAGGAATCGAAATGTAGACGCCAAGCGCGTCGTCGCCGAAATCAGCCATGGCCCCTATTCTTTCATGCGTCCTTCCCCCTCATACCACCCCGCCCGGATCTCGGATCGCTGTCCTCTGCTCCCTGTCCCTACTGTGCAATCATGGTTTCAAGGAGATCACCTCTTGCGAGTCTGGCCGGTCGTGGGCATCGTCTGCATGCAAATCTTTCTGCTCGCGGCCCACGTGTTCCTCTATCACACCTGGTTCGTTTTCTGGGGCCCCTCCGGCCCGGCCGCCGACTCGGCGCTGCGAGCTGTCCTTTTGCTCCTGGCCTTCAGCTTCATCACCGCCGCCCTCCTCGGCTTCCGTTTCACCAACCTGCTGGTCACCACGCTCTACAAAGTCGCCGCCGTCTGGCTCGGGCTGCTCAACTTCTTTTTTTGGGCCGCCTGCCTCTGCTGGCTGGTCTGGTACGCGCTGCGGCTTACCCCGCTGGCCCCCGCCGTTTTCGCCCACCGCCCTCAGCTTGCCGCCGTCCTGTTCTCCCTGGCCCTGGCCGCCGGACTCTACGGCCTGCTCAATGCCCGCTTCCTGCGCGTGCGCCGTGTCGCAGTCACACTTCCCGGCCTGCCCGCGTCGTGGCGCGGCCGCACGGCTCTGGTGCTCAGCGACCTGCATCTGGGCCACATCAACGGCCTCCGGTTCAGCCGCCGCATCGCCGCCACTGCTGTCAGCCTGAGCCCCGACATCGTCTTCCTTCCCGGCGACATCTTCGACGGCACCAGCGCCGACCCCCAACAGCTCGCCGCGCCCCTGCTTCGGATCGCTCCGCCCTTCGGCTCCTTCTTCACCACCGGCAATCACGAGGAGTTCGGTGACGCAGCCCATTACTCCGCCGCCATGACCCGCGCCGGCTTCCGCGTTCTGGCCAATGAACGGGTTACTGTCGACGGCCTCCACATCCTCGGCGTGCCCTTCGGCGATACCGCGCCCATCCACCTGCGCGCCACCCTCAAAGCTTTGAGCCCCGACCCCGCCCAGGCCAGCATCCTGCTCAACCATGTGCCCAGCCGACTGCCCATCGTCGAGCAGGCCGGGATCTCGCTCCAGCTCTCCGGCCACACCCACGGAGGCCAGGTCTTCCCCTTCACCTGGCTCACCCGCCGCGCCTTCGGCAAGTTCACCTACGGCCTCCAGCAATTCGGAGCCCTCCAGGTCTACACTTCCTCGGGAGCCGGCACTTGGGGTCCGCCCATGCGCGTCGGTTCTCACCCAGAAATCGTCTTGCTCCGCTTCGAGTAGACCGTTTCCGTGCTATATTGTAGGAACGTTTCTACAAGGAAGTGGAGCCGTGGCCATCACTACCCTCTCCAGCCGGGAATTCAATCAGGACACCAGCAAGGCAAAGAAAGCCGCGCGCAAGGGCCCCGTATTCATCACGGATCGCGGACGCCCCGCCCATGTGCTGCTGTCGATCGAGGAATACCGGAAAATCACGGGCAAGCGGCAGAATATCCTCGACATGCTGGCCATGCCGGAAGCCGATCAAATCGAATTTGACCCACCGCGCCTAGGGGACGAACTCGTTCGTTCGGCTGACTTGTCATGATGTACCTGATCGATACCAACGTCGTCTCTGAGTTTCGCAGGGAGAGCGTCGGCAAGGCAGATCGCCAAGTCTCGGCCTGGGCCAGGAGCGTACCAGCGGAATCCATGTTTCTGTCGGCCATCTGCATTCTGGAAATTGAGACGGGAACTCTGCTGATGGAGCGCCGCGATAAGGCTCAGGGAGCCACGCTCCGGGCCTGGATGGAGAATCATGTCTTGCCGGCTTTTGCGGGCCGGATTCTGCCGGTTGATACTCCCGTGGCAATGCGCTGCGCCACATTGCAAGTGCCCAACCCGCGGTCCTATCGAGACGCCCTGATCGCCGCCACCGCCCTGGTGCATGGCATGACCGTGGTCACGCGCAATGTCTCCGACTTCGAGCCCACCGGCGTGGCAATCCTCAACCCATGGCAAGCGTAACCGGCTTGTGCGTGCACTCCTCTCGTATACTTGCTTGCGACTGAAAGAGAGGATCAACCCCATGCGTCTCCGGCAAACGCTTACTCGTACTCCTAACCCTCCTGCTCGCCTCCACCGCCGCCCGCGCCCAGCAGCCCGCTCCCAACTCTCCCGTCGCCGCCTCCCTCGACTTTCCCACCGTCCTCTACGGCGCCGCTTACTACAACGAGTACATGCCGCAGGACACACCGACCGCGCAGGCCGAGCGGCTCGACAAGGACGTCGCCCTCATGAAGGCCGCCGGCCTATCCGTCGTCCGCATGGGGGAGTCCACCTGGAGCCTATGGGAACCCGAGGACGGCCATTTCGACTATGCCTGGATGGACCGCATCGTCGACGCCATGGGCAAGGCCGGCATCAAGGTCATCCTCGGCACGCCTACCTACTCCCTCCCTGCCTGGATGGCACGCCAGCACTCTGAGATCCTGGCCGACCGCATTCCCCCTGGCTTGTTCGGCGGCAAGGCCACCCGCAGCACCTACGGCATTCGCCAGAACATGGACACCGACTCGCCCGCCTACCGCTTCTATGCCGAGCGGCTCATTCGTCACATCGTGGCCCACTACAAGGACAACCCCACCGTCATCGGCTGGCAGCTCGACAATGAAACCGGCAGCTACGATGCCGCCAACTCTGACGTCTTCATCGGCTTTCAGCATCACCTGGAAAAGAAGTTCGGCACCCCGGAGGCGCTCAGCAAAGCCTGGTTTCTCAACTACTGGGGCGAAAACCTCCACACCTGGGAAGACCTGCCCAAGCGCGACGGCACCATTTCCACCGGTTACAAACTGGAGTGGTCCCGCTGGAGCCAGATGCGCGTCACCGACTTCCTCCACTGGCAGGCCGTATTGGTGCGCGAATGTGCAGGTGCGAGCCAGTTCGTCACCACCGACTACGGAAGCATGATGAGGCGCGACGTCAATGAGGAAGCCGTTGCCCAGGCCCTCGACATCGTCGCCAACAACATCTACCACGGCACCCAGGACCACTACGACGGCTCGTATCAGGCCCTGCAGTGCGACTTTTCCCGCTCCCTCAAGCACGCCAACTTCCTCATCACCGAAACCAACGCCCAAACCATCGGCTGGACCTCCGCCAGCCAGTTCCCGCCCTACGACGGACAGCTCCGCGAAGATGTCTACACCTACCTCGCCAACGGCGCCAACATGGTCGAGTACTGGCATTGGGCCTCGATCGCCGGCAACCAGGAAACCTATTGGAAGGGCATCCTCTCCCACGATCTGGAGCCGAACCGCGCCTACGCCGAAGTCAGCCGCACCGCCCACGAACTCCAGAAAATCGGCCCCAGCCTCGTCGGCCTCAAGGTCAAGAACCAGGTCGCCATCCTCTACAGCCGCGACTCCGCCAACGCCATCAGCTTCATGCCTTACGGCGGCGGCGTGCCCTCGCGCAGTTGGAGCGGGGAGCCCGACGGCTATCTCTCGGTCGTGCAGCAGATGCACAAGGCGCTCTACGACCTCAACATCGGCGCCGACTTCGTCTTCCCCGAAGCCACCGACTTCTCCGCCTATAAGCTGCTCATCGTCCCCGCGCTCTATATCTCCGACGACGCCCTGCTCCAGCGCATTTCGGACTATGTGAAGAACGGCGGCCACGTCGTCATGACCTTCAAGAGCGGCTTCGCCAATGAGAACTCCGCCGTCCGCTGGGTCCGCGCTCCCGGCCCCTTGCGCGAAGCAGCCGGCATCAGCTACCAGGAGTTTTCCAACCTCGAGCATCCCCTCGCGCTCAAGGGCGATCCCTTCCAGGCAGGCGCCGAAAATGTCGTCTCCTACTGGGCGGAATTCCTGATACCCGAGCATGCCAAATCTCTCGCCTTCTATGACCACTTTTTCTTCGGAAAGTGGCCCGCCATCACAGAAAACTTCTACGGCTCCGGCACCCTGCTTTACGAGGGAACTTATCTCTCCGACGAGCTGCAAACCGCCATTCTGCGCCGCAGCCTGGAGGCAGCCGGCCTCACTGGGTCCGACCAGCAGTTGCCCGCCGCCGTCCATGTCCAGCATGGCGTCAACCGCCTGGGCAAGCGCCTCCACTACTACTTCAACTACTCCGCCGGCGAGGTCAAGGTAAACTACGCGTATGCCGCCGGCGCCAACCTGCTCGACGGCAAGCCAGTCGCCAAAGCCGCGGTTCTGACCCTGGCTCCCTGGGACCTGGCCATCATCGAGGAGTAGCAGCGGAGTTTTCGCGAAATCAATACGATCTGGGCGCCCACCCTCGCCGTGCAGTTGTTTTGCGGTCAGGGTGGGAAAGCACAACGCCCAAGTCGTGCACTTTCCGGGAGATCCCTGCATCGACCTCAAGGAGAACACCGAAGTGAGTGCAGACGCCCCCAAACCGACCGACAACTCCGTGGTTCGTACCTCCCTCACCGGCTACGATCTGCTCCTCAACCCACGGCTCAACAAAGGCACTGCCTTCACCGACGAAGAGCGCGACGAGTTCGCGCTCCACGGCCTGCTGCCTCCCCACGTCGGCACCCTTGAGGATCAGCGCGAGCGGCGCAAGAGAGCCCTCGACAATCGTCCCACCAACTTCGGCAAATACACCTTGATGCGCGACCTGCAGGACAGCGATGAAACCCTGTTCTACTCGCTCATCGCGCACCACACCGAGGAGTTGCTGCCCATTGTCTACACCCCCGCGGTCGGCGAGGGCTGCCAGCGCTTCAGTGAGATCTGGCGCCGCCCCCGCGGTCTCTTCATCAGCTACCCCGACCGCCACCGCATCGATCAGATCCTCGCCGACCCGCGCTATGACGATGTCCGCTGCATCGTCGTCAGCGATGGCGAACGCATCCTCGGCCTGGGCGACCAGGGCGCCGGCGGCATGGGCATTCCGATTGGGAAAATGGCCCTTTACACCGCCCTTGCCGGCATCCCGCCCGAGCATTGCCTGCCCATCCTGCTCGATGTCGGCACCGACAACGAAGCCCTGCTCAACGAGCCCATCTACATCGGCTGGGAGCACCATCGCGTCCGCGGCCCCGAGTATGACGAGTTCATCGAGACTTTTGTCCGCGCCGTCATGCGCCGCTGGCCCCACGTTCTGCTCCAGTGGGAAGACTTCGCCGGCGTCAACGCCGCCATCCTCCTCAAGCGCTATCGCGACCGCCTCTGCACCTTCAACGATGACATTCAGGGCACCGCAGCCATCACCACCGCCACCCTTCTGGCCGCGGTCCACGCCACCGGCATCCCGCTCTCCGAACAAACGATTGCCATGTTCGGCGCAGGCTCCGCGGGCATCGGCATCACCGACATGCTGGTCGCCGCCATGCAGCAGGAAGGCATCACCGAGGAGCAGGCCCGCCAGCGCATCTACGCCTTCAATCGCTACGGCCTCCTCATCGAGGGCTGCCAGGGCATCCGTCCCGGCCAGGAACCGCTGGTCCGCAAAAAGGCAGACGTCGAAGGCTGGACGCTCTCCGGACCCGGCCCCATCTCCCTGCTCGATGTGGTCCGCAACGCCAAGGTTACGGTTCTGGCCGGCGTCTCTGCCCAGGCCGGCGCCTTTACCGAAGAGATCGTCCGCGAGATGGCCCGCCATACCCCGCGCCCGGTCATCTTCCCGCTCTCCAACCCCACCTCCAAGGCCGAAGCCACGCCCGCCGACCTGCTTCGTTGGACCGACGGCCGCGCCCTGGTCGGCACCGGCAGCCCCTTCGCCCCGGTCGAAGTCGACGGAAAGCTGGTCCGCATCTCGCAGATCAACAACTCCTACATTTTCCCCGGCCTCGCCCTCGGTATCCTGGTCTCCCGAGCCAGCCGCGTCACCGACGCCATGATCATGGCCGCCGCACGCGCCCTGGCCGCCCTCTCCCCCGCCCGCGAAGACAAGAACGCGCCACTTCTGCCGCCCATCGGCGACTCCCGCAAGGTGGGCCTCATTGTTGGAGAAGCGGTTGCCCGCCAGGCCATCCTCGACGGCGTCGCTGGATTCACAGACCCGGAAGCCCTACCCGCCCAACTCCGCGCCTACGTATGGGAACCCGTCTATCTCCCCTACGAGCGCATCGACTAACTTCACGACCGGCGCACAGCCGGCACAGAGCATGGTGTCCCAGATCCGGGGTCCCCACGGACAAGTCTTTGTCCGTGGGGTAGATGTCCCCGTTTTTGGGACCTGGAATCGAACGCCTCCTCAATCCGCCAGTCTCTCCTGACGACAAATCTCCCAAGACAACGCTGGACCCACCGCAGGTGGCCTCACCTTGCGCCATTTTTCTGGCGCAAGTGCAGGAAAGCACAAGCCGCCTCGAACAACACTAGCCCCACCGCAGGTGGCTCAAGAAAACTTAACAAGTCCCGCACACACCCTTTGATACGATTGGAGCGGCCAGCAAAAACGTTTTATAACGAGGTATTCATGACCTGTTCTCTTCGCCGCGCCCGGCTCGCAATCCCGTCTTTGGCGCTGCTGTCTCTCTTCTGTTTTGCCATTCCGGCGTTCCCTCAGGGCCCCAAGCCCATCCCTGCCGAAAAGCCCTGGATGAACTCAACTCTCTCGCCCGATGAGCGTGCAGACCTGGTTCTCAAGGAGATGACCCTCGACGAAAAGGTCGCCCTCCTGCATGGCGTCGGCATGCCCACCGACGATCCGGTCACTCCCGAAAACGCGCCGTCGAATCGCGGCGTCGGCTATGCGGTCGGCGTGCCTCGCCTGGGCATTCCCGGCATCGACATGAGCGACGCGGCCTATGGCGTCCGGTCGAGCGGCGTGAATGGCCGCTACTCCACAGCCCTGCCGGCCAACGTGGCGGCGGCGGCCAGCTGGGATCCCGAGGCGGCCTATGAATACGGCGCGCTGATCGGCCGCGAACTGCGCGCGCAGGGCTTCAACATGACCCTGGGTGGCGGCGTCAACCTTACCCGCGAGCCGCGCAACGGCCGCACCTTCGAGTACTTGGGCGAGGACCCCGTTTTGGCCGGGACCCTGGTCGGCAAGCTCATTGCCGGAACCCAGTCGCAGCACGTCATCGGCGACATCAAGCACTATGCCTTCAACGACCAGGAGAGCGGACGCAACTCGGTCAACATCCACATCGGCAAGCGTGCGGCGCGGGAAAGCGACCTGCTGGCCTTTGAGATTGGCATCGCCACAGGCCATCCGGCCGCGGTCATGTGCTCCTACAACCGCCTCAACGGCGACTTTGCCTGCGAAAACCAGTACCTGCTCAACGAGGTGCTGAAGAAGGATTGGCAGTTCCCCGGATTCGTTGTGTCGGACTGGGGCGGTACGCACAGCACCGAAAAAGCTTCGGCCGCGGGACTGGACAACGAGCAGCCGGGCCGCTTCTCCTTTGGCGACCGCTACAAGATCGCCGTCGACGCGGGCAAGGTTCCGGTCACAGAGTTGGACGACCATGTTCGCCGCATCCTGCGTTCCATGTTTGCCGTGGGCGTCATCGACTATCCCCGCCTGCGCTCTGTCGTCGATCCCTTTGCGGGCTTTGAAACCGCGCGCAAAATCGAAGAATCCGGCATCGTTCTGCTCAAAAACAACAAGGCCGCGCTGCCTTTGGACGCCGCAAAGATCCGCACCATCGCCGTCATCGGCGCGCACTCTGACGTGGGCATGATCTCCGGCGGCGGCTCGGCGCAGGTCGATCCCATCGGAGGCAACGCGATTGCCGCTCCCGGCCAGGGCGCAACGCGCTGGCAGGAACAAATCTGGTTTCCCACTTCGCCCTTGAAAGCGATTCAGGCGCGCGCCCCCAAGGCAACGGTCACGTACGATTCCGGCGCAGATCCGGCGGCGGCGGCGGCAGTAGCCAAGGCTGCGGACGTGGTCATCGTCTTTGCCTACCAATGGGAAAGCGAAGGCATGGATCTGGAAAGCCTCTCCCTGCCGCTGCATCAGGACGATCTGATCGCCAAGGTGGCGGCGGCCAATCCGCGCACCATCGTGGTGCTTGAGACCGGCAGCCCGGTGACCATGCCCTGGGTCGACGCTCCAGCAGCGATTCTGGAAGCGTGGTACGCGGGTAGCGACGGCGCCAATGCCGTGGGCAATGTGCTGTTTGGTTCGGTGAACCCCAGCGGCAAGCTGCCCAACACCTTCCCGAAGAGCGAGGCCGACCTGCCTCATCCCAACCTCACCAAGCCCGGACCGGAGTCCGAGCACTTCTCTGGCCCCGTCTCGCCGGAGACAAGAGCCGCTGGCCTGCCGCCGTTTGAAGTTACATACGATGAGGGCGTCAAGGTTGGTTACAAGTGGTACGACGCGGAGAAAAAGCCCGTCCTGTTCCCCTTCGGTTATGGCCTGTCCTACACGAGCTATAAGTACGCGGGGCTGCAGGCAACTTCCGACAAGGCCGTCAAGGTGACCTTTACCGTGGCCAACACGGGTGCTCGCGCCGGAGCGGAAATCACCCAGGTCTATGCCGCTCTGCCGGCCTCTGCCCAGGAGCCGCCCAAGCGCTTGGTGGGCTTCAGCCGGGTCAACCTCAATGCCGGAGAAAAGAAAACCGTGACCGTGGAAATCGATCCGAAGTACCTGTCCATCTTCGACGAAGAGAAGAATGCGTGGACGCTGCTTCCGGGCGACTACACCCTCATGGTCGGCGGCTCCTCGCAGAGCCTTCCCCTCAAGGCTGTCATCAACCTCAAGTAACTGGATTCTCCATCGGAAACCAGCAAATGGCTTTCCCAGGTCCCAATTCTGGGACTTGGGAAAGCCCTCAACCGCGAGAATATTGGACCCACTGCAGGTGGCATCGCGTCGAAGGTGGGATAGCGATAGTTACTGTTCTTTAAAGCTTTTTACAGTCAGTGCCCGGCTCTTTCGGCAGCAGCAGCCAAGCCGCCACTGCGGCAAACGCCATCAGAGCAACCAGCAACTCATAGCCGTGCAGCCTCAGAATCTGCACTGCTATCACGGTTCCCAAAATGAAGCAGCCGCCCCACAGGCAAAAACAGGCCAGCCCGCGCAGCAACCGCCGCACCCAGGGATAGTCCAACACCCAGCGTGCCGAATTGGAAAAATAACTGCCCGGGTTCACGTAGAGCGTGCGCGCCATATAGATTACATAACTGCCCAGCGTAACCCGCAGCACCAGCAGGAACAGAGGATTGGAAAGCAATTCCGCGGCGCCGCTCATCTCCGTCCCCCGATCCCGTTTGAGTTATTCGGGGCTCTCCAACAGCCAGTAGTGGAACCCGTCCACAATAGCCCCCAACGCTGCCTGGTCCAAGTCGCTGCTTACCCCGGCAGTGGTCCAGGGCTCGTGCCCGTCGGCCTGGAAGCTCACCGTCACCCGCACATGGGCTGCCGTATCGTGCGCGGAAACGTCAATGGCCGTCACGCTGAACTTGCCCAACCTTACCTTGGTCAGTGCCGGGTACCATTTCTCCAGTTCCAGCCTCATCGCCTTGGTCAGCGCGTCCACCGGGCCTGCGCCCACCGCCCTTGTCGTCGCGATTTTATCTTCCCCAATCGACAACGACATGAACGCTTGCACAAATCGGCTTCCCGTTTCGTCCGTTTCGTCCAAAACTCTCCAGCTCCGGATGCTGAACCGGTCCTGCAGGGTCCCCAGCACCTTCATGCAGGCCAGCCGGAACGAGACCTCGCTGGCCGTAAAGCCGCCGCCCTCGATCATCGCCTGGTTGTCGTCCATCAGCGTCTGGGCTTGCGCGGAGTCCAGCGGCACGCACATTTCCTGCGATAGCAGGATGATGTTGGCCCGTCCCGACTGCGCATTCACGCCGATCACCGGCGCCGCGCCCACGCGGTCCGGATCGCACCACAGGTACGCTCCCGGGTTCTTGCGCTCGCTGCTGCCGTGCATGCCCGCCCAGGTGCCGAACGCGCCCGGCCCCACAATTGGCGCTCCGTGCGGCGCTTCCAACCCGAACGCCTCATACGTCGTCCGTGCCAGCTTGGTCAGTCCCGTCAGCGCCTCCGGCGGCACAAACTCGGCTTCGCCCCGCAGTTGCATGCTGCCGATCACCGTTGTCAGGTTCACGTTTCCGCAGCGCTCGCCCGTGCCCACCAGCGTGCCCTGGATCTGCTCCGCACCGGCCATCACCGCCGCCCGCGTATTGGCCACGCCCAGCCCGCGGTCCGTGTGCCCGTGGAACCCGAAGCTGGCTTCGGGATAGTCCCGCACCAATTCGCCGATCACCTGCCCCACTTCTTCCGGGCTGGCTCCGCCCGTCGTGTCGCAGATGACAATCCGGCTCACCCCTTGCCGCGCGCACTGCTCCGTCATCTGGCAGAAGTAGTTCAGGCTCTGCTGCCGGAAATCCGGGTCGCACTTGACCCCGTTTTCCCTCCGCCCGCAGCTGGCGTCCATGGCGTGCTCAAAATCCACGATCACTTCCAGACCCTTGTCCTGAAGGAAGGCAATCGTCTCGTAAGCCATCAACAGGTTCTCTTCCGGCGTTGTCTCCAGCGACTTCATCACGTCGAGAAGCCTTGATTTGACCACCAGCACCGCCACCGGAACCCGCTTCTTGTGGCTTACGATGAACTGCACGTCGGGCCAGTCCTGCACCTTGGAGCCCCGGCCGCGCGTTCTACCGAACAGCGCCAGCTTCATGGCCCCGGTATCCACCCCATGCAGCGCGTGGGTCAAATCCCCCACAAACTGGTTGGCGCCGGCAAACCCGATCTCGGCATAGCGCACGCCAAAGCCGGCCATCCGCTCAATCAGGCTCACCGCACTGGGCACGGAAATCTCGATATTGGGCTGCTGAATTCCGTCCCGAAGGCTCGTATCGAACAGCTCGACTCTTCTCGTCTCCGACTCCGTCATGCGTCCCGCTCCCAGTTTTCCAAAGTGGTGTACTGCGAAGAATACCCCGGCAAGCCATTGCCTGACTTTTCATCATACCTGCGTTGAATTGTTCAGGGACCTTGGGTGTGTCATAGGATGGAGAAGAATAATCTTCAAAAGGCCTTCCATTTGAAATCATTCACCCCGCGCGCGCACGGTCTGGATACGTTGCGCAGTCTCGCCATCCTCTCGGTCATCGTGTTCCACGTCAACGGTTATCACGACGATGGAACTCTGCCCGCAATGCTGGTCCCTGCGGCTCGTCTGGGCTGGATGGGTGTCGATCTCTTCTTCGTCCTCAGCGGCTATCTGATTGCATCCCAGTTTCTGCGGCCCTATCTGACTGGAGAACGCCCCTGCTTGTGGGACTTCTACCGCAACAGGCTCTACCGAGTGTTACCGGTCTACTTGATTGTGCTGGCCCTTTACTTTCTTGTCCCGGTCTGGACCGAGGACCCGACTCTCTCGCCGATCTGGCAATATCTCACCTTCACGCTCAATCTCGTTATCGACTTCGGGGCCAATCAAGGCTTCACTCATGCCTGGTCCTTGTGCGTTGAAGAACACTTCTATTTGGTATTTCCGCTCATCGCGCTGGCCATGATGCGCAAACCCTCCTTGAGAAAAACCGCCGCTGTGCTCGCTGGTTTGGTCGTCTTTGGAATCTGCTTGCGGAGTTTCTTCCTGTTCCATACGCTCCAGCCGTTGGCCAAGGCGGGGCAACCTTTCGGCATGGTTTACATCGAGCGCATCTACTACCCAACCTACAGCCGCTTGGACGGACTGTTGGCGGGCGTAACACTCGCTTTGGTAAGAACCTTTCGTCCGCATTGGTGGAATGCATTACTCAAAAGGGGACATGCACTCTTCTGTCTCGGACTTTGCCTGGTCGGCGTGGCGATCTGGCTCTTCAAAGATCGCTGGACTTCAGCCTCCGGCGCTTCAGCCTTCGGAACAGTAATCGGGTTTCCCGTACTCTCGCTCGGGCTGGGTTTGCTGGTGGCGTCTTCCCTTAGCGCCAATGCCCTGTTGGGCAGATTTAAGGTTCCCGGAGCGAAGTTGGTGGCCACGCTTGCCTATAGTCTCTATCTCACCCACAAGGAGCTGATCCATCTGGTGGATCTTTGCTTCCCCGATCTTTTCAAGTCGGGAGGAACTCCTTGGTTGGGAGTCTATGCTGCATCCTGCCTGCTCGTAGCCGCAGTGCTCTACCTGTGCGTCGAGCGGCCATTCTTGCTACTGCGGGATAGGCGCAGAACATCTACGGCGTCGCTTTCGCAGCCAGACAAGGCACACATCTAAACTGACCTCAATTACCTCTGTCTACCGGGACAGAATCTTACTCCACGTCCGGCGGCACCTGCTCCAGCAGCCGCTTCCACGTCTTCTGGTTCTTCCGGAATCCCTTCTTCAGGTCCTCCAGAATCTGCTCGAAATCCGCGTTCGTCCGCAGATGATTCCATGCCGGATTCTTCTGGAACCAGGGATAGTTCTCGTTGCCCAGATAGATTGCCCGCCGCAGCCAATGCAATGCTTCCGACGAGTCGCCTTCCACGGCAAAGTACGACGCCAGCCGGTAGGCCATTTCGTTATCCGCTTCGGCCGCGGCCAGCGTGTCGTCCTTCAGCAGCGCGGCGGCATGGGCCCGCTCGCCCACCTGCACGTAGCACATCGCCAGCGTCGGCACCGCGATCCGCATCGACTCGTCGTCGCGGATCACATCTTCCAGAATCGCGATGGCCTCTTTCAGATTGCCGATCCGCATCTGCTGATAGCCCGACGAGGTACGCAGCAGCGGATGCCGCGGCTCCAGCGCCAACCCCTTGGCCAGCTCGTCCCCGGCCAGTTCCAGTTGATTCTGGTAGTGGTACACCCGCGCGCGATGGTTATACAGAATCGCAGCATTTGCGGGATTCAGCTTCAGCGCCCGGTTGAACTCGTGCAGCGCCTCGTCGTACATGCCGTCCCCGCGCAGCGCCATGCCCGCCACCATGTGCACGTTCCAGTCGTTGGCGGCCCCGGCCAGCAGGTTGGCAATCCCGTGCCGCGCCGACTCCTTCTCGCCCCGCGACAGCAGCATGTAAATGCGATACAGATTCGCTTCGGTCGAAGCCGGGTCCAGCCTCAGCGCTTCGTCGAAATCCCGCCGCGCCCGCATCACGTGAATCTGCCCGCCAAAGCCGTGCCGCACATATTGCAGTTCCGCAATGCCCAGCCCGCTCCACCCCGAGGCAAACTCCGGATCCTTCGTGGTCACGCTCGTGAACAGCGCTTGCGCCCGATCCAGGTCGCCGCGCGACCCGGTCCGCGTCATGAACGAGCTCAGCATCGCACGCCCTTGCAGGTACTCCTCGCTGACCGGTCCCGGCAGCGAGGCGTCCTTCGACCCGCTCCGCGGCGCGTCCAGCTGGTCCCCGGCACCCAGTCCGTGCAGCGCGGCAAACACCTCGTTCGAAATCTCCGTCTGCACGGCGATCAAATCCAGCGACGCCACCCGGATCGCGCCGCCCGAGCGCACGCTCTGCGAAGCCACGTCCAGCAGTTGCCAGTTCAGGTCAAAGCCCTCGTCCGAGCGCAGAAAACTTCCGGCCAGCACAAACGACACCAGCAGCTTCTGGCCCAGCGCAAGCGGATCCATCTGCGCCATCGGCACCGACATCAGCGTGCTCGAAGGCCGCACCACCAGCGCCGGAATCCGCGCCAGCCGGGCCGCAATCGCATCGGCCAGAGCAAATCCATACAGCGGCGCCACCTCGGTCGCGCCTAAATTTTTGAACGGCAGCACCACCAGCGAATTCGGTTGCGGCCGGTCGCCCGCAGACTCCCGGAACCGCTCTGCCAGCATCGACAAGAATCCCGTCGTCCGCTTCTCCGCCTCGATCCCCGTCGTCGGCAGGTTCGCCGCCGCCTCGCCCGGTATGCTCCCGGTTTCGATCTTCAGCGCCTTCATGATGGTCTTGAGCGCCTCGCGCACCTCGGCGGCCGAGGCATAGCGCGTCGCCGGATTCTTTTCCAGGCACGCGGAGATTACGCTCTTCAGTTCCGTCGAGATTTCCGGAACAATCTCGCTTAAATCCTGCGGCTCCGAGAACTGGATGGCGCGAATCGCCTGAAAGTCCTCGGCGTCGGGCCGCGAAAACGGATGCCGACCGCTCACCAGTTCATACAGAATCACGCCCAGCGCCCACACGTCCGACTGCACGCTCGACTGCCCGGTCACAAACTGCTCCGGCGCCATGTAGCGGATGGTGCCGCCCCGCGCCGTATACGTCGCCGCCACCGAGGCATCCTTGGCCAGGTTGGGCTTGGAGGGATCGAAGTTGGCGTCCTCGGGCGTCAGCCGCCGCGCCAGGCCAAAGTCCAGAATCTTCACCAGCCCGCCGTCGGTCAGCATCACGTTCTGCGGCTTCAGGTCGCGATGGAAGATGCCCAGCGTGTGCGCCGCCTGCAAACCGTCCGCAATCTGGATGCCCACCGACAGCACCAGTTGCGGATTCGCCGGACCTCGCGCAATCAGTTGGTCCAGCGACTGCCCCGGCACGTACTGCATCACGATGAAGCCCTCGTCGCCGGTCTCGCCCACTTCGTAGATGCCGCAAACGTTGGGATGCTCGATGGCCGAGGCCAGCCGCGCCTCCCTCAGCACCGTCGACCGCATCTGTTCGGCCGTCAGCAATCCGGCGCGCAGAATCTTCAGCACCACCGGGCGCTGCAACAGCATGTCTTCGGCCAGGTAAACCACACCGCTGCCGCCGGCCCCCAGCTTGCGAACAATCTCGTAATGTTCAATTACTCTGCGCTTCATCATCACCCACCAGTGTACTGGCTCGCCCGTCAAGAGCGTCTAAGGAGTCCCTTTATGCCAAGCACGTCCAGATCTGGGCCAACAACGGTCCCACCACAGGTGTCGGGTACTCTCCTCCTTGCGCCTTCTTCCTGGCGCAAGGCCGGGAAGCCAAACATCTGTCCAGCCAACGCCAGCCCCACCACAGGTGGCATTGGCCCCACCGCAGGTGGTCTGATACCTTCGTACTGAGAATGAACGGTTTCCGCACAGGAACACGAATCGGTCGGAGCGCTCGGACGCTTCTCCTCCTGGCTGCGGCCTCCGTGTTTCTCCCTGCCCAGCAACAGCAGCCCGAACCCGACAAGGGCGAACAGGTCCACACCGGCGTCACCAGCGGTCTCGACGCCGACGCCCGCCTCCAGAATCTCCTCGCCGACCACCAGTTCCTGCGCATCGAGGCGCAACTCGACCAGTTGCCCGTCGAGGAAGCCCAGTTCTACCGCGGCATCCTGGCCAACCGCGAAAACGACCTCCAGACCTCCATCCTCCTCCTCGAACCGCTCGTCGAAAAAGTCACTGCCAGCGGCGATGCCGCCCACGAAAAACTCCTCCGCAAGGCCCTGGCCGAGGACTATCTCCGCCTCGGCGACTTTGCCAAGGCAGCCGAGGCCTACCAGGCGCTCGAAACCCGTCTCCAAAGCAAGCTCAGCCCCGACGAGCAGGACGAGATCGAGATGCCGCTCAAGCTGCTCCCCCTCGCCCGGGCCAATCCGCCCATGACCATCGAGCCCTACGATCCCTTCGTGCTCCAGGTCAGCCGGGATCCGCTCGGCCTCACCGACATTCCCGTCTTTGTCGACGCCCGTCCGCACAGTTGGATGCTCGACCCCACCGCCCCCTTCAACCTCATCGCCCGCTCCCTGGCCAAAGAAGCCGGTCTCAAGGTTTCTGAAGAGGTCTCCACCATCCGCACCCTGACCGGCCGGCCCATCCAGGTTCACGTCACGGTCATTCCCCGCTTCACCCTCGGCGGCCGCATCACCTTCCGCAACATGACCGCCTTTGTTTTCGAGGATCAGGATTACGTCTTCTCGCGCACGCGCTTCCAAGTGCAAGGCGTCCTCGGCTACCCAGCCCTCTCCGCCCTCGGCAGCCTCACCC
>Ga0224530_1000618_pt1 | contig 22075 bp, 13 predicted proteins | sample CBST75metaG_FD_179873 | JGI IMG/M metagenome (GOLD analysis project Ga0224530, IMG submission 179873) | Peat soil microbial communities from Stordalen Mire, Sweden - C.B.S.T75 | ecosystem: Environmental > Terrestrial > Soil > Wetlands > Peat | place: Sweden: Norrbotten County, Stordalen Mire...
GGGCGACAATGTTCAGCTTGAAATCGAGCTGATCACGCCGGTAGCCATGGAAAAGGGACTTCGCTTCGCAATTCGTGAAGGCGGCCGCACCGTAGGCGCGGGCACCATCTCGGAGATCATCAAGTAAGTCAAGAGTGAACAGTGGTCAGTTGTCAGTTGTCAGTTTGGAATGCACGGCGTTTTGAACTGACAACTGAAGACTGAAAACTGACAACTGAAAGGATTGCAGGATGCGGGAAATCATTACATTGCAGTGCACCGAGTGCAAGGAGCGCAACTACTCGACGACGAAGAACAAGAAGACGACCACTGGCCGTCTGGAGTTCAAGAAGTTCTGTAACCGCTGCCGCAAGCACCAGGTTCATAAGGAAACCAAGTAAAGCAGTCGTCAGTTTTCAGTTGTCAGTGATCAGCAAGTTCCTTGCGTACCAGGGCTCTTAAGTCTGACCACTGATTGCTGACCACTGATTCTGTTTTTAGGGGCGTAAGCTCAACGGCTAAACTGTCGGTCTCCAAAACCGAACTTGGGGGTTCGAATCCCTCCGCCCCTGCCAGATTGAGTACGGATGCGCCGGGCTTGAAGCCGGGCGCGAAGGAACGGAAGTATGGGAACCAAGGCAACACTCGTGAACGGCGAAGAACGGCCGATTAAGCGGCAGGGCGATAATGCGCCCAAGAAGTACTTCGGCAGCGTGGTTGGCCAGTGGAATGAGTTCACACGCTTTCTGACCGATGTTCGCGGCGAGATGCGCAAGGTGGTGACTCCCTCGCGCAAGGAAGTCGAATCCACCACCACGGTGGTGATCATCGCGGTTTTCATCTTCGGATTGTATTTCTTCGTGGTGGACCGGATCTTCGACATCGGCCTGAAACTGTTGCTGAGCAGGCTGGGCGGATTGCAGTAGCAGAGCAGTCGCGAATCGAGAACATGATGGCAGAAGAACTAGAACAACCCGCAGAGCAATCTGCAGAACAATCCGCAGAACCACCCGTCGAGCAACTCGCCGAGCAGCCGCAACCGGTGCGCAATGAGCGCTTCATGTGGTACATTCTGCACGCCTACTCGGGCTTCGAGCGCAAGGTGCGCGAGTCGATCGAGAGCCGCGTGCAGGCGTTCGGATTGAGGGACAAGGTGGGACGGGTGATGATTCCCACCGAGCCGGTGACGGAGATAGTCAACGGCAAAAAGCGCACGGTTGAGCGGGTATTTCTGCCCGGCTATGTGCTGGTCGAGATGGAACTCGACAACAACCTTTGGCACGTTCTGAAGGACACGCCGAAGGTCACGGGATTTTTGGGCACAGGCGACAAGCCGGTGGCGCTCACCGAGGAAGAAGTCAGTTCGATTCTCTTCCGTTCGGAGACCTCCAAAGACAAGCCGCGCATGAAGATCAAGTTTGAGAAGAACGAGTCGGTTCGGATTACCGACGGCCCGTTCGCCAACTTCAATGGCATTGTGGATGAGATCAACGAAGATCGCGAGACGCTCAAGGTCATGGTGACCATCTTCGGACGTTCCACCCCGGTCGAGTTGGAGTTTGGCAAAGTCGAAAAGATTGAGTAGTTGCAGTTTCCAGCTATTAGCTTCCAGCTTCTAGCCGGATCGTCCTCCTAGCGGACTCCGGTTGCAAGCGAACGCTTCGGCCGCAACTCCAAAATTTGAACAGGTAACACGTCCAGCTAAAGGCTAGAAGCTAGGAGCTAGAAGCTGGTCCAAAGGAACATACCATGGCACCTCCGAAGAAAATTACCGGTTACGTCAAGCTGCAGATTGTTGCCGCCAAGGCCACGCCTGCGCCGCCAGTCGGTCCCGCGCTCGGTCAGGCGCAGGTCAACATCATGGAGTTCTGCAAGCAGTTCAACGCTCGCACGCAGAACAAAGAGATGGAAGGCCTGGTCATCCCGGTCGTCATCACGGTTTACGCCGACCGCTCTTTCACCTTTATCACCAAGACGCCGCCCGCCGCTGTTCTGTTGAAGAAGGCCGCCGGCATCGCCAAGGGTTCCGGCACGCCGAACAAGGAAAAGATCGGCAAGGTCACCGAAGCCCAGGTTCGCGAGATCGCCACCACAAAGATGCCCGATCTAAATGCCGCCTCGGTTGAGACGGCCATCAAGAGCATCAAGGGCACCGCGCGTTCGATGGGTATCGACGTCGTCGCGTAAGGTTCCTGCTTCAAACTTTGAGAGGCCCTCCCCAACGGGAGGGCCTTTTTGCGTCTGGGTGATCAGGTGTATTCGAGTATCTATCCGAATCCTGTTCTTTAATCCCAGCTCGATGAGCACATTGGCCGGCAGCAACAACGGATGCCGGCTTTGGATGATTCAGGATTGTTTTATCCAACCGTTGCCGGGAGGAAACTGAGTCAAGGATAGGAAACCTGTCGTCCAGTGGCGGGATACAAATTGGCGTACGATCCGGCACAAAGCGGGTTTTCGGTTTCGCAAGCGGCGTCAGCTTTCTATTCCGGATTCATGGCGATGGTGTAGTCGTACCACTCGACGATCTTTCCTTTCTTGAGAAAGAACACGCCTACGCCATGCCACGACTTCAGCGGACCCTCGGCGAAGGAATCCATTCGTTCGGTGAAGACCATGGGACCCTTGGCGAGCGTGCCGAGAACTTTGAACTCTTTCACGCCGTGCAAACCCTTCTTGATTGCTTGGCCCACGGCTTCCTTGCCCTTGATGGGATCGTGCGTCTCGTCCACCCGGTAGGCGACATTGGCTGCCAGCGACGACATCAGCTTGTCGAAATCATGACTCGCCCAGGCTTTGCAAAACTCGTTCACGGTTCGAGCGTTGTCGTTCTCCTCGTTGCTCCACGTGGCAGCACTCGCCTGTGCGGGAAGGAGAAGGGGTGCCGCGATGCCCGTGACCGCTGTTGCCAGTGCCCTTCGGCGAGTGACCGGGGCGGCTGCTTTTGCGCCGTCGGCTTCTATCTAATTCGGTCCAGAATCTCATGGGTCATTCCCTCCTGTAGGTACGTCGCGCGCAGTCTATCATCCAGAGGGGCTGGGGAGGAGAGCGGCGGAAAAGCCGGGGACGAAAGAACGAGTTAAGACACCGGATCAAGTGACTGAATTCAACGCGCGCTTCTCTTTGCCAAGGCATTCATTGAAGTGGACCTCTACCGGAAAGGGGCCAAGTCTGAGGTTGTGAACTGCTGTCGTCAGGCCGAAGCGCTCCTCCACACGGCAAGTCTGCGTAAACGAGATGCCCGTGGCTAAAGCCAGGTCTGTTTGCAGGCCAGCATTCATGGGCCTGAAGGCCCATGCTCCCTCCGTTCACTGTATGGTGTGCAGGAAAGTCGCTTGGCGCAAACAGGCCAAGGTGCGCTTCCGGTCACGACTTGCCGCGTTTTGCGGTTCCGGCTGTATCGTCGCCCGCTTGGAAGTTACTCATCAGCAAGCGGAATTGAAGTAGGCATTCCGATCTATTCAGTACCTACCGTTGCGGGGTAGTCAAACCGAGTTTTGGATCGTTTCCTCGTGCTACCGTCGTATTTGCTGACATGAAGAGGAGCAGAAGCCCGGGCCTAAATAGGCTGCGGAAAGCGGCGACCTTGCACAATCTCCGACTGGACACAGTGACTCTGGTTTCGCTCTAGAACATCCTTCCCAGGGTGACGAAGACTTTGCGGTGGCCGGCGTCGCCGACTGAGACGCCCAGGGTGACGAAGCCGATGGGGGTGTTGGCGATCAGGCCGGCGAATCCGTCTTGACGCAGAATCGCGCGCTGGTCCGGAGACCAGATTTGTCCGCTCTCATAGGAGATGCCGGCATAGAGTCCCTGCCCCAGCCCGGTGGGCAGAGCCGCGATGCGGCGCAGGTAGCCGGCGCGGGTCAGGAAGGTGTCGGTGCCGCGGTACTCGTCGAACGAGGAGGCGGAGAGGCGCATTGGCCCGCCCAGTGTGAAGCGGTAGGGCTCGGCCACCCGGGCGCGCAGATAGGAGTTGAGGCTCGCGCTGACGGCCAGGATGTTGCGCTCTCTCCACTGCCGGGTGCGATCGACGGTAAGCTCGACGACGGGGGCATTGTCGCTGCTGGCGGCGTGGTACAAAGCTCCGGCAGAGGCGAACAGGCGGAAGCCGTTGGGCGAGATGGTGCTGGCGGCGGCTCGATCGAGCTTGATGTGCAGGAGGCCGGTCTGCGCGGTTCCGGAGAGGAAGGGACCGCCGCCGACGCCGGTTTTGAGGCTCCAGCGGGTGTCAATTGCGTGCCATTCGGCGGAAACCTGCAGGCTGCTGCTGAAGGTGCGTCCCACCTCCAGGCCGGAGCTGAGATTCTGCTGGAAGCGTTCGGCGACGCGTTTCTGATTGGCCCAGATGTAGACCGGTTCGCGGACGACGCCGATGTGGGGCTCGAGGAAGTATCCGCTGGGGTTGAGCAGACGGTAGTACTCGGCGGAGAGATTGGTTCTGTAGCCGACCGAAGCGCCGGCACGCAACTCGGAGCCGTAACCGCCCAGATTCTGGTCGACCACGCGCAAAGCCACTTCCATGCGGCTGATGTTGGAGGTGGATGCCGCTAGGGTGGGGCCAAACAGGAGATACGGCGGGCCGATGGGGTCCTTGCTCAGACGAACCAGGATCCCGGTATCGGGATTGGGAACCTCGGTGGCGCCGGCCGCGGGCGCGGGAGAAGGCGAAAAGGCTTCGTAGGTGGCGGCGTAATCGCCGTTGGACTGGATGGTCTTCAAGGCGTCGAGGGTGTGGACCGGCGAAACGGGCTGTCCTTCGAGCGGCTTCATGTCGCTCTGGACTTGGCGAATGGCCCCCGGCTCGCCACCATCCACGCGCACCTGGCGCAGCACGCCGGGCAGCGGCAGGCGGCGGCTGTTGCGGGCGGCAAGATACGTCTTCCAATCCTGCTCGTCGAGAGCGAAACGCAGCAGGCTGGCGCGGCTCTGCTCGGCGGCCTGATAGCCGGCCTGGACGAGTTCGGCGGCTTTGGCGTAGTCGAAGGCGGAGAACTTGCCGACCGGGACGTTGACGATTACATCGGCCAAGCGCTCGGCTTTTTCCACGTTGGCCACGATGCCTGCCGAGAAGGCGCGGTTGAGCACGCCGACGATGGAGCTGGTATCCGCGCCGGAGAGGGGCGCGTCCTCAAGGTGCACGGCGATGATGGTGTCGGCGTGGAGCTCGCGCTTGAGAACGTCGGTGGGGAGGTTGTCGAGGATGCCGCCATCGACGAGATAGTGGCCGTTGCGGCCCTGCACGGGCGGAAAGACGCCGGGAATGGAGATGGAGGCGCGCACCGCCTGGGGCAGCGGGCCACGGTCGAAGGTGACCGACTGGAGCGCATCCAGGTCCGTGGCCACGCAGCGGAAGGGAATGGGCATCTGGTTGTAGTCGAGTTCCTGGCCGTTGTAGGCGGGCATGTTGGTGAGGAGGAACTCGTCGACGCCGCGGTCGGAGAGCAGGGCATTGCGCAGGCCGAGCCCGTGTTTGAGGCCAAAGGTAATGGCTTGGGGCATCTCCATGCGGTCCTGGCGGCGGCGGAAGCTGGAGTCGGCATACGACGTTTGCAGGGTGAAGACATTCAGAAAGGCGTCGCTGACTGCAAGGGCGCGCATCTGCGCGGGGGAATCGCCGCTGGCGTAAAGACCGCCCACCAGCGAGCCCATGCTGGTTCCGGCGATGCGGTCGATGGGGATGCGGTGCTCCTCCATCCATTGGAGAACGCCGACGTGGGCCAGGCCGAGGGCGCCACCGCCCTCGAGAGCCAGTCCGATGGCGGGCCGGCCGGCAGGAGCAATTGGCGGCAAGGAAGATGGCGTGGCCACGGAAGCAGCGGATTCTGCGGGAGCCTGGCTGGATGGTTGTCCCCAGGCTGCGGTTGCGAGCAGAGCGACGGTCAGAAGCGGAGCGGCATACTTCAGCGGCATGGGTCTATCTCCAGGCGAAGCGCCTGTCTTCAAGCTAATGCATTTCGCGGGGTTGAACCCGGCTTTGCTTCGAGTTCTCCGGGCGCAAAAAGGCCCTCCCACGAGGGGGAGGGCCTTTTTGCGTGTGTTGTTGGGCGCGCCGCAGAGGACGAGCGAAAGTTACTGCCCTATTTCGGCGGAGCCGGTGTGAATCCTTCGCGTCTGCGGCCTGGCTCTGGTTTAGGCTTGGGTTTCGGCGCCTTCTTGACTTCCTTCTTGCCTTTATCTTTACTTCCCATGGGTGCAAGTGTGACACAAAAGGGGGGCAGGGGGAAAGTCAAAAATGCCGGAACGGGGAAGATGGCCGCCGTTCCGGTTTGCAATTCGTCTGTCCTTTGGCTATGATTCAAAGATGTGTCCGGGGGAATCCCTGGGCTGTCATAAGCACCACGGCTTTTGGACCCGTTCGAGAGGCAGGCTGCTACGGCGGTGCCTTCCGGGCTTCCCGCAACGCGGGGCAGGCAGGGGCGGTGGGAGACGAGGAAAGAATGACAAAAAAGACAAGCAAGAATATGGAAAAGGCGCGCGCGGCTGTCATCAAGCCGGCGTATGCACTGACTGAGGCCGTTGGCCTGCTGCAGCAGGTCAAGTATGCGAAGTTCGACGAGACCGTCGATCTGACCATGCGTTTGGGCGTGGACACGCGCCATGCAGACCAGATGGTGCGCGGAACCGTGGTTCTGCCCCATGGGTTGGGCAAGACCAAGACGGTTGCAGTCATCTGCACCGGCGACCGCCAGAAGGAAGCGACCGAAGCCGGCGCCGACTTTGTGGGCGGCGAAGAGATGGTGGAGAAGATCCAGAAAGAAAACTGGACCGCCTTCGACGCATTGATCGCCACGCCGGACATGATGAAGGTGGTTGGCCGCCTGGGTAAGGTGCTGGGTCCCAAGGGCCTGATGCCGAACCCGAAGACCGGAACCGTGACCATGGACGTGGCCGCGGCGGTAAAAGAAATCAAGGCCGGCAAGGTGGAATTCCGCGCCGACAAGACCAGCCTGGTGCACGTACCGGTAGGCAAGCTGAGCTTCGATGCGCAGAAGCTGATCGACAACGCGACCACGGTGATTGGTGCGATTGTGCGCAACAAGCCTTCAGCAGCCAAGGGCAAATACATCAAGAGCATCACGTTGAGCTCGACGATGGGCCCCGGCGTACCGCTGGATTCCGCGGTTGCCGACGCGGCAGGCAAGCACTAGGACACAGCGATCAGTATTCAGTGATCAGTGGTCAGTTTGTTCGATGACCAGATTGACCTTGTGCCCAGCCTGACCGGCCGGGCAACAGAATTCAAAGCAGGGAGCGCCGGTTGAGGCGCGGAGCAGGGAACAAGGGACGAGGATCAGCGGGTTTTGGGGTACCGACCACTGATCACTGGCAACTGATCTCTGTTGGAGTTGAACGATGGCGATTTCAAGGGTAAAGAAGACGGAGAAGGTCCAGTTGCTGGCAAAGGAACTGGAGACCTCGACGACGGCGATTATCGGCACTTTTGCCAAGCTGACCGTGGCGCAGGACTTTGCGTTGCGCAAAACCATCCGCGAAGCGGGCGGCAAGTACCGCGTCATCAAGAACAAGCTGGCCGCGATTTCGGGCGAGGGCACGCAGGTTGAAGTCGGGCTCAAGGGCCTGAAGGGCGTCAACTCGGTGGCCTTTACCGCGGGCGATCCGGTGGCGCTGGCCAAGGCATTTGCCAAGTGGGCCGAGACGAACGCGGAGTTCCAGTTCAAGCTGGGCGTCGTGGACGGCAAGCTGCTGAGCGTGGCGGAAGTGAAGGCTTTGGCGACGATGCCGGGCAAGGAAGAGCTCTTTTCCAAGCTGCTGTTCCTTATCAATGCGCCGGCGCAGCGTTTGGCGACCGTGCTTGCCGCCACCGGCCGCGACTTTGCGGTGGTGTTGGGGCAGGGCGTGGAAAAAGAAAAGTTTGCCGGCGCGGCTTAGCGCTGGCCAGAACGCCGCGCCCCTTGCGGGGACCGGCGGGATTTCACACGGGTCATGGTCGTAAGGCAGGCGGAGAGGGCGCGGGTCTGGGCGCTTCGGAAACTTTCCGGTTGGGTTTGCGGCTGGAAACATCAATTCAAACGGATCTGATTGGAGAAAACAATGGCGGATTTGGCACAGTTGGAAGAGCAGATTGTAGCCTTGAGCCTGCTGGAAGCAGCGGCCCTGGTAAAGAAGTTGGAAGAGCGTCTTGGCGTTTCAGCAGCAGCGGCAGCTCCGGTTGCGGTTGCGGCCGGTGGCGCAGCGGCTCCGGCGGCTGAAGAGCAGACCGAGTTCTCGGTCATTCTCAAGGACTTCGGCGCGAACAAGATCAACACCATCAAGGCCGTTCGCGAAGTGACCTCGCTCGGTTTGAAGGAAGCCAAGGACTTGGTCGACGGCGCCCCCAAGGCGTTGAAAGAAGGCGCGAGCAAGGAAGAGGCCGAGACCATCAAGAAGAAGTTCGATGGAATCGCCACAGTCGAAATCAAGTAGTTCAGAACTTGCAAGCACAGCCGAGACGCGCTACGATAATCGTTGCGCGTCTTTTCGGCTCGTTCCTTTTTCGGGGGGGATGGAGCAAAGCTGGGCAGCGCGTTCTTAAGAACTGAGAAGTGGCACGCATGCGCCTGCAGGCCAGGGTAGAGCCAAGCACTCTGGAGGCGGGCACCGCGCGGGAGTTAAGTGCCTTAGTGTCAAGGGGTTAGCGGGTCAAGCCCGATTCCTGTTGACGTGGGTAGAGTGGCTGGCGGGTCGCGGCAGAAGCGAGCTTTGGGATCGGCGAGAGCAGGGCATGGAAATTCGGATGGGGGCACAGGCGATGGGCCGCGCTCGTGAGGCATTGCGTCCTTGCGGGCTATTTCTGTCTCCCAGCGTGATCCGGTAGAGGTTTTTTCGCACTACCCGGTTTCGCACACAAAGATCTTTCTACGACACCAGCCGATGTGCCTGTTTCTACTCGATTGAGCGCAGTCTAGCGCACTACCCGGATGCACCGCAATGCCCGCGAAGCGTTTTTGACGCGGCTCTCATGCAACACGCTTGGCCTGGGCAATTCCCAGCGCACTGGCGGTCAGGCTCCAAGTAAGTGATTGAGCTTGCCGGGGCGCATGGGTGGGGACTGGATTTTCGAGGTTAGCCAGTCCGGATATTTCGATTCTTTTACCGTAATCAGCTGGTGCCCCGAGACTCGGGCGCTGGCCCGGAACCGGCCCCGAGTGGCGGCCCGGTACCGGAGTGACGAGCCTCAGGAGTGAACATGCCCAACGAGAAGCGCGCTTTACGCAGCCGGCTCGATTTTTCCAAGATTCCCACCGCAACCCAGATTCCCAACTTGATCGAGGTGCAGCGTCGCTCGTATGAGCGTTTTCTGCAGATGGACAAGCTGCCCAACGAGCGCGACGACTCGGGCTTGCAGTCGGTGTTTGTGTCGGTATTTCCGATTACCGATTTTCGCGGCATCTCGCAACTGGATTTTGTGGACTTCTCGATCGGCAACTGGGAGTGCAAGTGCGGCCACTTGAAGGGGCTGCACCATTTGCGCACTGCCTGCGCGCATTGCGGAGCGATGGTGATCACCGATCCCTTCCTTCCCGGCGATGTGCTTTGCCAGAAGTGCGGAACGTACAACAAGAACACGCCCGACTTTTGCAACAAGTGCGGTGACCCGGTCAGCCTGCAGTTGAAGTACGACCAGCAGGAGTGCGAGGAGCGGGGCATGACCTTCTCCGCGCCGCTGAAGGTCACGGTACGTCTGACGATCTACGAGAAGGACGCCGAGACCGGCAACAAGACGATTCGCGACATCAAGGAGCAGGAGGTGTTTTTCGGCGATATTCCGCTGATGACGCCGAACGGCACCTTCATCGTGAACGGCACCGAGCGCGTGATCGTTTCGCAGTTGCACCGCTCGCCGGGCGTCTTTTTTGAGACGGCCAACAATCACACCTACTTTCTGGGCAAGATCATTCCCTATCGCGGATCGTGGGTGGAGTTCGAGTACGACCAGAAGAACACGCTCTATGTGCGCATCGACCGCAAGCGCAAGTTCCTGGGCACCATCTTCCTGCGCGCCCTGGGGCTGCGTTCGGACGAAGAAATTCTGAAGACGTTCTACACAGTGGACCGCATCCAGATCCAGGACGGCAAGCTGGAGTGGGCGCTGCCGCAGGTGGCGGGCACCAACACGCACCTGGTGGGCGTCAAGCCGGCGCAGGCCATTGTGCACAACGGCGAAGAGCTGGCCCATGCGGGCCGCAAGATCACGCCGCACACGATCAAGGCACTGCGCGCCGCCACCATCGAGAAGGTGGAAGTGGAAGCGGCTGAGCTGGACGGCGCCCTGACGGCTGCCGACATCGTGGACCAGTCCACCGGCGAAGTGGTGGTGGAAGCCAATCTCGAGTTGACGGCCGACCGCCTGCACAAGGTGATGTCGAGCGGCGCGACGAGCATCGAGGTCTTCTTCCCCGAGCGCGACGACGTGGGCAACATCATCACCAACACGCTGAAGCGCGACTCGATCCACAAGCCGGAAGAGGCGCTGATCGAGATCTACCGCAAGCTGCGGCCAGGTGACCCGCCAACGCTGGACACCGCGACCGCGCTGTTCGAAGGCATGTTCTTCGACGCGCGCAAGTACGATTTTTCGCGCGTGGGCCGCTTGAAGTTCAACATCAAGCTCTACGAGAACCAGGATGCGACGCACCTGGATCGCCGTACGCTGACGCCGGAAGATTTCTATTCGACCATCCGCTACCTGCTCAAGCTGCGCAAGAACGTGGGCATGGTGGACGACATCGATCACTTGGGCAACCGCCGCGTGAGAGCTGTCGGCGAACTGATGGAGAATCAGTTCCGCATCGGACTGGTGCGCATGGAGCGGGCCATCAAGGAAAAGATGAGCGTGTATCAGGAGTTGTCGACGGCGATGCCGCACGACCTGATCAACGCCAAGCCGGTGATGGCGGCCATCCGCGAGTTCTTTGGTTCTTCGCAGTTGTCGCAGTTCATGGATCAGACCAATCCGCTCTCCGAGATTACGCACAAGCGGCGTCTCTCGGCTCTCGGACCTGGCGGTCTGTCGAGAGAGCGTGCGGGCTTCGAAGTTCGCGACGTGCACCCGACGCACTACGGCCGCATCTGCCCGATTGAAACGCCGGAAGGCCCGAACATCGGCCTGATCAGCTCGCTGAGCTGCTTTGCGCGGATCAACGAGTACGGCTTTATCGAGTCGCCTTACCGCAAGGTGAAGGACTCGCGGATTCTGGACTTTGTGGAGATCACCAACGCGGGCGAAAGCGGCCTGCGCGTGGGCGATCACATTGAGCAGGAAGAGGCGAAGCGCCTGAACGAGGAGCTGCTGAAGGCGGGCAAGCGGCCCATCGCTCACATGCCGTTCAGCTTCTATCTTTCGGCATGGGAAGAAGACAAGCACACCATTGCCCAGGCCAACATCGAGTTCAATGAGGAAGGCGTCATCACCGAAGATCTGGTGAACGCCCGCCGTCAGGGCAACTTTGTGCTGGTCAACCGCACCGATGTGGATTACATCGATGTGAGCCCGAAGCAGCTGGTTTCAGTGGCCGCCTCGCTAGTGCCTTTCCTGGAGCATGACGATGCCAACCGTGCGCTGATGGGCGCCAACATGCAGCGCCAGTCGGTGCCGCTGTTGGTGGCCGAAGCTCCGCTGGTGGGCACGGGCATGGAAGGTGTGACGGCGCGCGATTCCGGCGCCGTGATTCTGGCCAAGCGCAACGGCATTGTGGACTCGGTCGATTCCGAGCGCATTATCATCCGCGTGGAAGGCGAGCATCATCCCACGCAGTTGTCGCGTGAGGTGGGTTCGGACATTTACCAGCTCATCAAGTTCAAGCGGTCGAACCAGAACACCTGCATCAACCAGAAGCCGATTGTGCGCGAAGGCGACCGGGTGATCAAGGGACAGGTGATTGCCGACGGACCTTGCACGGAGCAGGGCGAGTTGGGATTGGGCCGCAACGTGTTGGTGGCCTTCATGCCCTGGCGCGGTTACAACTACGAGGACGCCATCCTCATCAGCGAAAAGCTGGTGCGGGAGGACTACTACACCTCGGTCCACATTGAGGAGTACGAGATCGAGGCCCGCGACACGAAGCTGGGTCCCGAGGAAATCACGCGCGATATTCCCAACGTGAGCGAGCATGCCCTGCGCGACCTGGACGAGAGCGGCGTGATCCGCATCGGCGCCCAGATCAAGCACGGCGACATTCTGGTGGGCAAGGTCACTCCCAAAGGAGAGACCCAGCTGACGCCGGAAGAAAAGCTGCTGCGGGCCATCTTCGGCGAAAAGGCCGGCGATGTGCGCGACGCTTCGCTGACGTGCCCTCCGGGAATCGAGGGAACGATTGTCGATGTACGCATCTTCAGCCGCAAGGGCCAGGAGAAGGATGAGCGCGCCAAGCTGATCGAGGGCGAGTACGTCGCCAAGCTCGAGAAGAACCTGGGCGACGAAATTCGCATTCTGACCGATGAGCGCCTGAAGCGCCTGGAAGGTATTCTGGGCGCCAAGGAAGTGCTGGCCGATCTGCACGACGAGCGGACCAACAAGCGCCTGTTGACCAAGGGCGCGATCCTGGACCGCGAAACCATCGAGCGTATCTCGACCAAGAATCTCAAGCGCATCCGCTACGCCGACAAGGATCCCCGCGTCAACGAGCAGATCGACGAGATTGAAGAGATGACCTCGCGCCAGATCGAAGTGCTGCGCAAGATCACCAATGAGAAGATCGCCAAGCTGCAAAAGGGCGACGAACTGCCTCCGGGCGTGATCAAGCTGGTCAAGGTCTACATCGCCATGAAGCGCAAGCTTTCGGTGGGCGACAAGATGGCCGGCCGCCACGGCAACAAGGGCGTGATTGCGCGCATTCTTCCCGAGGAAGACATGCCGTATCTGCCCGATGGAACGCCGGTGGAGATTGTGCTGAATCCGCTGGGCGTGCCTTCCCGTATGAACGTGGGTCAGATTCTCGAGACGCACTTGGGATGGGCAGCGCATGTGTTGGGCGCGAAGATCGCGGCTTTGGTCGCGGCCAACAGCGATGTGAACTATGTACGCGAACTGATGAAGAAGGAGTTCGCGGGAACCGCCACGCTGCGCCAACTGCTGGAACTGGACGACGAGATGCTGCTTCGCGTCGCCGCCGGCATGAAGCGCGGCATCTGGCTCGGCACCGCGGTGTTCGACGGAGCGCAGGAGAGCGAAATCAAGGCTCTGCTGGCCTCGGCCGGTTTGCCCTCTTCGGGCAAGACGGCGCTGTTCGACGGTATGACCGGCGAGCAGTTTGAGCAGCCGGTCACGGTGGGCTACATCTACATGCTGAAGCTCTCTCACTTGGTGGACGACAAGATTCACGCGCGTTCCATCGGACCGTACTCGCTGATTACACAACAGCCGCTGGGCGGCAAGGCGCAGTTCGGCGGGCAGAGATTCGGCGAGATGGAAGTATGGGCGCTGGAAGCTTATGGCGCGGCTTACATTCTGCAGGAGCTGCTCACTGCCAAGTCCGATGACGTATATGGCCGTACCAAGATTTACGAGGCCATCGTCAAGGGCGAGGCGGCGATTGAGCCGGGCGTGCCGGAGTCGTTCAACGTGTTGATTCGCGAGTTGCAGTCGTTGTGCCTGGACGTGGAGCTGATCAAGCGCGCGGATCTGGTGAAAAAGACGCCCGCGCCGGAAATAGAGGCAGCGGTCGCCGACTGAAAATAGCCACTAGCCTCTAGCCGCTAGCTGCCAGCTTTTTTCGTGCTGATTTGAAGCATTAGATGGCAGCAAAGCGAGCTAGAGACTGGTAGCTAAGAGCTTGAAGCTGTACTTTGGGGTCCTTCTTGAAAGCGGCAAACACCGCTTCCCGGGAAGGAAGGGCCCATCAAGAATCCCGGGAAAAGCCGCGGCAGCGGCCGTAAGGCCCGCCAAGGAGGGTCGCTTTGTTCCGTTCGAACCCGTTTGAGCTGTCCAGTCCCATTACTGATTTTGACGCCATCCGCATCATGCTGGCATCGCCGGAGAAGATCCGCAGCTGGTCGCATGGTGAGGTTACCAAGCCTGAAACCATCAACTACCGTACCTTCAAGCCAGAGCGCGACGGACTTTTCTGCGCGCGCATCTTTGGCCCGGTGACCGACTGGGAGTGCCTGTGCGGCAAGTACAAGCGCATGAAGCACCGCGGCGTCATCTGCGACAAGTGCGGCGTGGAAGTGACCGTCAGCAAGGTGCGCCGCGAGCGCATGGGCCACATTGAACTGGCGTCGCCGTGTTCGCATGTGTGGTTCTTCAAGGGCCTTCCGTCGAGGATTGGCCACCTGCTGGATATTTCGCTGCGCGATTTGGAAAGCATTTTGTACTTCGAGTCCTATGTCGTGGTCGATCCCGGCGATGCGCCGGTGAAGGAACGCGAGATCATCAAGGACGAGGCCAAGTTCCGCGAACTGGATCAGCAGTTCCGCCCCTCCGGCTTCAAGGCCATGATGGGCGCCGAGGCCATCAAGGAACTGCTCAAGCGCGTGCAGATCGACGAGCTGGGCATTGAGCTGCGCGAAAGAATGAAGACGGAAACGTCGGCGCAGAAGAAGATCAAGTATGCCAAGCGCCTGAAGGTCGTCGAGGCATTCCGCAAGAGCGACAACAAGCCGCAGTGGATGATCCTGGACGTGCTGCCGGTTATTCCTCCCGAGCTGCGCCCGTTGGTGCCGCTGGATGGCGGACGTTTTGCGACATCGGATTTGAACGATCTCTACCGCCGCGTCATCAACCGCAACAACCGGTTGAAGAAGCTGATGGACCTGCACGCGCCGGAAGTGATTGTGCGGAACGAAAAGCGCATGTTGCAGGAAGCTGTGGACGCGCTGTTCGATAACGGCCGCCGCGGCCGCGTGCTGCGTGGCGCCAACAACCGCCCGTTGAAGTCGTTGAGCGATACGCTCAAGGGCAAGCAGGGCCGTTTCCGTCAGAATTTGCTCGGCAAGCGCGTCGATTACTCGGGCCGTTCGGTCATCGTGGTCGGACCCGAATTGAAATTGCACCAGTGCGGGTTGCCCAAGAAGATGGCGCTCGAACTGTTCAAGCCCTTTATCTATCACCGCCTGGAGCAGACCGGCCATTGCACGACCATCAAGCAGGCCAAGGAAATGGTGGAGATGCAGGAGCCGATCGTGTGGGACATCCTTGAAGAAGTGATCAAGGACCACCCGGTCATGCTGAACCGCGCTCCCACGCTTCACCGTTTGGGCATTCAGGCATTTGAGCCGGTGCTGGTCGAAGGCAAGGCCATCAAGATTCATCCGCTGGTCTGCACGGCGTTCAACGCCGACTTCGATGGCGATCAGATGGCTGTGCATATTCCTCTGTCGCCTGAAGCGCAGATTGAAGCCAGCGTGCTGATGCTGGCCTCGCACAACATTCTGTCGCCAGCCTCGGGGCATCCCATTACCGTGCCTACGCAGGACATGGTGCTCGGCCTGTATTACATGACCAAGGCCAAGAAGGGCGCCAAGGGCGAAGGACGCGTGTTTGCCAACACCGAAGAGATTCTGATGGCGCTGGAATCCAAGGAGGTCGAGACTCTCTCGCCCATCCGGTTGCGCTATACGGGCAAGGTGCTGGATATGACCACGGCCTATGACAACCAGGATCTGACGCACACCGAGCCGGTGGACTTCAACAAGCAGTACATCTCCACCACGGTGGGCCGCGTCATTCTGAACGACTCGCTTCCCGCGGGGATGCCGTTCGTCAATGGCCTGCTGAAGAAGAAGGGCATTGGCCAGTTGGTGGACTATTGCAACCAGAACCTCGGTCTCGAGGTGACGGTGAGCATGCTGGACAGCATCAAGGCGTTGGGCTTCAAGTACGCCACGATCTCCGGACTCTCGGTGGGCTTGGACGACATGGTGATTCCGGCCAGCAAGTACACCACCGTGGACGAAGCCGACCGCAAGGTGATCGAAGTCCAGAAGCAGTACATGGACGGCGCCATCACCAACGGAGAGCGCTCGAACAAGGTAATCCAGATGTGGTCGGCGGTAACCGAACAGGTTGCCGACGAGATGTTCGACAACATGAAGAAGGCGGACGATGAAGGAGCCTTCAACCCGATTTACATCATGGCCGACTCTGGTGCTCGTGGTTCGAAGCAGCAGATTCGTCAGCTTTCGGGTATGCGCGGACTGATGGCCAAGCCCTCGGGCGAAGTCATCGAGACGCCCATCACGGCGAACTTCCGTGAAGGTCTGACGGTGTTGGAGTACTTTATTTCGACGCACGGCGCGCGTAAGGGCCTGGCGGATACGGCATTGAAGACGGCCGATTCCGGCTACCTGACCCGCCGCCTGGTCGACGTTGCCCAGGACGTGATTGTGACCGAGTACGACTGCGGCACGGTCGAGGGCATCTATGTGGGCTCCATCGTCGAGTCGGGCGAAATCATCGAGGAGTTGCGCGACCGCATCATTGGCCGCGTATCCCTGGAGCGCATCAAGGACTACGACGGCAACATCATCGTGGACGTGAACCAGGGCATCGACGAGGACATTGCGGGGGCCATTCAGGCCGCGGGCGTTGAGCGGGTGAAGATCCGTTCGGTGCTGACCTGCGAGTCGCGCCGCGGCGTGTGCGCCCTGTGCTACGGACGCAACCTGGGTTCGGGCCGCATGGTGGAACTGGGCGAGACCTGCGGCGTCATTGCCGCACAGTCCATCGGCGAGCCGGGCACGCAGTTGACCATGCGTACCTTCCACGTAGGTGGCACGGCCAGCCGCGTTTCCGACAAGTCGCGCCTCGAAGCCAAGAACAAGGGTACTGTCCGCTTCTTCAACCTGAATACGGTTGAGAGCAAGGACGGCACGCTGGTGGCCATGAACCGCTCCGGCTCGATCGCCGTCTATGACGACCGCGGCCGTGAGAAGGAGCGCTACCAGGTGGTTTACGGCGCGCGCCTGAGGATCCGCGAGGGCGATGCGGTGGTGCTGGGCCAGTTGATGGCCGAGTGGGATCCGTACACCTACTCGATCCTGACCGAAATTGGCGGCAACGTGCATTTCAAGGATCTGCAGGAAGGCATTACGCTCAACGAAGAAGTCGATGAAGTGACCGGCCTCTCGCGTTGGGTGGTTGCCGATGCAGCCGATGAAAAGCGGCAGCCGACTTTCGTGGTCAAGAACGAGAAGACCCAGAAGCGGTATCTGTTGCCTCGCGGCGCTCACTTGATGATCGAGGACGGCGATCCGGTAGGTCCGGGCGACGTGTTGGCCAAGATCCCCAAGGAAAGCACGCGCACCAAGGACATCACGGGCGGTCTGCCGCGGGTTGTGGAACTGTTCGAAGCGCGCAAGCCGCGCGAGACGGCCATTATCAGCGAGATCGACGGCGTGGTTCGCTTTGGCGACGTGGTCAAGGGACAGCGCAAGATCTATGTCACTGCGGACAACGGCGACGAGAAGGAATACTCGGTGCCGCGCGGCATCCACGTGAACGTGCAGGAAGGCGAGCGTTTGAGCGCCGGCGATCCGCTGATGGATGGACCGCTGAATCCTCACGACATTCTGGCTGTGTTGGGCGAGAAGGCGTTGCAGGCATACCTGGTGAACGAGATCCAGGAAGTCTACCGTCTGCAGGGCGTGGCGATTTCGGATAAGCACATCGAAGTCATCGTGCGGCAGATGCTGCGCTGGGTGCGGATCGACGAAGTGGGCGATACCAACTTCCTGCTCGAACAGCAGGTTGACCGCTTCCGCTTCCGCGAAGAGAACGAGCGGGTGCTGGCAACTGGAGGCCGTCCGGCGATTGGACGTCCGCTGCTGCTGGGCATCACCAAGGCCTCGCTCTCGACCGACAGCTTTATCTCCGCGGCCAGCTTCCAGGAGACCACCCGCGTATTGACCGAAGCCAGCATCAACGGCGCGATCGACAACCTGCGCGGCCTCAAGGAGAACGTGATTGTCGGACGGCTCATCCCGGCTGGCACCGGTCTCGAGTACTACCGCAACGTCCAGCTCTCTCCGGAACTGGAAGAAGCGGCGGCTCGCGTGCAGCAGGAGGTTTCGGCAGAGATCGAAGCCGCCGAGCGCGAACTGGAGCTCATGCGCCAGGAAGGCGAAGCCGAAGAGATGGCCGCCGAATAGCCCCCTGCGGGGGCCAACGGCCTTCGGCTGTCTGCGCACAGAATGCAGTGCACAGACAGCAGCCCAGGTCATTCAACCGAAAGAGGTCCGGCGCAAGCCGGGCCTCTTTTTTGTGCCGCATTTCCGTGGGGTGAGATTGGAAGTTGAGCGGTTCTCCAATACCTGTGCACTCACCAGGATTGAGCAGGCAGCTTCCTATTTGTGAGGGGAGTGCGGCCGCGAGATGCTGATCAACCCTGCTGTTCGATTTGGGATTCCTGGCGGCTGCGCTTTACCTCATACATGGCGGCATCGGCGGCGCTGAGCAGGCAGTCCCTGGTGGCGCAATCCTCCGGGTAAAGGGCGAAGCCGATGCTTGCCGAGCCCTGGAGGAGATTTCCTTCGACCGAGAAGGGCTCGTCAAAGCAGTGCTCCAGCCGGAGGGCGACATCCTCAACTTCAGCGCGGCCGCGGGCCGCGGGGACCAGCGCGGCGAATTCGTCGCCGCCCAGCCGCGCCAGCAGGTCTCCGGAGCGGAGTTGGTGCTTCATGCGAGCTGCTACCTTCTGCAGGTACAGGTCACCCACCTGGTGGCCGTAGAGATCGTTGACCTGCTTGAACTCATCCAGATCGATGTAAATGAGTCCACAGATGCCGGCCTTCTGGCGCGCCTCTTCGATCAGGATGTCCAAATGCTTTTCCAGAGAGAAGCGGTTGTGGACATCGGTGAGCAGATCGAACTCCGAGCGGTGCACGAGGTCGGCGTTGAGCTTGCGGGTTTCCAGCGCCAGCGCCACCAACTGCGCTCCCACCGTCAGCAGGTCGGACTCGTCGTCAAGAACAGGATCCTGAGGGTCCAATGCTGCATAGATCACGCCCATCAGAGACCCGGAACGAGACAGGATTTCCTCGCTGAAGACGCGCAGGCCTTGCGTCTTGTGAGCGAACCGTCCCAAGCGCGCTCCATCGGTGGTCTCGCACCAGCAGGGAGCGCCATTCAGCTTGAAGGAAACCAGTGCCGTAACCTGCTCGATGATCTGAGCCAGCGAAACCGAGCCGTTGATGTGTTCGAGGATCCGGGCCCGTTGCTGTTCAAGCAGGGCGTTTTTCTGATGCAAATAGGCCTCCTCCTCCACACGGGAGGCGAGCGCCTTGGTTTGCAGGTTCATCTTGTGTTCCACGCTCCAGCCGCGAGCAGCCACAGCGCCGAGCACCAGCAGTAGCAGAACGACCAGGCCGGTCAGGTTGCCGACGGTGAACACGGAGGGAGGCGCGGTGAGCACAAGATCGTCAAAGGAACGCAGCAGCAGGTCCGAGGCGACCGGCCCTCTGAATGGATCGGAACTGTAGAACATGCTGATGCCGGTGACGCGGACTCGTGCGCCCACCGGAAACTGCTTCATGACCGGGAGATGAGCGCCGCTGGCGCCGTCCGGATGGCGATAAATGGCGCTGAACAGGTGTCCATCCGAGACCAGGACAATCTCATCCTTGGTGGTTTCCCGGGCCTGCAGGACCACCTGCCCCTCGATGGAGACGAGATTGAAGGCGTTGCTGCCCAACCCCAATTCCCACCAGTCAACCGGCCGCGGCGCAATGGGCGCCTGAACCTGGCTATCGAAGATATCGGCATGAGTCAGGATGAGATAGCCGTCGCGGACATCGGGAAAGCCGGAGGCCTCGGCCAGATCGCCCACGCGCAAGGGCGTGTCGGTCATGGTCATGATCCACAAGCTCTGCGAGCCGCTCTGGAGTACGGCTGCGGAACCGGGCTGATAGAAGGTGACGGTTCCCTTGACCCGCACCCTGTGGCTGAGATCGCGCACATGATAATTGCCGAATACATCCTCGATCGGCATAACCGGCAGAGCGGCAGGGCTGGCAGCGGCACGATGCAGGATCTTCACATCGGAGAGATTTTGAACGTCGAGTGTCGCTCCCGTCTGTTGCATCTTCTGGTCGAACTTGGCGGTGGCGACCCCGGTGATCTCTACTTCAGCGTCGACCAACTCTTTCAGTGCGCCGGCGTCTTCGCTGTTGACGGCAGCGTCAATGTCGCCGCCGTCGGTGAGCACCTGCAGGTAGATATTGCGTTTCTGGACGCTCGGAACCATGTTCGCAGCGCGGACGACGCCGCGCAGAGTCACCAGCATACAATCGCGTTGCGCCCGGACCAACTGCTCGAAGCTGGTGGGCACGGGCTTGGGCAGGCTGCCGTGATGCAGAAGGGTTACACTTTCGCCGGCCACCATGGGGCGAAAACTGTCTCGCGATTTTCCCCGCAACAAGACTCGATCTCCTGGCCGCAGATTCGCTCCCGCCTTGAAATTGACATAGATGGCCCGATCTGCGTCTTGCACAAAAAGGTCGGTGTCGAAGTTGCGATAGTAGGTTACCGTGGCTTCGAAGGCCACCGGCAATCTTTGGCTGGCTTGAGCGTTGGTGAGGTCGTGGACGGAGCGCAGGGTCGTGAGCGGGGCTGCGGCCAAGGCAGCCGCTGCCCAGCCGAGAAGAATCGCGCACGTAGGCAACCACCTATTCATGGGTAAACCCGTTCTGGTCGATCTCCGGTCCCCTGTTCTCTGCACTTATAGCCGGCTGGAGATGTTACCTCATCACCCGAGCCAACGTGAATTAGCAGGCTACCACCCTGCATGCGGTGACGGAAAGCATGCGTGACTTAGCGAGCGGCGTGCTTGGTCTTGTACATGGCGACGTCGGCAAAGTTCAGCAAGGCATCTCGGCTGATACCGTCCTCGGGATAGATGGCGATGCCGACGCTCGCCGAACCACAAAGGCGGAGTTCTTCGATGAGGAAGGGCTCGTCCATGCAGTGCTCCAACCGCAGGGCGATCTCTTCGACTTCAGCACGGTTGTGCGGCGCCGGAACCAGCGCGGCGAATTCATCACCGCCCAGCCGGGCTAACAGGTCGTTGGAGCGAAGCTGACGTTTCATGCGCAGCGCGACTTCCTGCAGGTAGAGGTCTCCGATGTGGTGTCCGTGATTGTCGTTCACGGTCTTGAACTCATCCAGATCGACGTACACCAAGCCGAAGATGCCAGCCTGTTCGCGGGCATCTTCGATGAGGGCGTCGAGATGTTTGTCCAGGGAGAAGCGGTTGTTGATCTCGGTGAGCAGATCGAACTCCGAGCGGTGGCGCAGGTCGGCATAGACGCGCCGGGTTTCGATTGCCAGGGAAGCCAGCCTTGCTCCCAGTGAGAGAGCCTCATCTTCCAGTACGGAGGGCAGCATGTCTGGGGAGAATCCGGCAAAAAGAGTGCCCAGTGGCGGGCCGGAGCGGGCGGGGATCTGCTCGGAGACGATGCGCAGGTTCTCGGTGGAAGCAGGCCGATTTCCCAGCCGCGCGCCATGGGTGACCTCGCACCAGCAAAGAGCGCCATCGAGCCCGAAGCAAACCATCTCGATGATCTGCTCGAGAATCTCAGCGAGCGGGCGGGTTCCGTTGATGTCTTCGAGGATGCGGCTGCGCCGCTTTTCGAGCTGAGCCATTTTCCGTTCCAGAGCCGCCTCCGACTTGATGCGGGCCGAGAGATCGGCGGTCTGGATGCGCACTTTTCTGTTCAAGGTCCAACCCCAGGCGCTGACGACAGCCACCACGATCAGCAGGAAGCCGATGAGGCGGATCAGGTTGCCGATGCTGAGCCAGGAGGGCGAGGCGATCAACGTAATATCGTCGGGAGAACGCAGCAGAATGTTGAACGGCACATCGCGGTCAAATGGGTCGGCGCTATCGAGAACGCAGATGCCGGTGACGCGGACTCTGGAGCCCACTGGAATCCGCGCGATGGGGGAAAGCGTTCCTGCGCTTTCAGGGTGGCGGTAAATGGCGGAGAACATATAGCCATCGACAACCAGGGCATACTCATCTTGCGAGGCCTTGAGGTGGTCCCGGTAGTTCGGACAGTTTTTGTTTTTTCTTAAGTGGAAGCTCTTGTTCTTGCTTTTAGGCTGCCAGAGTATCCGGCAGGCGATTGAAGTAGACCTGGTCGGGCGTGAACGCCCCCA
>Ga0224530_1000619_pt1 | contig 22060 bp, 16 predicted proteins | sample CBST75metaG_FD_179873 | JGI IMG/M metagenome (GOLD analysis project Ga0224530, IMG submission 179873) | Peat soil microbial communities from Stordalen Mire, Sweden - C.B.S.T75 | ecosystem: Environmental > Terrestrial > Soil > Wetlands > Peat | place: Sweden: Norrbotten County, Stordalen Mire...
GTTGGAAGACCCGCTCGGCGGCGCGAAAATCCGGCATCGACAGCGCGTGGTCGCAGCCCACCACCCCCACCAGCGTCACGCCATGGATATCGTGCCCCTTGGCGATCATCTGCGTGCCCACCAGCAGGTTGATCTCGCCCGAGTGCAGCCTTGCCAACAGCCGTTCCAGGTCGTACCGGCCCCGCACCGTGTCGCGGTCCATTCGCCCGATTCGCGCCCCCGGAAAGATCTCCGCCAGCCGCTCCTCGCCCTGCTCCGACCCCGCGCCCAAGTAGTAGAGGTGCTCGCTGCCGCACTTGGGGCACTTCTTCGGAACCGTCCTGCGGTAGCCGCAATAGTGACACTCCAGCCGCTGCCCTTCCCGCGCTATCCCGGCGTCTTCGGCTGGCGGCTTGTGGTGCGTCAGCGCAATGGCGCAATTCTGGCACTCCAGCTTTTCCCCGCACGACCGGCACATCACAGCAAACGAGTAGCCCCGCCGGTTCAGCAGGATCAGTGCCTGCTCACCGCGGTCCAACGTCTCCTGCGTCTGGGCCACCAGCGCACGTGAAAAAAGCTGCTCCTGCCCCGTCTCCTGGAACTCCTGCCGCATGTCCACTAGTTCCACTTCCGGCAGCGGCCTGCCCATCACCCGGTCCTGCATCTCGATCAGCGCGTACTTGCCCTGCACCGCGTTCTGCCAGCTCTCCAGCGACGGCGTGGCCGACCCCAGCACCACCACCGCCCCTTCCATCTTGGCGCGCACCACGGCCACGTCCCGCGCGTTATAGCGCGGTGTCTCCTCCTGCTTGTAGCTCTGGTCGTGCTCCTCGTCCACCAGGATCAGCCCCAGGTTGACGGCAGGCGCAAAAATGGCCGACCGCGTCCCCACCACGATGGGAGCCTCCCCGTTCTTGATCCGCCGCCACTGATCGCTGCGCTCTTCCGGCGTCAACGCGGAGTGCAGCAGCGCCACCTTCTTCCCAAAGTCCGCGTCCAGCAATCCCACCATCTGCGGCGTCAACCCGATCTCCGGCACCAGCAGAATGGACGAGAGCCCCATGTCCAGCGCCCTCTGCATGGCGGCCAGATAAACAGCCGTTTTTCCCGACCCGGTCACTCCATGCAGCAAAAACGGTTTGAACCGCCCCAGCGCCGGCACCAGCGAAGCCAGCGCCTCCATCTGCGGCTCGTTCAGCCGGTACTCCTCGCCATCCGGCTGCAACCCGCCCAGGTGGAAGGCCGCCGCCCGCTCCTCGATGCGCACTAACCCTCGCCGCACCAGGGTTTGCAGCGTGGACGAGGGCAAATCTTTCTCGCGCAGCACGGTCAGCGGCAGTTCCCCGTCGCAGGCCGCCAGCTCCGCCAGAATGGCCTGCTGCTTTTCCGTCAGCTTGGGCAGCCTAGCCTCGGGAATCAGCACGGCAAAGCGCTCCATCCGCCGCGCATCGCGCTCCACCGCCGCCGTCTCCCGGGCAATCCACTTCTTGCGCAGCATCCCGGCCAACACCGGCAGCGCGGCCGCGGTCGCGGTGCGCAGCGTAGAAACCTTCACCGCCTCGCCGTCCGCCAGCCGCTCCAGCACCCGCCGCTCCATGTCCTGCTCTTCCGGCGAAAGCCTCCCCCGCCGCCTGGAAGAAGGAGCCTTACCCGCCGAAGAATTCTGTTTTGTATCAGGGCACGACTTTAGTCGTGCCCTAAATGGCGCAAGATCATCGGGGGCTTTAGCCCCTGCGGAGAAACCCAATTGTTCGGCAGGCCTGTCCCGGTAGGCCTGGGCTTGATCGCCTGCGGAAGAACTCGATCCGGAGGGAGGCTCCCCTTCCACGCAATTCGCCAGCACATCCCGCCCCAAATCGGTAATCCGGTAATAGACGGTCCGCCGCACCTCGGCCAACAGCGGCAACATCCCCCGCAGCACTTCGCCCAGCGGAGCCAAATAGTACCCGGCCATCCACGCGGCCAGTTCCAGCAGCTCCGGGCTCAGCAGCGGCTCCTCGTCCAGCACCGCCTCCAGATAGCGCGCCTCAAAATCCTCCGGCGCCTTGCTGCTCAACCCCGTCACCACGCCGATCAGCTTTTCATTGCGAAACGGCGCAATCACGCGCGCGCCCTTCAGCGGACGCTGCCCCTCCTGCACCGCATAGGTAAACGTGCGGTCCAGCGGCACAGGCAACGCGACTTCGCAGTAGGCAGGCATGAGGGGCAAGGACCAGTTTAGGGGATCGGGCGCCCCCAGCGCGTAGCGCAACACAGATTGCCCCAGCCCATCGCCGGCCCCCGCACCCGGCCGGCCCGCAAGCAGGCAGCTTCCCTGCCGGTGCCCGCGCCTTTTCTCAGGCGCGGAGCAGCCGAAGGCAATTGGCCCCACCGCAGGTGGCTTACGCTGGCCCCACCGCAGGTGGTCTGCTGTAATAGCACTATGCCGTCCGTCCCCCAACCTTGGTCCCGTCTGCGCACCGGCCCCTTGGCGCTGCTCCGCCAAATGGACTGGTACCGCGGCCTGCGCGCCGGCGTGGCTCTGTGCGCCCCCATGGTCCTGGGCGAACTGGCCGGTATCCCCAACCTCGGCTGGGCGGGCTTGGGCGGCTTCGAAGCCATCGTCTCCGACACCGGCGGCCCCTACCGCACCCGTCTCGGCAGCCTCGCCACCGTCTCCCTCGGCGGCGCCCTCGGTCTCTTTCTCGGCTCCATCTGCGGCGCCAATCTCTACCTGGCGCTGCCGGTCACCGTTCTGTTCTGCTTCCTGTGGAGTTACCTCGGCGTCCTCGGCCAGCCGTTTTCCTCGGCCGGAGTGTTGGTCCAGGTCATCTACTTCTGCGGCGTCGGCGCACCGGCATCGAACGGACGTCAGGCCCTCGGTTGGGCCTTGCTGCTTCTGGCCGGAGGCGCCTGGGCCGCCTTCCTCTCGCTCATTCTCTGGCCTCTGGACGCCTATCGCCCCGCCCGCGCCGCGGTCAGCGCCTGCTATCTGGAACTGGCCTCCTTCCTGGGCTCGGTGACCGAGCTGTCCAGCCGCGCGCAGCCGGGCCATCGGCAGAGCGCGACTCTCTGGCATCGCCTCGCGCAGCACCACCAGTACCGCATCCGCCAGGCCATCGAGCGCGGCTGGCAATCCGTGGCCAGCATCCGCGCCGGCCGCCAGGCTGAAACCGCCCAGGGCCACCATCTCGTGGTTCTGCTGGAAAACGCCGACCTGCTCATCGCCCGCACCGTGGCCATCGCCGAGCATCTTGAGGCGCGCGCCGGCCACGACGACTCTCCCTGCTTCGACCGCAGCCTCTCCGGACTCGACGATCTCCGCTCCGCCGAGTTGTGGGTGGCTTCGCTGCTGGTCCGTCGCGGCGGCCAAACCATCGCCCACGCGCGCGCCAAGCGCAGTGAGATGGACCGCTTGCCGGCCTGGCTGGAACGCTGCCTGAGCCCGGAGGATCTGACCGGCCGCTTCCTTCTCGCCCAGGTCGTCGAGGCCTCCGCCCAGTTGGAAACCGCCATCGAGAGCGCCACGCTGCTCCGGCTTGGCAAAACCATCGATCCCTCCTCCGCCCGGCCCGCCGCCGCCTCCGTCGGCCACTTCGGCTATGTGTATGAGCGCCTTGGCCAGCTTCGCCAGGGATGGAATCCCAGCCGCATTGTGGACCAGCTCGCCGCCAACTTCACCGGCAAATCGCTGCTCCTGCGCCACGCCGCCCGGGTCGCCCTGGTCTGCGGCCTCGACGTGGCCCTGATCTTTCTCCTCCACATCGATCACGGCTACTGGCTGCTGCTCACCTCGCTCATCGTCCTGCAGCCGCATGTCTCCGGCACCCTGCGCCGCGGCCTGGAGCGCATCGGCGGCACGGTCGGCGGCGGCATCCTGGCCGCCGTGCTGGCTGCCGCGCTACCCTCCCAACTGGCCACCGCCGCCGCCCTCTTTCCCCTGGCCCTTCTGGCCCTGGCCATTCTGCCGGTCAACTACACCGCCTTTTGCTTCTTCCTGACGCCCACTTTCGTCCTCGCCTGGCTGCCCTACTCCGGCGACTGGCAACTCGCCCTGGTGCGCACAGCCAACACCATCGCCGGCGCGCTCATCTCCGTCCTGGCCATGATCTTTCTCTTCCCTTCCTACGAACGGGACCGCGCTCCCCAGTTTCTGCGCGCCAGCATCGCCGCCGACCGCCGCTATCTGGCCCAGTTGGCCGACTCGTGGAAGTCCCGTTCCCGCGCCTCCCGCCTCCTCGCCAACGCCCGCCGCTCTGCTGGCCTGGCCCACAACGACACCGAGGAATCCCTGGAGCGCCTGCTGGCCGAGAGCTGGCCCCGCCGCCGTCCCTTCGCCCAGTTCGCCGCGGCCTTCGTCACCTACCTGCGCCGATTCTCCCAGAGCGTCACCACCCTCACCGCCCTCGACGGCGAGTGGAGTTGGAAACAGTCCGGCCCCGTGCAAAGCCGCCTCAGCCTGCTGGACCGGCGCCTCACCTGGCTCGAGCAGCAGACCGGCGTCGCCCCTTCTCCCTCTCCCTGGCCCATGCCCGGCGTTCTCGAACTGCAGCCGGCCCTTCCGCCCCAGGACCACCCCGGCGAGCGTCAGCTTGAGCGCCTGGAGCGCCAGGCCGAGGTTCTCTACCGCCACTTGAACTCCCTCCGCGAGCACGGCTGGCTCCCCGGCGTGCCACAGCCCTAGAAAGTCCACCACACAGCCCCCAAGCCCCGTTGCGAACTCCGCTGATTCGCTGACACTCGCTGCCTCGCTGCCCTACCGCCTTTTCTCCCTAAAATGCTGCTTAGCGCAAAGACGCTGCGACCAATGGCGGTTAAAATCGTCTCTATAGTAGGCAGAGTTGCCCTTAACGGCTGCCTGTGTTGCTTCGCCGCCCTCTGGATCGGGGTTTCCCCTTTCCTCTCCGGCTTGCGGAGCACGGAAATCCCCTGGATGATGAAGCTAAAATTCCGTTCGCTGCCCTCTTGGCTGTCGTTTGCCGCTGCTTTTGTTGTTCTGCTCCCAGCCGCGCGGATTCATGCCCAAAGTCAACCGGGTGCGCCGGTTCCGAGCAGCCCCGCTGCCGCCAAGGCCGTGCCGGCCACGCCTGCCGCGTCGGCGGAGAGCGCCGCGCCGTCGCCGGACCGTGCCCAGGCCTACTATCACCTGGCGCTGGCCGGCAACTATGAGGAAGACGCCGTCACCATGGGCCGGCCGGATTTTGTCACGCACGCCATCGAGGAATACAAGCTCGCGCTGAACGCCGATCCTGCCTCTCCGCAGTTGAACAACGGCCTGGCCGATCTCTACTTCCGCGTCGGCCGCGTTCGCGATGCCGAGGTCACGGCCCGCGCCCTGCTCAAGCACTCCCCCGACGACATCGACGCCAACAAGCTGCTCGGGCGCATCTACCTGCGCCAACTCGGCGAAAATCAGAGCGGCGTCTCCTCCGCCTCGCCGGCCGGCAACGTGCTCGACCAGGCCGTCTCCGAATTTGAAAAAATCGTCTCCCTGCAACCCAAAAGCGTGGAAGACCGCATGGTCCTTGGGCAACTCTATTCCGTAAAGCACGAGGCCAAGAAGGCGGAAGAGCAGTTCAAGACCGCCCAAGCCATTGAGCCGGACTCGGAAGAAGTCATTCTCAATCTGGCCCGCCTCTATGCCGAAAGCGGCGACATCGCCCATGCCGCCAAAGTCATTGAGGAGATTGCCGTTGACGCCCGTTCCCCCAAGATGGAATTCGCCCTCGGCGCAGCCTATGACCAGTTGAAGCAGCCCAAAAACGCCATCGCAGCCTATCAGCGCGCCGCCGCTCTCGAACCCGGAGACGCGCACACCCTCAGCGCTCTGGCCCAGGCCCTGCTCAACGACAGCCAGTACGACGAGGCTCTCAAGCAGTTCAGGCTCGTCGCCGATGCCGATCCCAATGACGTCCAGGCCCTCATCCACATTGGCGAAATCCAGCGCCGCCAGGGAAAATATGAGGATGCGCTGGCCACCATCCGCGCCGCCCGCAAGCAGGACCCCACTTCGCTTGAGGCTGGCTACAACGAAGGTTTGCTGCTCGACGTGCTGGCCCGCTACGAGGAAGCCGCCATCGTCTACGAGAAGATGGTGGACCTCACCTCCCACGCCAACGGCGCCTACACCACCGAGGAAAAGAATAACCGCGGCATCTTCCTTGAGCGGCTCGGCGCGGTCTATCACGAGCAAAGCAAGACCGATCAGGCCATCAGCACATTTCAGAAGATGATTGACATGGGCGGCGATACCGCTCTGCGCGGCTTCCAGGGCCAGGTGGATACCTACCGCGACGCCCGCCAGTTCGACCGCGCCATTGAGGTCTCGCGCAAAGCCGTCGAGGCCAACCCCAAGGATCGCGACCTCAAGCTGATGCTGGCCGCCGAGCTCACCGATCAGGGCAAGCCCGACGAAGGCCTGGCCCTGGCCAAAGGGATGCTCAACAACTCCACCGAAGACCGCACCGTCTGGCTGGCGATGGGCCAAATGGACGTCCGCCTGCGCCGCTGGAAGGATGCCGAAGACGCCTTCGCCAAGGCCAGCAACCTCACCACCAAGAAGGAAGACCGCACCTACCTGCTCTTCCTCCGCGGCGAACTGGCCGAGCGTCAAAAGCACTACGAGCCGGCGGAACAGTTCTTCCGTCAGGCTCTGGAACTGGACCCCGCCAGCGCCATGACCCTCAATTACCTGGGCTACATGCTCGCCGACAAGGGCTCCCGCCTCACCGAAGCCCTCCAGTTGATCCGCAAAGCGGTTGAGCTGGAGCCGATGAACGGCGCCTATCTCGATTCGCTGGGCTGGGCCTACTTCAAGATGGGGCAGTATGAGCTGGCTGAGGAAAACCTCCGCCAGGCCGCCGAACGCGACCGCACCGATCCCACCGTCCACGAGCACCTGGGCGATCTCTACGAGAAAACCGGACGCATCCGCCTGGCCGCCGCGCAGTGGGAGCTCTCCCTGGCCCAGTACGCCAAATCGCCCGCAGCCGACGTGGAACCGAGCGACGTAGCCAAAGTGCAGCGCAAGCTCGACAGCGCCCGCGTCAAACTGGCCAAACAGGACAACGCCACCGGCCGTCCCAAAACGGAGTAACCCCGGTACACAGTCCTACCCGGGCGGCAGCGTTTCGTTCCGCCCCTTCAAACCGAAAAAGGGAACGGCGGCTTTCTTCTTCAAGAAAGCCGCCGTTCCCTTTTCAGCTTCCATTCGATTGCCGCTCTACTGCCGCCCTTCCGCTGCCTCGGCAATGTAGACATCCACGTTGCTCTTGTCCACCAGCGACGTGCCGGTATCCACAAACACCGGGTACGGTGCAAAGGAGTCGGCGCTGTAGTCCTTGTTCAGCTTCTGCGGCGGAGCGTGGAAAACCTCGTCCAGCGCCTTCAGTCCCACAAACGCCATCGAGAAGGGCTTCTGGGCAATTGTCGCTTCAATCGTCCCGCCCTTGATCCCGTCCAGCGTGTCCTGGTTCACATCCCAGGCCATCACCAGCCGGTCGGTCACGTTGCCCCGCTTCACCGCGTCAGAAACCATCTTGCCCGAGGCCGAGTCCAGGCAGATGAAGGCGTTGATCTTCTTCGGACCCGTCTGGGCCAGCAGTTCCTGGGTCTTGTCGAACGCCCCGCGCACGTCGCCCTTGATGTCCACCACTTCCGCGATCTTGATGTCCGGCCGCGTGGCGAACACATCCTTGAATCCCTTCAAACGCTCTTCCGTGTTGGGCTGTCCGGGAATCGTGAAGATCACCACGTTCCCTTTCCCACCCAGCTTCTCGATCACCCGGTGACCGCCCAATCGTCCGGCCTCCAGGTTGTTGGTCCCGATAAAGTAGAGTCGCCGGCTGCCCGCCGCATCCGAGTCCATGGTAATCACCGGAATTCCGGCCTGGACCGCCGCATCGATCTCCGGCTGCAACACCGAAGCATCCGCCACCGAGATCAGGATGCCCGCCGGTTTAGTCGCAATGGCTTTGTGCAATTCCGCAAGCTCGGCCTGCGGGTCGTAGCCTTCCGGCCCCACAACCTTGGCTGTCACCTTGTAGAGCACCGCGGCCTTGTTGAACCCCGACGCAGCCGTCTGCCAATAGGGCAGAGCCGTATTCGCCGAGATCAGATAGAAAACCTCTTTTTTCGAGTGCCGGTCGCCGCAACCCGAAGTGAAAGCAACTGCCAGCGCCAGCACGGCCAACGCAAATCCCTGAACAGCCTTCATGCTTGCCTCCTTCTGCGAACCCGAAAAGTCTGCGGGGCCTGGCAATTCAGTTCGTCGCCGGGCACCATGAAAATTCGGCAGGATAGTACTCCCGCTTGCTTGGCATTGTCCATGCCAATCGCACCAGGGAATCTCGCCCCTTTTCACGGCTCGCAGATAGCCGGCACCTGGCACGCAAGTGCCTTTCTTTGAGCGCGCCCAGCCCCGCGTGCGGTATAACCAGACGTGTACCCTTCAGGTGCCTCGCAATGATGGATCAGGAGAAACCGTCTGCCGCCTTGCCTCCCGGTATTGCCGTTCGCGGCGACGGGGAGCTCACCCGCCGCGTCCATCCCGAGCCGCTCCATCCCTATCGCCTGCCCTTTGCCCGCGATGCCGCCCGCATCCTGCATGCGCGCGCCTTTCGCCGCCTGGCCGGCAAAACCCAGGTCTTCCCTCGCCTGCCCGGCGATCCGCCTTCCGACCACTTCCGCAGCCGCCTCACCCACACCCTGGAAGTCGCCCAGATCGCCCGCACCCTGGCCACGGTCCTGGGCCTGAATGTGGAGCTGACAGAGGCCCTGGCCCTGGCCCACGACATCGGCCACCCGCCCTTCGGCCACGCCGGAGAAAAGGCTCTGAACCACGCGCTCCAGGCATTCGGCCTGGGCTTCGACCACAACCTGCACGCCCTCCGCATCGTCACGTGGTTCGAGGAGCGTTATGTCTCCTTTCGCGGCCTCAACCTCACCCTCGGCGTGCGCGAAGGCATTGTCAAGCACTCCCGCGACTACTCCTCCGCGAACCACCCGGAGCTGTCGGACTTCTTTCTGGACCAGTTCCCGCCCGTCGAGGCGCAGCTCATCGACATGGCCGACGAAATCGCCTACCTCTCCGCCGATCTCGACGACGGGCTGGGCTCCGGCATCCTCACCCTGGCGCAGGTCCGCGCCGACGTGCCCCTGTTCCGCGGATTCCACGACGCTGTTCTCGCGGAGTATCCCGCCGCCGCGCCCAAGCTGGCCGTCACCGAGGCCATCAACCGCGTTCTCAACTCGCTTGTCACCGACCTGATGCAGCAGGTGCGGACCCGTGTGACAGCGCTTGGCGCCACAACTCTCGACGACATCCGCCGCGCCCCGCAGCGGCTGGCCGCCCTCAGCCCCGCCATGGAGGAGGCCCGCGCCGCCGTCAAGACCTTCCTCTACGCCAATCTCTACAACTCCCCCGTCATGGAAGAAAGCCACAATCATGCCGCCGAGGTAGTCGAGGGCCTGTTTGCCGCCCTCGTCGCCGACCCCGGCCTGCTCCCCGAAGATCACCTTGCGCAGATTCCCGCCGAGGGCCTGGCCCGCACCCTCGCCGACTACATCGCCGGCATGACCGACAGCTACGTCGAGCAGCTCTGGGCGCGCTGCAGCCTCTCATGATTCCGTCCCGGTCCATCGACCTGCACCAATGCACCGTCGCCGAAGCGATCCGGGAGTTCGTGCATTTCTACAACGCCTGTGTGCGCAGTGGCTACCATGGCCGCATCGAGGTAATTCACGGCTACGGATCCAGCGGAGTGGGTGGGGCCATACGGCTCCAACTGCGCCACTATCTGGCCGCCCATGCGGAGAAGTTCGGAGCGTTCCTGGCCGGGGACAGCGTCGGCAACCCGGGCGTCACCATCCTGTATCCCAAGGAAACCCTGGCCGCATTGCCCCCGGGGCGCGGAGCCATGCCGCTGCCCAATCCAGCCCAGGAAGCGATTCGGCGGTTCTGCGATACGCCCAAGGCCAAGGAGCGGATTCTGATCAAGCTGCGAGGGCGTTTCGGCGATCGTATTCTGGCCGCCGAGATCCGTGCCATGCTGCAAAGCGGCTCTCTCGAAGCGGTTCCCGCGCCCCATGGCGCAGTCCACTATCGCGCCCTCGAATAATCGGAATCCTGTTCGCACGCGCCTAGGCGAAACAAGCCGGCCGCCTCAAAGCCCGTACCCGCGCCTTTTTCCTGGCGCGGACCAGCCGAAGGCAATTGGCCCCACCGCAGGTGGTTACTGGACGGTTCCTTGCGGGCGCAGGCGGCGCAGGTCCAGCGCGCATTCCACGGCGTTCTGCGCGTTGAGCCGCAGATTGTCGCAGGCGGCCCACAGCCACAGGCGCGAGGTCTGGCTGGTGTTCCGGCTCTCGCCCAGTTCCGGGCGCATCCTGACCAGCACGTCGTTCTGCCCGGTGGCGGCCAGGTTTGACGGCGAATCCGTGTCTTCCAGCACCAGGTCCACGTGTTCGCCGCTCAGTGCCTCTTCCAGCGCGGAGATATCCACCGGCCGTTCCATTTCCACGGCAATCGAGAACGTCTGGCCGTGGAACACCGGCGCGTGAATCACCTGCAAGGCCAGCGCGGGCCAGCGCCCGGCTGCCAGAGCGTCATAGTGGCGGCGAATCCGCGCGTCCACCGCGCTCAGGTTGGCCGTCGAGCTTTCGCCCATGCCGGAGAGCAGGTTATAGGCCACCTGCGCGTCGTAAATCGCGCGCGGCAGTCCCTGAAAACTGAGCAGGTTCACCGTTTGCTGGTGCAGCTCGTCCATGGCTCCGCGGCCGAATTCGCTCGCCGGCTGCAGCAGCGTGGCCGCCGCAAACCGAACCGGGGCGGCCTGTTGCAGCCGGTCCAGCACCAGTGCCAGCGCCAGCGCCGCCGGGCAAGCCGGAACCACTGCGGGCGTAAACAGATCCGGGGCCACCGTCTCCGTACCCAGCCAGGGAGCGCGAATCAGCACGCCCGACTCCTGGTCCAGCGCGCCCGACATATCCAGCACCGTGGAGCCGTCTCGCAGCGCCTGCCGCCAGTGCTTGCGGGTCAGGCTCTCCGAGCCGCAGAAGAAGGTAAAGTCCACATGCCCAAACGTATCCGCCTCGATGGCCTTGATGAAGGTGATCTCATCCCCCACCTGGTCCAATTGGCCCAGCGCACTGTCTTCGTCCAGCAGAATAAAAGTCGCCGCCGCCAGGGGCGACTCCGACAGAACTTCCTTCAACTCCCGGCCCAGCAGGCTTGAGGCTCCGGCAATGGCAATTTTGTACACAAGCATCCTTCTCTTCGGTTAGGGAAACACTACTGAAAATGCGGCGCGTCCGTCTTTTCCTCGACGGGTTCGTCCATCGGCAGGCCGGCCGACCGCCAGCGCCGCCGCCGCGACCACGAGTACGCCGCCCGCGCCCAGATTCCTGAGAACATGTAGACCAGCGCCAGCGTAAACAACGCCACCTGCGAGAAGCGGATCAAAACATACAGCACGATCGCCACCAGCACCAGCAGTTGAAAGGGATGGCTGCGGCTGAAGTTGATCTCCTTGCCCGACCAGAACCGCCAGGTGCTCACCATCAGGAAACCGGACAGACCCACCAGGCACAGCCAGATCAGGCTGAGCCACCAGGAGGCCACTGGAATCCCGTAGCAGAGATGGATGGTGGCCGCCAGAAAACCGGCCGCTGCCGGAATCGGCATGCCCACAAAATACTTGCGCCCTGGCCGCCCCGGATTGCGCGGCTGCGGATCGTGGCTGATGTTGAACCGCGCCAGCCGCGACGCGCCGCACAGCAGAAACAGGAAACTGATAAAAACCCCGGCCTGCAGCAGATGGTGATACAGCTCCGGGTTCAGCGTGTTGGGCAAAAAGTGGAATCCCCACACAAAGGCCAGCAGGCTCGGCGCCACGCCAAAAGCGATTGCGTCGGCCAGCGAATCCAGCTCCTTGCCAAACTCGCTGGTGGTGTTGGTCATGCGGGCAATGCGCCCGTCCAGCGCGTCAAAAGGAATGGCAAACAGAATCGCGATGGCCGCCCAGTCCAGGTGCATCTGGGCGTTGCCACCCATCGCCTCAATGGTCTGGGTAATCGAGAAATAGCCGGCGGCAATGTTGCCCGCGGTAAACAACGACGGCAGCAGGAACATGCCCCGCCGAGGCCGGGCCTTTCCCTTGGCCAAGGACTGTTCTTGGAAGCTCACAGGCCTTCTCCCCTGGTGGAAGGCATCACCGCCAGCACGCTTGCTCCACCTTTGACCCGCTGGCCTTTTTTCACCTGCAACACTGCTTCGGCCGGCAGCAGCACATCCACGCGGGAGCCGAACTTGATCAGGCCCACGCGCTGCCCGCGCTCCACCGTATCGCCCTCTTTGTAGTTGAAGACGATCCGTCGCGCCAGCAGCCCGGCAATCTGCTTGAACGTCACCTCAATGCCCTCGCCCTGCACCGTCGCAATGTTCTGCTCGTTACGGTCCGCCGAGGCCGGGTTCATGGCGTTCAAATATTGGCCCTTCTGATAGTGCACACGGCTCAGCACGCCCGCAATCGGCGCGCGGTTGATGTGGACGTCAAAAACGCTCAGGAAGATGCTGATCCGCTGCCGCGGACCCTCTGGAGTGGCCAGGGTAACCGTTTCGGTCACCAGCCCGTCTCCAGGCGATACGATCAGACCCTCACCCGTTGGAACCACGCGATGAGGATCGCGAAAGAACCATAGAAAAAATGCCGCCAAAAGCAGGGGCGCTATGCACCACGCCCAACCACCCGTAGCCCACGCCAGCACAATCGCCACTGCCAGCAAGCTCAAACCGTAGATGTAACCGTCGCGAACCATTGTCCCCAACGATTATACGGTGATCTCGCCCGCGTAGTGCCTTTGCCTCCAGCGAGTCGCGCTTCTGTCTCCAGTCGCCATCTTCGTTCGGTCGCTGCGGCTGGTTCACACACTGCCCGTATCGACGCCATCGGGGGCCCCCATTTGGCGAATCGCCTGTCTGTGAACCAACCGCTTGAAATCCCTGAAGGTCCCGCGCTACCGGTGCTCCAAGGCAAAGAGCATGTCTTTCGCGTGCAGTTTGAGCTTCTTCAAACGCACTTCCTCCAACTGTTCCTCGGCGGAGAGATACGGTTTCTGAAGCAGCTCGTCCAGTTGCTGCGAGTAGCGGCTGTGTTCAGCATGCAGGCGATCGATTGCTTCGCCCTGCGGAGCGTCCAATACTTCGTCCATCCAGCACCTCCGTGGTCCAGAACAACTACATATATCCCGGTAGCCACACGAACGGCAAGACAGAAAAAGCACGAAAACGTTCAAAAGTCATCAGAAACTGTGGAATTTTTCTCGAAATCCAAACACCTGTGCCGAACATCACAACCAGGCCGTGACGGCCGCCACTCTCTCCGGTTACCCCAGGCGCAGCGCCAGCAGCAGCGCATCTTCCACCGGATCAGCGTAGTAGCGCTGCCTCCGGCCGGTCTGGCTGAAGCCCAGCGCGCGATAAAACCCCAGCGCCGCCCCGTTCGAGGCCCTCACTTCCAAAAGGAGTTCCTCCACTCCGGCCGCCCTCAATTCCCGGACCAACGCCGCAAATAGAGCCTGCCCCGTGCCGCGCCGCTGCCCCTCCACCGCCACCGCAATCGTTTCCAGCTCCGCCTGCGGCCCCACCACGCTGGCCAGGGCAAAGCCCGCAATCGTCCCTGGTTCCGCTGCTTCCCCAGCCACCAGAGCAATCCGCGGCGGCGCAGACTGTGGGTCCAGCACCTTCTCGTACACTGCCAGCGGCCAATGCGGCGCGTCCTTCAAGCTCCGCGCAATCTCCATCGCCCGGTCCAGGTCCGCCTGGCTCATGCGCCGGATCCGCACCCGGTCGGAAGTCATGCGCGCGCGTGCCCCGTCTCGCCGAAGATTTCGGCATCCGAACGGCGCAGATAGTGGCCGTCCAACTGGGCCACGTCGGCAAACTCCCCCGCCGCCACGCGCTCCGCGCCCAGCCTCAGCGCATCGGCCGCGCTTGGCGCCTCCACGCGCACCAGTTCCGCGGCCTGCCACGCCGCCGTCAGCACCACGCCAGCCGCCTCGTCGCACAGCGCAACACGTCCCGGCGCAGGATCGATCGCCGCCAGTTCCGGCTCCCCGGCCAGCAGTTCCCTTGCAGGCTCGCCCACCCGCAAAAACACTTCGCCGCGATGCGCGTCCAGCGCCGCACAGAGAGTTCCTGCCTTCAGAGCCAGCACCTCCAGCCGTGAAACCGCCACCACCGGAACCTGCGTGGCCTCCGCCAGCCCTTTCACCGCTCCCAGGGCAATGCGCACGCCGGTAAAGCTGCCCGGCCCGCTTACGGCCACCAGCGCGCCCAGATCCTTCACCGTGACGCCGTGCGCGGACAGCAAATCGGCGATAGCCCCCACCAGCGTGACGGAGTAGCTCCGCCCCTCGAGTTCGGTCTGGCCAAGAATCTCCACGCCGCCGCCGTTCAGCCGGCCCAGCGCCACGGAGCCCATCGGCCCGCAAGTATCAATGCCCAGCAGAAGCATGGGGTCGTCCTCCTCTTGGAGCCTACCCAAAACTCGCGGCAGGCCACTGCCAGATCGGGTCTTAATCCCGACAAAAATCCAGCAGAATAAACTTTAGCGATACAGACGATGGAAAACTACCGAAGAAATCGGTCGTTCCGGAGGGAGCAGGGGGCTTAAGCCCCCTGAATATGAACAAATTCGCCGGGCCTTTAGGCCCGGGCTCCACTGGCTCTTTCACAACTTGAACGAAATACGACTATGGAACAAGGCCGACGAATCGAAGGCAAACACGGAAGGAACGGTCGTTACACCGCCACCAGCGCCTGCTCCAAATCGGCAATCAGGTCTTCCTTGTCCTCGATGCCGATTGACAGCCGGATCCGCCCCTGGGTAATTCCCATGATGCCTCTCTGCTCCTCGGTCACCGATCCGTGCGTCGTCGTCGCCGAATGCGACGCCAGCGACTCCACTCCGCCCAGCGACTCCGCGCTCAGAAAAATCTTCAGCGCTGCCAGGAACCGGCCCGCCGCCTCGCGCGACTCCACCTCAAAGCTCATCATGGACCCGAAGCCCTTCTGCTGCTTCAGCGCCAGTTCGTACTGCGGATGGCTCTTCAGTCCCGGGTACGCCAGCTTCTGCACTTTGGGATGCTTTTCCAGCCACGCGGCAATGGCGCGCCCATTCTCCTCGTGCTGTTTCACGCGCAAGGGCATCGTCTTGATGCCGCGCAGCACCAGGAAGCATTCAAACGGCGACATGATCCCGCCCGCCGCCTTCTGCACCAGTCCGAACCGCTCCTTGTGCTCCGCCGTCGAGCCGATCAGCGCGCCGCCCAGTCCATCCGAGTGGCCGTTGAGATACTTGGTCGTCGAGTGCATCACAATGTCCGCGCCCAACGCCAGCGGGCTCTGCAGAACCGGCGACATGAACGTATTGTCCACGCTCACTTCCACGCCCCGCGCGTGTGCAATCTTGCAGATCGCCGTAATATCGCTCAGCACCATCAGCGGATTGCTGGGCGTTTCCACGTGAATCAGCTTGGTATTGGGCTTGATGGCCGCTTCCACAGCCTTCAGGTCGCTGGTGTCCACGAAGTCGATTTCGATCCCGTAGCCCGACACGATCCGGTCCAGCAAGCGCACCGTTCCGGCATACACGTCCTTCGAACAGATCAGGTGCTCGCCGGTCTTCAGCATGGCAAACAGCGCGGAGAGGGCCGCCATCCCGGAAGTGAAGGCATGGGCGCTGTATCCGCCCTCCAAGGCCGCCAGCGCCTCTTCCAAGCGGTCCCGGGTCGGGTTGCCTGCGCGCGAGTAGTCCCAGCCGCGGTCCGTGCCGATGCCGGTCAGTTCAAAGGTCGAGGTCAGGTACACAGGCACATTCACAGCACCCGTCTGGGGATCGGGGTACTGTCCGGCATGCACGGCGAGGGTCGAGTATTTGTAATCGGACATGATGGGTTTTTCAGGCTCCATTTCTTGTCTTTAGCTTATCGCGACTGGCCCAGGCCGTGATCGCGGGCGGAATCGTCCCCGTTTCGCCCCACGTCTCCTATCGCATCCAATTCTGCCCATCGCCACACCACCACGGCAATCGGCGTCTCCTCCGATTCTGCTCGAGCCCACTCAACCCCTGTGCCAAACCGGCGCGGTCCCGCGTATCATGCCGCCAGAGGCGAGTGAAAGCAAAACCATGAACAGACGCAACTTCATCGCGGCCGGGGTCGGCGCGGCCATGGCTTCTTCCTGGGCGTCGGGGCAAAGCCCTCTCCCGAATGGAACACTCCCATCTTCCCCGTTGGACCCATCGCGCAACCAAGCCGCCAGCCCGCGCAATGCCGTCAACCGCCATCGCTTCGGCGTCAACTACACGCCTTCCCACAATTGGTGGTTCTGCTGGAACGAGTGGAACATCGATCCCATCCAGCGCGATCTCGACGCCATTGCCGCCCTCGGTGCGGATCACCTCCGCATTCTGCTGATCTGGCCCTATTTCCAGCCCAATCCAACCTGGGTCAGTTCCGCCCACCTTGAGCGGCTAAGCCAGTTGCTCACCCTCATGGGTGAACGCGGCCTGGATGCGCTGATCACCGTCTTCACCGGCCAGTTGAGCGGCTGGTATTTTCTACCGCCCTTCAACAAGCCGGACCCAGCCCTCTACACCGACCCGACAATCTGGTCTGCGCAGGAACTCATGATCCGCGAACTGGCGCGCACCATGAAGGCTCACAGCAACATCGTCGGCTTCGATTTCGGCAATGAAATGAATACCTGCTGGAGCGCGGAACCCGCCGTGGGCGATGCCTGGATGGCCAGGATGTTCTCGCTGATGAACTCGGCCTATCCCGGGGGCGTCCACGTCAACGGAGTCGATCATAATCCGTGGTTCCGGCCCACCACCTTCTCGCCGCGCGCCCTGGCGGCCAATCCGCTCCCGGTGATCCACGCCTACCCCTACTGGGCCGAGGCGCTCAAGTATGGCGGCCCCATGGACCCGCCCAGCACCCGCTTGCTGGTGGCCTTCGCGGCGCTGGTCCGCTCCTATGCCGGCAACCCGCAAAAGCCCGTTTGGGCCGGCGAGTTCAACACCTGCATCGAGTCGATGTCTGAAAAGCAGCAGGCCGCGTGGCTTGAAACCTCCGTCACCGCCGCGGTGCATGCGGGCGTCAATTGGTTCACCTACTGGGACAGTCACGATGTAAGTCGAAAGTTCGCCTTCAACTCTCTCGAATACAGCCTCGGCCTCCTCACCAACGATGGAAAGGTCAAGGAGCAGGGCAAGGTCTTCAAGCAGCTTGCCGAAGCCTATCGCGGCAAGCCGGTCGCGGTATCCTCCGTGGCCACGCCGCCACCGCCGGCCCAGCATAACTTCGATGCAACCTGGAAGTGGCTGCTGGAGTATCTAGAGTGGAAACCAAACCCCACGCGATCGTAAGAACCAGCTCAAAAACCTCGTTCGAGCGGTGCTCTTTGTTGCTTTATGTCCTCTTCGTTGAGTCATGCCTCTTCGTCGCTTTGAAAGGGCACGACTTCAGTCGTGCCGCAAGCGCCGCAAAATCACCGTGGGCTTCAGCCCCTGAGGAATGTTTTTTTCGCAGATTCGCCAGGAATCGTCCCGTTTCCCGCAGGCTGCGACGGCGACGGAGGGAGCCGGGAGTTTTAACGCCCGGAAAATAGACGCAAGAGCCAATGCCTTCAGGCCCGGATCCTTGTCTTTTTTAAGGTGGCAAGCAAGCGCAACACGGCCGTCGCCCTACTTCTTCCCCGCCGCGCCCTGCTTCACCATGCGCACCACCGGAAAATACCCGGTGCGCGTGCGCACGTTCAGCTTGCCCTGCCCCTTGCCCTCGGCCACCACCTGCACCCGCCGGAAGCCCGGCTCCGTGGTCGGTCTGGTCGAGTGGTAGCCCAGCGTGTACTGGTTGCGGATGTCCCGCGCCACCTCGGCGGCAATCTGGTCAATCTGTTCGATGTTCTTGGGGAAGAAGGCCATCCCGCCGGTCTCGGTCGAGAGCATCTCCAGCGCCCGGCGCGCGTGGCGCACTTCCGAGCGGGTCATCTCGTCGCCGAACAGCAGACCGATCGAGTAGATTACCGGCCCGGAAAGCTGCTGCACCCGGCGAATGGTCTGCTCCAGATTCAGCGTCGAGGCGTTGTCCTCGCCATCGGTGATCAGAATCAGAACCTGCTTGGGCCGCTTGGCGTCGTTGGCCAGCTTGTCTGCTGAGGCCACCACGGCGTCGTACAGCGCCGTTCCGCCCCGCGATTCCAAATGCCCCAGCCCGTCGCGCAGCTTGTTCACGTCCGAGGTGAACTCCTGGTCGATAAACGCCTCGTCGGAAAAATTCACCACAAAGGCTTCGTCCTGCGGGTTCGAGGCTTGAATCAAATCCAGTGCGCTCTTGTTCACCGCCGGGCGCTTCCGCGACATCGACCCGGAGTTATCCACCACCAGCGCAATCGAAACCGGAAGGTCGGTGTGCTGAAAGCTGATCAGCGTCTGCCTCACGCCATCTTCAAAGATCTGGAAGTTTTCCTTTTTCAGATCTTGAACCAGCCTGTTGCCTTCCAGCACCGACGCGTTCAGCACCACCTCTTCCACGTCGGTGTGCAGAACATAGCCCTCGCCCTGCTTCTTCTGCGGACCCGAGGTGATCAGCACGGGCGGCTCCACATCCGGAGAGCGCACCGGGTCCCGGTCCACCGTCAGAGGCGGAGCTTGCGGAGCGGCCGGTTGAGTGGGCGATTGTTGCGCCGCAAGCGAAAGCGCTGCTGTCGACAGAAAAACCGCGAGTACCGCGTTATTGCAAAGGCGCATAGTAACCGGTGCGTGCATGGACTGTAAGCGGAGGCAATCCTGCAGGAGGATTCACCTTCACCTTCACTTTACGCCACTTACCGTCGCGGGTCAGGTCCTTGGGCCGATAACCGATGACATATTGGTTACGTAGCTCGGTGGAAATCTTTTCGGCAATGTCGCCCATCTCCGAAACATCGTCCACCCGGAACAGCCGCCCGCCCGTTTCCTCGCTCAAATCGTTCAGCAATTGCGGCCCGGTCCGCTCCTCGGGAGTCGCCGCATACGGATCGAAAATCCCGATCGCATACATCTCCACCGCCGCCTCCCGCACCTGCGCCCGCACCTCGCCCTCCGTGTAGCGCGAGCGGTTGTCGCCGCCGTCGGAGACCACCAGCAGCGCCTTGCGCTCGTGCCGCGCGTCCTTCATTTTGGCCACGCCATAATAGATGGCATCCAGCAGCGCCGTGCGATGCCCGCTGCGCACCGTGGCCAGCCGCGCCTGGATGTCCTCCACCGAATTCGTAAAGTCCTCGATCAGTTCCGGCCGGTCGTTAAAGCCGATCACAAAAAACTCGTCCTGCGGGTTGGCGGTCTTGATGAACTGCAAAATCGACTCCCGCGCGCGGATCAGCTTCGAGGTCATCGAACCGGAAAGATCGAACACAATGCCGATCGAGACCGGCGCGTCCTCGGTGGCAAAGGTGTGAATTTTCTGGGAACTGCCGTTCTCAAAGACCTGAAAGTCTTCCATCTCCAGCCCCGTGACCAGCCGGTTCATGGGATCGGTGATCGTCACCGGCACCAGCACCATGTCCACGTTCATCCGCAGCCGTTCGCCGGGGCGGATCTTCAGCGCGTCCGGGCCGGTCAACGCGGGCGCTTCCGCTCCCACTGGAGCACCTGCCGCAGGTGCGGTCGACCCGGGCGGCGGCACATGCACCTTGTTCAGCGGATCGTCCTGGGCCGCGCCCCTCGCCACGCAGAGAACCGCCGCCAACCCGCATACCGCTACTGTCCGGAAAAACTGCCGGTAGACTTCGTGCCGGAAACGGATCTTGCGCTGGATAGGAAGCCTTCTCATGCCCCATCACCCAAAGATTGAAGCCGATCTTAGCACGCTTGATGCGCCGCTCGCCTTGTGCGCTTTGGAATCCCCGTCCCGCCATCCGGCATGCCCGGCGCGCTGCGGAAGCTGGGATACAATCGACCCTATGCGGGCATGGGGTCCGGAGCAGTCCTACCGGATTCGGCGCGCAAATTTCGACCGTTCTTTCGGGGAGCAGGACCTACCGTATGGCCAGCATCTATCCTTTCCGCGCTTGGCGCTATAATCCCTCCGCCGTCCGCCTGGATGACGTCGTCACCCAGCCCTACGACAAGATTTCGCCGTCCATGCAGCAGGCCTACTACCAGCGCAGCCCCTACAATCTGGTCCGCATCATCCTCGGACTGCCGGAACTGTTTGATGCCGAACGCGGCGAAAGCGTCTATACTCGCGCCACCCGCGACCTCCGCGCCTGGCGCGAGCAGGGCATCCTCATCCAGGAAAAGGATCCCTGCATCTTCGCCTACGCCCAGCGCTTCAAGGTTCCCGGAACCGACATCGTCAAGGAACGCCGCGGCTTCATCGCCATCGGCAAGGTTCACGACTACTCCGAAAAAGTCGTCTTCCGCCATGAGCAGACCCTCTCCAAGCCCAAGGGCGACCGCCTCAATCTGCTCAAGGCCACCCACGCCCATTTTGGCCAGATTTTCATGCTCTACTCCGACCCCGCCGGCAGCGTCGAAAAAATCCTCTACGACGGCAACGGCCCCGCCGACGCCGAAATCACCGACGAGTACGATGTGCTCCACCGCCTCTGGAAGGTCAGCGATCCAGCCGTCATCCGTCTGCTCACCACCGCCATGGCCGACAAAAAGCTCATCATCGCCGACGGTCACCACCGCTACGAAACCGCTCTGAACTACTCCAAGGAGCATGCCCCCGCCGCCCCGGCCTCCAACGCCCCGGTCAAGGAAGAGGAGCGCAGCACCAGCAGGTTACCTCATCCCGACTACCCCGAAGCCGCCGTCATGATGACCTTCGTCAACATGGACTCCGACGGTCTGGTCGTACTGCCCACGCACAGGGTAGTCCACAGCCTGCCCAACTTCGACCCAGCCGCCTTTGTTCGCTCCGCCGAAGAGTTCTTCACCGTGAAGGCATTGCCTGCCGCCGACGCCGCCAGCTACATGGACACTCTCGGCAAGCAGCAAGGCACGGCCTTTGTCGCCGTCACCCGCGCCGGAGCCTACCTGCTGAACTCCAAGCCGGAGCCCATCGCCGCCGCCCTGGCCAACCTGCCCGAACGCCAGCGCCAGCTCGACTTGAGCCACCTGCACTCCATCGTCCTCGACCGCCTGCTCGGCCTCGATGCCGAAAAGGTCCGGGACCAAACCAACCTCCGCTACCTCCGCGATGCCGGCGAGGCTGTCGATCAGGTCCGCCGCGGCGAAGCCGACGTCACCTTCCTCACCAACCCCGTTTCCATGGAGCAGCTCCGGGAAGTGGCCTTTGCCGGCGACGTCATGCCCCAAAAGTCCACCGACTTCTTCCCCAAGCTCCTCAGCGGCCTGGCCATCTATGCGCTGGACTAACTCCATGCCTGTGTTTTGGGCTACTTTGAAAGGGCACGGCTTTAGCCGTGCCGCTAGATGCTTCAATGGAATTCCGGGGCTTTAGCCCCTGAGGTATGTTCTTTGCCGGTAAGGCTCGAAATTCGTCTGTTTCTCACAGGGTGTAAAAGGACCCTCCGCCTGAACCGGCAGATTTTGGCTTTCGCAACCCTGGCGGCACTCTCCACCCTGGCTGCCGCCCAGGTCCCTCCCGCGCCCTTCACCCGCTTCGTCGTCGTTCTCGATGCCGCTCACGGCGGAGACGACTCCGGCGGACGCTTCAAGAGCGGCCAATCCGAAAAAGCCTTCACCCTCGCCCTCAATGTCCGGCTCCGTTCCCTGCTGGCTGCCCGCGGCATCGCCGTCGTCACCACCCGCGAGTCCGATGCCGCCGTCGATCCCAACCGCCGCGCCGAAATCGCCAACCACGCCAACGCCCAGGCCTGCCTCAGCCTGCACGCCTCCGAGACCGGCGGTGGCATTCACCTCTTTGCCTCTTCGCTCGCGCCCACTTCTGCCGTCCGCTTTGCCGCCTGGAAGACCGCGCAGGCCCCCTGGGTCACCCGCAGCCTGGCTCTGGCCGGAGTGCTCAACTCCTCCCTCCAGCATGCCGGCCTTGCCGTCACCCTCGACCGCACCGCCCTGCCCGTGGT
>Ga0224530_1000625_pt1 | contig 21903 bp, 13 predicted proteins | sample CBST75metaG_FD_179873 | JGI IMG/M metagenome (GOLD analysis project Ga0224530, IMG submission 179873) | Peat soil microbial communities from Stordalen Mire, Sweden - C.B.S.T75 | ecosystem: Environmental > Terrestrial > Soil > Wetlands > Peat | place: Sweden: Norrbotten County, Stordalen Mire...
TGGTGGCGACGCCTACGATGGTTCGGACGCCGCTCGGAATCTCTTCGATGTAAACGCCTGGATAGGTTGGTGAGACTGGCATACGCATACTCTCCTAGCTGAAACTGAGAGGCCCCCCGGCTTTGCCCTTTCAATTACCCACAATTTCAGCACCGATGCAGACGCCCAGTTGAATATCAACGAGGCGAGTTAATCCTCTCCAGACCGTTTCGTTACCGGGAGGCGGATCCGAGTTGCGCGCCAGATAGCCGCCCAGGCGCGCCAGCTTGATCAGATAATGCGAGAGGGTGCGTGATCGTGAATGGGCATTGGGCTTGTCGGCGACCAAGCGCTCCAGAATGCGCAGTTCCAGATCCGTAAAGACCATTCCAGGATCGGCGTCGGGCGCGATGCGGTTGGTCATGGTGAGCCAGAAAATACGCCAGCTCAAAATGCAGAAGACCGCAAGCAGATTCGTCAATCGCGCAGTGGTTCTCAGCCGCGACTGTTCGGCTCGGCAGCCTGATTTGAGGATCTTATGAAAAACCTCGATCTTCCAGCGCAGCGCATACCACTGCACCTTTTCTACCGCCTCGCGGCGCGTGCGCACCGTCAGGTCGGTGATCAGTTTCCAGTCGATCCTGTCCCTATCAGGCGGCATCTCTTGTTCTCGCGCCTCAATCACGGTAACCGTCTGTTCCGGATAGCGTTTCTTCTTGCCCTTGGCGGTCTGAATGCGTAGGCGCCGGTAGCGGATTTCCAACACTGCCTCCGACTCCTCGCCTTTACGGTTCCGTACAGCGATGCGATACAGCCCCCGGCGTGGGCTTTGCTCGACGGCCTTGGCGACGGTCTCCGGTCCGCCATCGGCCAGACGGTCGCCGCGTATGCGTATCAGAAAGTGTGTTCCCAGCTGTTGCGCCGTGCCGAACAGATCGAAAATATCGCTCTCTTGATCGCCGACGTGCACACAACGTTGCGGCTGTCCGAGCAACTCAGTCGAGGCGCGCAAGTTCTCCAGCCAGCGAAGACTTTCCTTTTCCTCGATCGGAGCGCGATGAGCCTTTCTTTTTGCCTTCCGGCCTTTGAATGCCTTGCGGCTCCAGAATTTGACGGCCGTCAAGCCCAGCGGCAGCCCTTCCAGAGTTACTGCCAAACTGGAGTGCAGGTTGATCCCGCAGGTGGTGAAATACACCGGCCGCCCTTGCGCGTCTTTGCGCACGGACCCTTTGCTGATCAGCCCCACTGCGGACATATCCTCGCGCTGGTAGGTGAACTCGGTCGTGTCATGCAGCACCAGAACAGGCGCTTCTCCTTGCGGTAGCCGTTCGCGTGTCGCTTCAAAATGCCCGGTGAGAATTTGCTCTTCGCAAATCCGCTCGTTGGAGAAAAACCGATAGGCTGCCTTGGTGGCTGCCCAATCCTGACATGCCAGGGGAATGCTGCGTCCCAAGCCCGCAGCCATCTGCTCCACAAGATGCTGTAACCGCTTCTCCAGCCGCGCATCCGGCAACTTCGAGGCAGCCAGTTCCTGCTCAATCCAGTCTTGGTCGGCACAAGTCTCCGGATCGATTGCCTGTTTTGCTGTTGTTTCCATGACAATAGTTCAATGCCAGCAGCGCCCTCTGAAAAGTACCTCGCTTGAGACCGAATCTCTTCCGTAAACGCCGACACCGACCGGCCCGAGTTGTGGGTAATTGAAAGGGCAGAGCCGGGGGATCTCCTCTCCCTTTAGTGGATCGAGAGACAGATGAGGTGAGACATAGTGCGCGGCCGTCTCCCACTGCCCAGCCCTAACGGCAAAGATGAACTTGCGTACCGATTCCTTGGCCTGTTCGGCTTCGGCGGTAAAAGGGTCCGGCTCCACCTGTGTAAGAAGGAACACTCCGTTGCCGGGGATGAAAATGAATACCTGCGCAGTCTCTTTGAGGGGCTTGAAAAGAGCGCGTACCCGCACTTCAAAAACATTCCCTGGCCGCTCGACGATGGATACGACGTAATGGGTCCGATAGTTGAACGGGGTGCAGATCGCATCCAATTGACGCGCATCGTTGAGAACATCAGCGGTAAAGAACTGGCGTGCGCCCTGCGGGTTCCCCTGATCGAGAGACTGGAAGATGGCGTTGATCTCGATTGGTATCGCCTGCCGTGCCTCCGACAGCCTCGGAGTTGGTGCGTCGTAGCGAGATGAGGCAGCGGCCGCTGCCGGTTCCCGCACCCCTGCTCCTCCCGCATTCGCGCCACCATAAATCATGGTTTCGATCACAGCAATCGTCAGCGGCCCTGCGCCTATGGTTCGCAACTCTTCGAGAATCGCGGGAGTAGGTTTGAAGGCAATACCGTGGAGACGAATTTGGCTGCTCAGGGGCGAGTCCGGGACCTTGTGTGCAACCAGTCCTTCAATTTGACTAAGCGTCAGTTTTTGCACGGTCGCTCGTTGAGCAGTGGCGCACGGAGTCCAAACCACGACCAGGACCGCAAGAAGCGCCAATAGCCATCCGGTACCTCTTTCCAGCCTCTTCCGTAAAGAATTCAGCGAACGTTTGATCATAACCTTCGACTTACCTCGCGTGAGCGCACTCTCTGAAAACACTTGCGCCAATGCCATCGCCATACTTGCACATCTCTTTTATCGAATCGACAGGAGAAGGTTTGACTGGCATATATCCATCGCTCGTCCATTCTCCGTTCCGCCGCTCCAAAATGGCCGTGATATAAAAAGCGTCATTTGTCTGCGATGCCTGCGACAAATTACGCACCCGCGCGACAAGGTAGGCATAAGCATCGTTCTTCCTTATAAATAACGGAACTATAACGTGGCCTTTTATGTCCGCTCCCATCCAATTCGTTTGGGCTTTGACAATTTCCTTAGCCTCATTTGAGCTTGTCGGCACCATAACAGCAGCGGTCCGAGCCTTCTGTGCAAATGCAGCGGCAGTAAGGCATAGGAAGCAACATACCGCGATTAACTTGTTTCTGGCGACTCCCATCATTACCTCTTCAATCTTCCGAGTAAACTCGTCTGAAGTTTCCATTCGCATAAACAAAGGCCACAGAGGCGGCTTCACAATACTGCATAATGACCGTTTCGTGTAGCATTTTCCGTGGTCTACCAATTCCTAAGAGCATCCCCTTCGGGCCGACATCAAGTAATTCAGGGGGCCGCTCTCCCTGCCTTGTGGTCGTAATGACTTCAACAGGTTTGTAGCCTTGATCCGTAGCAAGAAGTATGATGACACCCGTCTTCCATCCATAAGTTACTATGGCAGCGTAATCTCTTCTACCATCGCCATTGAAATCTCCCCAAACTAAAGTTGGTTGATAAGGTGAATCCTTTTTATAACAATACTGGCGGTTTTCGTACGATATGCCCGCAAGCTTCCAGCCAGGATGCAACCTATCTAGGGCGACCCTTGCCTCATTCGGAACGAGTTGATCATTTCTTGGTGATTCAGATTCTGCAACGGAACAAATCATGATTAATGCAGCGATCATCGCCACATGAAAACGTTTCATCACATCTTCTCCTTACTGACGTTTGGATTAGGATCTGACTTCATCAGTTATCAGTCATCTGATTTCATCGGCACGCATTTGTATCCAGTGCGCGTCCACTGAATCGATCCACCGGCAGTTTTAAACCAGTATTCGACCCGATGCCTTTTCGTATGATAGATGACTCCATCTAGCGCTTTTGCCCAATGATCTCTGCCTGCAACCACTGGCAGATATGATCCGCTTTGAGAACCATGAAAAACGACCACATACCAGTTGTGCTCATATGTATAAACATATGTTCCATTCATGGGCCATTTATGGGTGATTACAGGTTTCTTGCTAACGAAAAACAGAACAATGTCAAGGTAACCATCCCGATTAAAATCCCCCCATGCAGCTAAAGGGTATTGCCCGATGTCCGTAGCCGGATCCATTGATGTTTTCCACTGCTGATAGATGTCGAGGCATGATCCGTCCGTGTAATCGCTAGCAGTAAAGTCATACATCTCGACAGTTGGATGCGATAGCAAGAATTTTTTGACAGCAGCGTGCTGCATTTCATTGAGTTTCAGCACTGGGCATCCATGTGCATCCATAGTAACAACTGGCGGTTCGCCCATGATAGCGGCAGTACCAGTAGAACTGGTTGGGCTTTGCGCCAAGGTCGAAAGAGAAAGAAGCATGTTTATAAGTACAACAAGAAGGATTAACTTGCTGGCATTACGAGAAAACATGGTACATACCCTCCATTGCTATTGGAAATGTGACCTGCAGCACGCACGATCTTCGCTACCGCTTGGTGGCATTCACTGAATATCTCGAAACAGTTTCTTGAACCCACTCCGCAACAACTCGCTGTTGAGCAAACCCGTTGCCTTCGCAAATCAGGTTGTCTCCGTTGTAAAACGAGCAGTCAACATTTTTAGGCTGATATTCGAACCGGTACTTCTTCCCAGCGACGGATAGTTCGAAGTAATACGCTGCTGGACCGGCGATGACAGCATTTCCGAATTTTCCAGCCGTTACCTGCGCAACAGGTGCACGAAACACTTCCTTGTTGCCGTCCACGAACCAAACGCCTTCTTTGCTTATATAAAGCGTTCCGTGCTGATTGAAAAGAGCCTTTTTGATGATGGAAGGAAGCGCTACTGGAAGGCCCGTTTCTATAGCATGATTCAGACTGTCTTCTGCCTGATCGAAATTGCTGGACGATAATTGTTCATACGCCGTCTCAAGCCATGGCTTTTCCTGGCGGGGAACAGGCTGCCCAACATTTTGATCGTCGCCAACTTGCTGGTTATTTTCTGCGCCCAAAGTAAAATTCACATTGATGGTGGTTTCGACTGCAACAGGTTCGTTATTGAGGAGATAGGGCCGGTAGCGCCAAGTTTTTACCGCATCGAGCGCAGCCTGTTGTAGCAGAGGCGGACCGCTGACGACATTAGGATCCTCAACCGTTCCGGTTTTGGAAATCGTCGTCTGCAAGACGACAGTTCCAGAGACATGTGCGGCCTTAGCAATGGGCGGATAGACAGGCTGGGGCTTCTCCAACAACATGCCAACTGCAACCCCGGCAGCGATATTGACCCTTGGCTTCTGCTCACGGGTCGAAGGAGTATCTTCATTCTCTTGCAATGGTCCTGACATGACTGTGCCGTACCGCCCCGGCCGGTTAAGCGCTAGCGCCCAGTCTCTTTGCGCCCGCGACAACCGGACGCCGCCCAGTATGCCGTCGAATCCACCTTCATAGCGATGATGATCCCAGAAGTGGCAGGCGGTCTCCCCAACGGTAGCAATATCCAAAGGCTCCTGGTGGTTTCCTGCCCTTCCGAGCGCCTGCGTGAGAAATGGAGAAGAAGCAACAATTCTGCCGTCCAGCATGATCCACTGGCCTTGGCTTCCGTAGCTGATCCCAATAGCGTGCCACTCGCCGAAGCGGAAGGTCGTTCCTTTGGCCTCGGTTGCCTGGGCAGGCGGCTGGTTGTATTTGTAATTCGCCATCCATAGCGAAATATCACCGTTCGACTTGACGACCAGATGCAGTGTGCCGGGCCAGGTTACGTCGCCTCCCTGGCAGTCGGTGGAAAAGATCATCGCATCGTCCTGGTTGTCCTTGAACTGGTAATCATCATAGCGATAACCGTGGTTTACCTTGATCCACAATTCCAGGGTGCCTTCGCTTGAGATGTATGGTCCGTATTCGATGCGGCTGGAATTGGCAGCGGAAAAAACCGCTGCATTGGCTCCGAAGTATCTCGTCGAACCAAGGCCGTATTGTCCTCCCTCCCACATTTCAGCGGTTCGCAAACAATCGAGCGAGCAGTTGGGAGGTAAAGGCATAGGCGTACTGCTGGTCCAGTCTCTGCTTGGAGGTACTTCCTGAAATCTTTGTTGTGGTTCTTTCTGAGGGCTGTGTCTCTCGGAAGCGCCGGAAGGCGTTTCCTGGATAGTGGAGAGTGTCAACGGCCCGGCGCCTTTGGCCCGCAGTTCGCCGAGTATGGCGGGAGTTAGCTTAAAGATGATGCCATGGATGCGAATCTGCCTGCTCAGGGTCGCATCCGGTACGCCGTGCGAAACCAACTGTTCGATCTGGACAAGCGTAAGCTTCGGAACCGCCTGATGCTGCCCCGACGCACTCTGGGCACAAAACGCAATGGAAACCGCCAGAAAGATTAATTGGCGTAATACCTTCATAAAGCAGCCCCCAGTATTATGGATTCTCATCTTTGCCTCCTAAAACGCATCCTTTAGGTCGGCTCCGCAAAGCTCAGCTGCTTTGCGTATGGCTTTGGCTATACGGTTGGCTGTATCTTCATCACGTAGAAGAAATTGGGACTCCTTTGTGGCTTCGTCGTTTACCTCGGGCGTCTGGTTGCCTTTCGTGGTCGATGCATGAATGGAAAACACTGGTTTCGATGCCGAGAGCAAAATTAAAAACACAGGCGGGGTCATTATGTATGTGATTTCAGGGTGTCCCAAATCCACATTGCGACGATTTTGAAAGTCCTGCATACTTACTACTTTGATTGTTTCAACATCTTTGATGGATACTGTCGAAACGAACTCCGAATGATCGTCTTCGCTGGAGACAGTTTTGTCTCCCGACAAAACGGCCCAGCGAATGTCGTACTTGCTGGACATATGGAGTGTGCAGGTTTTTGGATCAGCCACCACCTCGTAGTATGCGCCGCTTGTATTGCTGTGTGAAGTCACCCCCATCTTGCTCCGAATGGATTCCGACACATACTCTAACTGGCTCTGTTCTTTCAGCGTGTCCTGAATGAATTGCATGGTCTCCGCCAGCGAAGGCGTCGCTTCCCAATCTGGATTGGGTACTGTTCCCGTGGCTGGAAGCACTACGTATCCTGCCGTATCGATTCCCTGAGATGGATAGGTTAGCGGCACATCGCGCAGAACAATGCCCGATGGAAAGATCAGACTTATGGTTTTTGAGCCTGGTGTAAATCCCTCATATTCCCAAACGCAGTTCACCGGTATCCCCGATGGGAGTTCTACCTGATAATTGTGAGGCCCTGTAGGTTCCCCTACCCATGCATCAAACCTCCTGAAGTTCCCGCCATGATCATCAATCATGGACCCTGTATTCTTAACAAAGTAACGTCGAGAAGTTCCTTGCCCGATATAGGTTTCTTCTCCAATGCAAATGACCTTTCCAGCGCTTACTCTGCACTCCCTGACTGACAAGCGAACGATGCCGTTGTCTGCGTGGATTGGGACTGGTCTGGCAGCGGCGGGCTGAGAGGATTGAAAATCAAGTGGAACCGCTGTTGATTCCCTTGAAGACTCTACATCTTGTGTTGAGGGTACTACATCTAAGGAAGAGGCCACTGAACGAACTGCGTTGCACTCTGTAGACTCTCCTGTTGGCAAATGAATTCTGTAATAGTTCGTCTGGCCTTCGTCTGTGTCGCGCAGAACGGCATACTCATCGTCTCCACGTATCCAAGTTACCCGCCGGTCGGAGCCGTATTTCCCTGCGACTGTTTGTTCTATGTGCAAACTCGTGTAGTCTACGACGTAGAGTGCCCAGCACAGCCCTCCCAGATTCGGTTCTTCGCAAGCCTGCAGGATCGAGGAGCGTCCACTGGGCGATTTGGGAGACAGAGCAATACTTTGAGCATAAATCCAGTGGTTGTCGCCAGTGCCCGTTACAGGGATGTTATTTGTCAGCATCTTCCCGGAGTAGAAGAGACTGCCATCGTATGCAAAAGAGTAATTATTGCGTTTCTCTCCGCGGTTCAACTGAATCCAAGAGGAAGCCTCCGACGTTACTTGGTTGGAATAATCCTGCTTGCCTATGACCGTGCACGAATGGATGGGTTCGCCGCGTTCAGCATGCAATTTCACAGCATTTCCACGAGATACTGCTGCGTGTGCGGTCACAGGGCTTTGGGGAGTTTTTCCGAAACGTGCTTCGACCGCCGCCAGCGTCTGAGGGCCGGCGCCCTTGGTACTCAGCGATTCGACAATCGCCTGATTGGGCGTAAAAGCCAAGCCGCGCCGCTGGATTTGTGTGCTTAACGTTGAATCCGGCACCTTGCTTGACACTAACTGCTCAATCTGTGCCAGTGTTAGCTTTGCAGCAACAGTTCGCTGGCTTAAAGCATTCTGTGCCCAGAAAATGCCGCTTATCACAAGAACCGCAAACATAAGCATTACACCAGAACATTGATTAATCTTCATGGAACGCACCTCGACAGGACAACGCCTATTCAAACCGTGCATCTGCCACAGTAATGTTTGCGGCCTCTCCTTTATAAAAATCACCGAAACCAAGCCACAAATGCGCCTTCGCAATATTGGACGGCTTTGGTACATTCATGCGATCAATGACCCGCCCGCCCTGTTCCGCGTAATTTCCTTCTGCAGTCACGCAGAAAAGGTCATTTGATCGAGCAGCAGCAGTAGTGAAATACCATGTATTGTCCCGAATTACTTGACTTCCTTCCCAAGAGTGGTTTGTCGTAAACGCAGATCTTGAGAGCCGTACCGATGGTATATTGCCTTCAAGGGGATAGGCCGAATCGAAGAAAATTAGGTCAGGATCAATACCCATATAGTCACCCGCACCATCTGCTTTCCATTTGATATATATTTTTCTTCCATCCAACATAATTGGCACAGCCGGTATCAAACCCGCCCCTCCGCGGTATCTATTCCCATACAGTCTCAGTCCTTCGGCAGTCTTCTCAAAATGGTTGGACTGCGGATCGATTGAACGTCGTTGATCTCCGAAATCGCCGTAGGCATGCCAGGGGATGCCATTAAGGAATAAAGCTGCTACCGAGTCCCCGCTGTTCGCGAGTACCTGGCTTTCGGCAAGCGGGGAGTTGACAGTGCACTCCTCTCCTTGCGCAGCAGAATGCACCGTTCCGGTAGAATCGGCGCAGAAGCTTCGACCTGCATGGCCTGATGCTGGCTTGCCCACAAGAAAATAGTTGAAGTTCGTTCCACCGGTCGAAGTTCCGGAAGGAATGGTGATGGTGAATTGGTACCCGTCCTTGGTTCCGGTCGCCAGAGCCGCATCAATGAGTCCGGCATGATTCTCATTCGGCGTTCCCTGAGCGGGTCCGAGCGCAACAATGGAGGCCGTGAATCCTTTTGCAGGATAAGTGCTGGAATAACTGGCCTCCGCTGCGATGAGCGTGTGTACGGATTGCTGAGCGCTATTCTCGCTTTGGATATTCTGGGTCAGCACATCCAACATTTCTCCCTTGTACGGTCCAGCCAGCACCTTACCTGAAATGGAAATGGGAACATTGCTATCTTCACCGATGGTGGCATAGAACACTTTTTTCAAGATCATCGAGATTCCCAAAATGGCCTTAGATGGTTTTACGACCCATTTGCCATCTCTAGTCATCAATCCAGCTCCATCACTGCTGAAAACGCGCTGTACGTCGTCATTGCTCGGCTGCATATTATATTGCCCAGGATTCACGACGAATTTGCCTCGTTTGTTGATGGTCCCCGTATTCCCTGAGACTGTAACCGCAGCCAAGCCGCCGGAAAACATGGTTACAGCATCGAATTGTAGATTGATGACGATCTTTCCAGACCGATCTATATAGCCCCATTTGTTGTCGATTCGAACCGATGCCAAACTTTCAGAAAAATCGCCAATCGAATCGAACTGGGGCTTCACAGTAAATCTTCCGCTGCGATCAATGTATCCGCATTTGCCCGGTGCTATCCCAAGGAAGGATTGATTACCTTTTGTGCAAACAGCAGCGAGCCCCTCCGAAAAACCATTGCTGCTGGCTGATTGGAACTGGGGCTTGATCGCAAAGGCTCCAGTCTTGTTGATAAAACCCCAGCCGCTTTCTGTATGCACGGCTGCCAGTCCATTATGGAATTCCTCAGCCCCATCGAATTGAGGATTAATCACATATTGACCTGTCTTGTCGATATAGCCGACTTGATTTCCAAGTTTAACCCGTGCAAGCCCCTCAACAAAGGGACCTATGGCATCAAATTGGTTGGGAATCGCCAGTTTCCCACTTGTATCAACAAAGCCCCATTTTCCATCCTTTTGAACCCCGCAGAAACCTTCGTTGCAGTAGACATTCTGCCCGAAAACAGTCGTGGAGTCAGCCGCATCCCACTGCGGCTGGACAATCACTTTGCCGTCGGCATCGATAAAGCCCCACTTTACAGTGGTTCCATCAGCACTCAGCCCCTGGAATGGATAAATTCCTGGATCCTGCACCTTGTAGGTCGGCGCGGGGCGATGAAACCACCACCAAGCCACGCCTCCCAAAACTGCCAGCAGCACTACGAAAGCATAGGTAAGTATTCGGCGAAGCGTCATAGGCCGTTTGGGTTTAGCTGCTGCCGGTATGGGAGACTGCGTAAGGGGGGCAAGAGGCAACGCCGACGTGGCTTGTACAGGCAATTGATTATCAACACTATGGAGCTTGGAACCACACTTCCCGCAGAACGCTTTTCCTTCGGCAATCGGTGCGCCGCATTTTGGGCAAAACATGGTCTTTCTCGCTTTCTCCGCAGAATCAACGGGCGGTTTTTCCCACTTCGCCAATCGTGATCAAGCCACCTGTAGCGATGGCGCAATAGCCTAGACCAATCAGCCAGAAGCCGGCTCCGGCAACCGATTGAATCATCGGGACAAAGATCAGGCTGAGCATGACTCCAGGGCCACATATGGAGCCGATCAGCACAAGGAATCCGGCCATCAGCAGTCTGCGCGGTGCGGGGGAGCGCATGGAGTAGTAGCAGAGAATTCCTGCTGCTACCGGAGCCAGCAGATAGAAGTAAACAGCCCCTATAAATTTAGCCAGATCGACACCGTTCAGGCTGACATGCGCCAGCCCCGATGCGCCCAGCTCACCGAGGAGTGGAGTGAGCGCTCCAAGGTCGGGCGTTGAGACCCATGGCAGGAAGAAACCAAGCATCGCTGCAAGAGCGCCGACGCCAGTAAACTTATCGCCAAGCGATAACGAATTGAGCAGCGATTTGCTCAGCTTAGCTACGTCTGCGGCCGTCGGTGCCACAGGTTCGGTGAAAGCGGCGGCTGGCGCTACTGCTGTTGCCGGTCGCAGGTTGGTTCCACAATACTCGCAGAATGAAACGCCATCAGCGTTCATTTTCCCGCAGGATGAGCATACCATTGCAAAACTCCTCTCTAACAGCTTGATACCTCTTATTGCACCGTCAGCATAACAGTTCCAACAGTTAAGTTGATTGATCCTTAAATACCAGTGACCGTGACCGTATACGTTCCAGGAGCCGTGCCGGAATTGCCATTGATTACACCGCCGCCGTTTCCGCTAATCCTCCTCAGATTTGCATCGTTTCCTCTTTCTACTGACGGCACGCCATACAGACTTCCCATGCCCCGTCCTCAATAAGATAACCGCACTGTTGTTCTAATCTGTTGGACCTTTCCGAAGACCTTCGCAGTAAGTTCGGTTGGCACAAGTTCGTATTCAATGGGCACGTGCCTTGGATCTATGATACTGCTGGTCAATATCCGCGGGTTTCTGAAATTGGCAAGGCGGAGCCCAGGTCCATCTTGACTATAGTATTTGCTGCGCTTAGCCTTCGCAGTGAATACGTTTTGTCCAGCGCCGGCACGAATGTATCCTTGCTCAATGAGGAATTGGTTCATAGCTTCGGAGAATGTGCTGACTACCGGAGCCTTGTCGTTATCTTCCTTGTCGTCAGCGTCGTAGCAGGCATGGCAAGTGAACAGGGTGTTATAAATCTCCGTTTGATTGACTTGCTCGTTGAGTACTCTCTGTGCAGTCGCCACAGTGAGATGTCCTACAGGTCTGTGCGAATTCTGCTTGCCGCTGGCAACTTGAGACGAACCTGGAATGGCCACTACCGAAGCAATGACCATTACTGCAATTACATACTTTGGAAAAAGCATTGGTGCACCTTTCAACTGCTCGATCATTTCCCTAAAAGTCCTGGAACATTGTGATCGGAAGTTCGAGGACTTACAGTCTCTGAAAAGGCCCACCTCGCTGTTGGGCAATGTGGGCAATGACGATAACGGATGTGTAGCAGACCTTGATTTGATAACGAAAGCGGTAGTGGTCATAATCTTCCCTTCGATGTTCAAACCACTGTGTCGGTCGTATTGGACTTAATCGTTTTGGATCATCCTTTAATGGACTGCTACCGACAGGCTTCCGGAAGTGCAAGTCCCAGCCGAACTGCAGACGCGGACCGAGATGGTGTCGGTCACCTTGCCTGGATTCATACTCACTGTCATCTGCGTCGAACTGGCGATGCTCGGCGTATTGCCTGTATTCCAGGTATAGGATCCGCTACCCTGCGTCCAGTAGAACTGCACGTAGTCGCCAGATTGGAAGTTGGTCCCATAGATCGTCAGGGTGTGCTGCGCGCCGTCGGCCGTCATCGAGGTCGGCGAGATCGAGGTCACCGTCGGCGTCAGCACCGTCGCCGTCACCGCCACCGACTGGCTCCCCGAAGTGCAGGTTCCGGCCGAATTGCAGACGCGCACCGAGATGGTGTCGGTCACTGTGCCTGGATTCATGCTTACCGTCATCTGCGTCGAGCTAACGATGCTCGGCGTGTTACCCGTATTCCAGGCTCCCGCACCGCTGCCCTGCGTCCATTTGAACTGTACATAGTCGCCCGACTGGAAGTTGCTCCCATAGATCGTCAGGGTGTGCTGCGCGCCGTCGGCCGTCATCGAGGTCGGCGAGATGCTGCTCACTGAAGGAACTGCCGCCGTCACGGTAACCGCCTGGGTTCCGGACGAGCAGGTGCTGGTGGTCTCCTGGGAAGCCGACTCGCAGACCCGCACGTAGATGGTGTCGGCAGTCGTGCCCGGATTGAAGGTGGTCGTCATCTGCCCGGAGTTGACGACGGTCGGCGGATTATAGGGAGAATTGATCCAGCCGTTGCTGCCGGTGTACTCCACCTGTACCTCGTTGCCGCTGGCGAAGTTGCTCCCATAGATGGTCAGCGTCTGGCTCCCACTACTGGCCGCCATTGACGTCGGCGAGATCGAGGTCACCGTTGGCGTCAGCACCGCCGCCGTCACCGCTACCGACTGGCTGCCCGAGGTGCAAGTCCCGGTCGAGTTGCAGACCCGCACCGAGATGGTGTCGGTCACCGTGCCCGGATTCATACTGACCGTCATCTGTGTGGCGCTGGCGATGCTTGGCGTGTTGCCCGTATTCCAGGCTCCCGCGCCGCTGCCCTGCGTCCATTTGAACTGTACATAGTCGCCCGACTGGAAGTTGCTCCCATAGATCGTCAGGGTGTGCTGCGCGCCGTCGGCCGTCATCGTCGTTGGTGAGATCGAGGTCACCGTCGGCGTCAGCACCGCCGCCGTCACTGCTACCGACTGGCTGCCCGAAGTGCAGGTTCCACCCGAGTTGCAGACTCGCACCGAGATGGTGTCGGTCACCGTGCCCGGATTCATGCTCACTGTCATCTGCGTCGAACTGGAGATGCTCGGCGTGCTACCCGCATTCCAGGCTCCCGCGCCGCTGCCCTGCGTCCACTTGAACTGCACGTAGTCGCCAGATTGGAAGTTGGTCCCGTAGATGGTCAAGGTGTGCTGCGCGCCGTCGGCCGTCATCGAAGTTGGCGAGATCGAAGTCACCGTTGGCGTCTGCACCGTTGTATTTCGCGTGGTTAGGGCCGTCAATGCTGTTAGATTGCCATTAAACGAGTCAAGATCGACTGCTCCTGTAACTCCGGCCGAAGTGCCACCGCTTCCGCCATACAGATACTGCTGAAATAGCCATGTAGACCAGATGCCCATGCCGCCGGGATCGCTACTGGGACTTCCACTATTCGTTACCACCCAGTAGGAGAATGCTGCGACGCTGCTTAAGAAATAGTTACGCGCATAATATCGCGTCGAATATACGATGGGAGCAACCCCTGATGTTTGCTGTACCTCAGTGCACCAATCTGTGATCCATTGCGAAAGTGTGGTATCGCCCATCTCGTATGGGTAGGAGTCTTCGTCTGGTGAATCCTCAATATCCAGGGCCGGTGGCAAATATCCTGCCCCAATATAATTTCCGGCTACGGAGAGAAACTTCTGCGCTTCTTCGTGAGCAGTGAAGTATTGCGGATAGGCAAAGTGGTAGGCGGACACCAGCAAGCCTGCTTGTTTTGCCGTCACTACATTCTTGCTGAACTGAGAATCGGTTGTGTTGATTCCAGCCGTTGCCCGAATAAAGGCAAATGCTTTCCCACCAGAACTTGCAACCTGGCTCCAATCGATTGTTCCTTGCATCTCCGCGACATCGATTCCCAGAACAGTCGTTGCTACTGGGGTACCTGTTGTGACAGCAATGGACTGCGTTCCTGACGAGCAATCGCTGGCTGTCTCCTGAGATGAGGAACGGCAAACCCGCACATATATCGTATCGTTCGACAATCCTGGATTGATGCTGATTGTCATCTGTCCCGAGTTGACGAAGGCTGGCGGGTTACCATTTGCATTCTTCCAGCCGTTACTTCCGGTGAATTCAACCTGCACCACATTACTCGACGTAAAATAGCTTCCGTTGATCGTCAGCGTATGCTGCTGGCTGTCGGCCGTCATCGTCGATGGGGAGATCAAAGCTACTACCGGCGCAAGCGATGCTGCCGTGACTGCTACCGACTGGCTCCCCGAGGTGCAGGTTCCTGCCGAGTTGCAGACCCGCACCGAGATGGTGTCGGTCACCGTGCCTGGATTCATGCTCACTGTAATCTGTGTCGAGCTGACAACCGTGAGTGCACCACCCGTATTCCAAGTGCCATTGTTCGGAGGTACAGTCCACTCAAACTGTACATAATCACCGGATTGAAAATTTGTTCCATTGATCGTTAGCGTGTGTTGCAACCCGTCTGCCGTCATTGAGGTGGGTGAGACCGACGTTACCGTTGGAGTACTCTGCGCACCACTCACCGTCCAGGTCAGGACATTGCTTTTTGCGCCGGACTTGTCATCGGCTGTAATTGCTGAGTACACACCAGAAGTGCTTTCTGAAAATGTAGCGAAAGTGAATTGCCCCTGGCTATTCGCAGTCACGTGCAGAGTCGATGTTTCGCTGTTCGGCGCTGTAATTGTTGCAGTCACTCCGCCGTTGTCTGTCGCCCCAGACCCGCTGATCGCAAACTTCGTACTTCCGGACACCCCAGAGGTAGGCGAGATAGTTGCAGTCAGCCCTGAAGCGAGAACGGTGAGGACAACCGACCGTGAATCCTTACCACCGTCCGAATCAGAAACCGAGCAGGTGACGGTATAGCTTCCCGCCTGACTCGGAGCCGCCCATGCCGCATTGGATAAGGTTCCGCTCACGGTACCGCCTGAGGCTGTCCATGCGTAACCCACTGATCCACTTCCAAGGTAGTGGGATGTGCATAGCAAGGAAGAGGTTCCAGAGGCATTGACTGTGTAAGGATTCGCTGTCAGAGACGTAATCTGAACGGGCACTTCCACAGCAAATACCGTCATCGAGAACGCCTGCGACGCAATCGTGCCGGTTTTATCGGTGACCTGAACTGTGAATGAGTAATCTCCTGCCTGTGCCGGCGTTCCTGTCAGTGCTCCGGCCGCTGTAAGCGATATGCTTGTCGGAAGTGTGGAAGATGATGTCGTGATGGACCATGTGTAGGGGGCTTGGCCTCCCGATGCGGTAAGTGAATACTGATAGGTTGCCCCGGTGAATCCGGGCGGCAAGTTGGGCGGCGTTGTGATTGTGACAGAAGGTGCTGTTGCGCCCACAGTGATCGAAACCAGTGTATTGGCTGCTGCCGCCGTTGCATCAGCAACTTGCAGATAGAACGAGTAGATCCCGGCAGTGGTCGGCGTACCGCTAATCGTGCCACTCGAAGAGTCGATTGCTAAACCCGGGGGAAGTCCTGTACCGCTCGATCCATCCGTTGTTTTGGTTGAAAAGCTATAGGGTGTCGTTCCGAAGGATGCCGCTATGGTCACATTGTAGGGTGTATTGACCTGGGCTTGCGTAAATTGCACGCTGTTGGCGACCAAGCTTACTGGTGGTTTCGCACTGCTTGGCCGAAGTACGAGATAAGCGCTCGAGCTGCTACCCCACGATGCCAAAAAATTTGCTTTCGTGTACGTAATGTACTCGCCCGGCCATGGAGTGGTTTCAGGGGAGCCAGGGAAGGGATCATTGACATAAACATTTCCGTTGGCAGCACTGTCCATGCCGACCACAACCATATAGTGTCCACCGCATTTTTTTGTGTTAGTCGAAAATAGCGTCCCATCAAGATAGCATGCATCACCTTGCGAAGACTTTCTAAGCTCCCTCATTTTATATCTTACAAGCACTATAACTGGATAACCATTTGCTAGTTCATTATTAATTTTACTTAGCCCGGACGAGTCAGCGGTTGCGTAAGCAGGTTGAGTCTTAGTGAAGCCTTCATTGGCTGCAATGTTAGCTAGTGTGTTGATCGAAAATCCGACACCTCGTGGTCCATAATAAGCCTCAGTGCTATCATTTCCCTCATAGTACAAGCATGATGAATCTGCATACATTACTTTATTCTTCATCGTATAGTGCAATGTCGAGTCATCATAATTGCACTCTTGCGTTACTGTAAATGGCGTGTTCTCTAGGCTTGGTGTTGACGGTGCCGGGTTACAGGTCACACTGGTCGGATTTGGATCTATGTTTTGCAGCAGGTTCGTAATGTGCTGCGCTGATAAGGTGCAGTTATTGCCATTACTCGTGTCGTTCCACTGAGGATAGTCAAAACAATTGCTCACGTTTTGTTGGCATGAGGAGTTGCTTTGATTATTCTCATAATAACTGCGGACCATGAGGTAAGAGGATGTTCCGCAGTTAGCTGTAACTATCGCATCGTCAGGGAAAGTACCTGGGGCCATTTGAAACATCCAAGGAACGTGTCCTACACATGTGCCGCTACTGCTTGAGGCAGCTCCGCTATAGGCAAAACTGCACCAACCGCTGGCGTTTGAAGTGGCTTCGGCTGCGATTGTAGTTCCTGCTTTTTTGAGAGATGGGGATTCCTCAGCCGATGAAGAAGAATTGGATGATGTACCTGCTGCAGACCCAATAATGTAGGCAACCGAACCAGCATCAATCCCGATCCCGGAATCCTTTGGGCTGTATTCAGTATCGGTCGACGGCGTGTTCGTCACTGGAAGGCTGAAGCTATTGGAATTACCGCCTCCAGGCGAAGGATTGACAACACTAACGGAAAGTGTAGCCTCTGTACTCAGATTGGCGACAGGAACGGTAACCGCTATTTGGTTCGAAGAGATGAATGTTGCAGCGACTGCCGTCGAGTTGATGCTCACCGTTGTAGATGGCACGAAATTCATGCCGGAAAGCACAACTTGCACCGGCGACGAAGCGACAGCAACCGTTGACGGAGAAATGGAAGAAAGAACAGGAACTAGATTGTTGATCTGGAAACTAGTTCCTGTTGAATTGCCTCCTCCTGGAGTTGGGTTGGACACGGCAATCGTGTGAGTCCCGGCCACCACCTGATTGCTCGAAGGAATCACGGCTGTGAGTTGACTAGTCGACACGAAACTTGAACTGATGGATGTCCCATCGAACGTGACCGCGGAGGCTTTGCTAAATCCTGTACCTGTGGTCGTAAGCGTTGTGGAAGTCAATCCAACCGTTACCGACGTAGGTGCGATTGAGGATAGCGAAGGCGTTGCATAGTTCAGCGACAGTTGCGTCGAATTGTTTTTCGAGGAATCGACTTGGCTCGTTGCCGTAATGGTTGCAGTCCCACCTCCTGAAGGAATCGGATCTGGAGCCGTATAGAGGCCAGAACTGGAGATCGTTCCGATGGTGCTATTCCCTCCCGAAATGCCATTGACAGACCACGTGACGGTCTGGCTCGGGTTGTTCGTTCCCAAAACAGTAGAGTTACATTGATCCGTCCCTTCTACTTGAACGTTGCTTGATGCGCAAGACGTAGTGACCGACGTAACTGTTGGTTGGGTACCTCCGCCTCCGCCGTTATTTCCACCGCCACCGCCGCAACCGGATAAGAGGGAACATGTCGACAGACACGCGAGAACCACTGACAAAAGAGAAATTACATGAAAATACTGAGACACAATCTTCGGTTTACGCATGGTGGTTGACCTCTCACTCAGATGGCCAGACCTTGGAAGAGGACATGCCAAGCCCATCATTTGCCAGGCACACGCCCACCTCAGTCTGAAATGCGGTATTTACTTGCTCATCCAAACGCAATCGGCTAGGATTTGCAATATGCAGGAATAGGCAGGAGTTGGTTTATCACTGCACAGTGACTGGGACCCTTCGTATGAACACTTGAACCTCTCTGCGCAATATGAACGTTGCCGAAAGCAATACGCCAGAAGCAAAAGCCGCAAGTAACCGGCTGGACCAGTGGAAAGGCGTCGCCGACTACCTTGGCCGGGATGTTTCAACCGCTATCCGCTGGGCGAAAAATTGCGGTTTGCCGGTGCATCGGGTACCGGGGAAACAAAGGCGAAGACCTGTCTTCGCCTACCGGAGCGAAATCGACGATTGGCTGGCCGCTTCTGATTTGAGAAAGAAGGCGCCGGCCCGAAACGGTTGGCTGCACGGTAAACCGGCGGTGCGATTTCCGCATCCGTCCTCCCCGTCTGAGAAAGAATCAGCATCAATTCCTGGTCAGGCTACCGAAACGACCCTCGGCGCTAAACGGTCATGGAAGCGGTGGGGCCTTGCTGCAACAGCCTTTTCAGTCGTATTCCTGGCCGTTGTTAGCTACCAGCTTGCAGCAGCACGATTCTCTCTTCATTCCCCACAGCTCATTGGAATACATCAGCTTACGTCCAACGGTATGGAAAAATACGGTCTGCTGACTGCTGGGAAGCAGCTCTATTTCGGGCAATATCAAAACGGATGGCTGGCGCTGGCGGCGATGCCTGTTGACGGCGGACCGGTTCGTCTCCTTTGGACCCCGGCCATGAACGTCCTACCAATGGATATTTCGCCGGACGGGAAGTTCCTGCTCGCGCTGAACGATATTTATCACGATCATGAGCGCGAAATTTGGGAAGTTCCTCTTGACGGAAGGAGCCCACACAGGCTGGGATCGCTTACCGCACATTCACTTGCGTATGCTCCAGACGGCAGATCCATTGCGTATGCAACCCGCCAAAGCATCTATCTTGCGACCGCTAACGGATCGTCTTCGCGACAAATTGGTACATACACAGCCGTACCTGATTCACTTCACTGGTCTAGCGATGGCACTCGGTTGTATTTTTCGTTGCTGGATTCTGTATCCCGGAAGCTGTCGCTGTGGGCGTTGGTATTTACCAACAATATGGCAACAATATCGCTTCGTTCCGTGCCGTCCCCCGTGGAACCAATCGGTGAATTCAATTGGGCGTCTGCAAGGCAAAACGACTCGTACTTCTATGCGGATCACCGGGTATGGTTCGTGCAATACAACAGAGCATGGTGGCAACCAGCCATGCGGGTCACTGACCTGCACATTGATATGAACGGGAATGGTGGGATTGCTTTTGATAGGGTTAGCAATCGCCTGTTTGCCGTAAGCGACGAGCACGATCACGGCGGAATCCAAGAATTCAATCCTCACACAAAGGATTTTCGGTACATCCTTCCAGGAATCTCGGGCACGTATCCTGACTATTCCCATGACAAGCAGTGGATCGCTTGGGTTGACTACTCAGATACGGGCGGCTCAGCTCTCTGGATAGCCCGAGCCGATGGAAGTGCAAAGAAGCTGTTGGTGTCCTTCAAGGACGATATTGAATTGCCCCGGTGGTCGCCGGATGGAACGCAGATTGCCTTTATGGGCAAGGAGACTGGCCATCCGTACCGCATATACATTGTGCACCGCGACGGTGGCCAGCCGCGCAAGGCTGCTTCAGAAGGCAGCGATAATCAGGGAGCGCCAACGTGGTCACCGGACGGAAGATTCCTGGCTTACGGGAATGTGGTGTGCCTCGAAACTCATTCCTGTGCTGTTCACACAATCGACCTGGCAACGGGGGAGGTGCGGACGTTGCCCGATTCGGAAGGATTGATGACTGCCCGCTGGTCTCCTGATGGTCGGCATATTGCAGCAATGCGGCCCGAGCTTCATCAGCTCCTCGTATTCAACATGAACCAGCAGCATTGGAGAAAACTGGCGGACTCAGTTGATAGCGCTGATTTGGGCTGGTCCTCCGATTCTAAAAGTCTTTTTGCGGCCTTTGCCGGCAAAGACGCGCATATCGCACGTATTTCGGCTACGACTGGAAAGCAGGAAACGGTTTTGAGCCTCGAGAAACTGAATACATATAATCTGACTACCGTACATGACGGTGTTTTTGCGGTGACCCCAGACAACGACCTCTTGTTTTCGAGACCGGCTCCATTCACCGAAATCTTTTCTTGGGCGGTGCAGGATCGATGATGAGGTCGCCTTGAATGGCGATCGATTCACTTACGCAAGTTGTTTCGTGTCTCTATTACCTGTAAGCTGCCGTCCCGAGGGGGCCGTTCCGGCGGCTGTGGAAGTTCAAAATTGGACAGCCTTTCCACTTGGCGTAGAAACTGGGACGGCTTGACGCCTAGCGCCGAGCAGATGTCGAAGATGCTGCGCAACGAGGGATTCGTCTTGCCCAACTCCAAGAGGCTGATGAACGCTCGCTCGTACCCCGCTCTCGCGGCCAAAGCTTCCTGGCTCATTTGGAGATTGCGCCGATAGCTGCGCAGAAGCTGCCCAAAAGCCGAAGCTGGGTCAATCCTTGTTGCGGAACGAGTGTGGGCAGTCACAACTCCCATACTCGACCGCAAGTAAATTACGCGCTGCTTATAATACTTGCGGAACGGCCAAGGGATTTACGGTAATTTGGCAACGACCCCCAAGACACGTGGGAATCACCTCAAACTCGATTTCCCCTTTGTTCATTCGTTCGAAGGAATTGAACGCCATTGCTCGAACCTAAAAGCAATCCGATCAGGCTGTTTCGACTTCCTCCCCCTGGCGAATGCGCTCGCACTTGATGAGCGCATGGCTCTTTGTAGCAAAATGACATCCCCCGATAGCTGAAATGTAAGCCGAGGCACTGAGGCCGGTGTCAAGGCTCTTGACCGCGCAGCGGCGCACAACGTGCGGCCTTGACACTGGCCGGGCCTCGGCTACGCTCTCTCGGTATCGGGGGATGTTTTTCTCTTCCCAGACGTTACATGCCCAGTCCAATTCCCATAGAGATTTCCTCAACGGGAACGGATTGTGGAGCGATCTTGGGGGCCAGAGCTTCCGACGCTATGGCTGGCGCGTGGGATACATCACGACTGAGCACCTTCCCAAGCGCAGAAGCATCGTTGGTGAAAATCTGTGCATCCTGCGCCCCGCGCGAGATGGAAACATAGGCCATGCGGCTGTTAAGCAGGTCTTTCGCGCCAAGTTCCGTATCTACATGAACCAGTACGCGGTCGGCAGTCTGTCCCTGGCTGGAATGACTGGTCACGGCATAGCCGTAATCAAGATGCGTCTGCCTGTTCGTGTCGAGTTCGACCGCGCGTCCACCGTCCATCCTGAGCCGCAATCGCCCATCGCCGTCGATGTTCTCTATGGTGCCCAGTTCGCGGTTTGCCACCTTGAGGCTGTTCGCGGGCGCGGTGAACTGGACGCGGTCGCCCTCGGAAAAGCCGCGCATCTCCTCGCGGAACACGGAAACGCCCTGCTGTCTGCGCGGATCATAGGTGCGCTCAGTTCCGTCCGGTAGTTGGACCGTCAGCCGGTTGGCTGCTGCGTCGATACTCCTCACTTGTGTATACGCACCCTTACCGATGCCGGTTTCTTTGGATGCGCGCGAATAACGCAGCACATCGCCCACTTCGTAACGTTCGGCCCAAGTGCGGTCAGCCCCGGTAAGTTCCTGGCGCGGCACAAGCGTTCGTATCTGGT
>Ga0224530_1000633_pt1 | contig 21804 bp, 17 predicted proteins | sample CBST75metaG_FD_179873 | JGI IMG/M metagenome (GOLD analysis project Ga0224530, IMG submission 179873) | Peat soil microbial communities from Stordalen Mire, Sweden - C.B.S.T75 | ecosystem: Environmental > Terrestrial > Soil > Wetlands > Peat | place: Sweden: Norrbotten County, Stordalen Mire...
GCCGAAAAGCAGGTTTCTTGCCAAAGACTCGGTTCAAACCCGCTGGTCAACGATCAAAATGCCGGGCCAGAGGAGAAAATCCCCTTTTCCACCTGCCGGTTGGGGGATTTTGCAAGAGGCTCAATTGCTGAAAATTTCCCTTTGCCGGCGCACAATCAGGACAAGCAGTCGGAGCCCTGTCTCCGACGCTCAAATTGGATGGAAAGAACGCACCCCCCACCCCCCCTAACCCCCCTGGGGTATCGATTCGTTTCTTCGCTTCAGCCTGCGAGAAAGCGGCAGGGACAGGTCGGCCACTAGCTCTTCGGCGCCTTCTGTGCTCCCGGCCCTCCCGCGCGAAAGATCTTCGGCACCCGCGCCGCCGGCGCTGGCAGGGCAGGGAACTCGGCGTGCGGCTCGGTCTGGTACCAGTAGGCCGTCGAATAGAAATTGTCGGAGCGGTGGTTCGCGTGCCCGTGCTCAATCGTCACCCGGATCGACTCTTCGAAGGTGATGGGGCTCTCCGTGTGCCAGCGGTAAAGGCAATACCGCCCGCCAATCCGTTCCGGATCCACCACGTACGGCGCACCCTGGTGCAGGTTGGCAAAGGCCTGCCCGCCAAAATCCCAGGCCCCGTTAAAGTAATCTTCCGTGCCGGTTCCATTGATCGTGGGCAGCGCATCGCCGTCGATGAAGATCATGTCGTCGCCCTCGCCGAACCAGCCGTCCTGGTTCTGCTCCACGGCCTGGGTTACGCCCACAAAATGTCCTTTGCCCGTCGCTTCGAGAAAAACGTAATTGCCCTCGCCTGTGAGGTTCTTCTTGTCGCCCACCGGCGAGTCCCAGTTGTTCTTCCAGTCGTCAGACCAGCCCTTGCAGGGCGCTTCCTGCCGGTACTGCGCGTGGAAGCGGCCCACCTCACCGGGCAGGCCCGCCAGCAGTACATAGTCGATGGCAAAGTAGAGATTGTCGGTGCGCACCCTGCCTTCGTTGGTCACCGTCATGCGCGCCGCGCTGGCAAACGGCATCTGGAAATAGGCGTTCAGCGCCTTCATCGGCGCCACCGCCGTCAACTTCGACTGGTAGACGAAATACTCGCCGAGCCCCAGCCCGAAGAAGTCCCCGAGGGGCACTTCGACCGAGGGCGTCGACTCGCCGTCCCACCAGGCCCGCAGCACCAGGTTCTTCAGGTGCATCGGGTCCTCCGAGCTGATGGTGAACCAGATGTGCGTCACCACCCCGGCGCCGGTCACATCCAGCAGCATTGCCGTCTGCCCCGGCTCTACCGGAACTGCGTCGGCGTTGCCGCCTGTCCGGTCCCAGCTCGAGGAGCGGCGGCTCTTGTAGCTTCGCAGCCGCGCCTGCGCGAGCAGCTCCTCAGGTGCGCCCGCCTCGGGCGGATGCGGCGGTTCATCCTGAGATGTATTGGTTTTCGTGGCTGCCGAGGCGGTTGCAGAGCCCAGGCCCAGAAGCCCGGCCGCCGAAGCCATGGCACCCAGCAATCTGCGCCGTTCGAGAAGAGTCTGTTTGGGTTTCGCGGGAAACATGGGGCTGTCCTCCGGGGTATCGAACTGAAAGTCGAATGTCGACAACGCTTTCTAGCCCCGCGATCCTGCCCCTGTCAAGCCTCCGGCAATCCCGCTACGGTTCGCGCTCCACAAAGCAATGGCTATCCGCTGCCGTCAGGGTCATGCCGTAGAGCTTCTTGATTTGTTCGATCTCGCTCAATGTCTGTTCGGAGAAGGGCGTCTTGTTTTCGAACGCGTGAAGAACGATCCCCTCCAGCAAATCGCCGAGGGTAAGGTCCTTCAGTTCGGCCAGGGCTTTCAGCACCTTCAACATGCTTTTCTCGATGCGTACCCCGGTCTGCACGCGTTCAACTTGGATCGGTGGATGTGAAACGGACTCTTGTGTCATGAGTAGAAATATATCACGGTAACAATATACCAAGATACGTTAATGTAGCAATAAACATGATTTCTTCAAGACCGGCAAAATACCGCACGTTGGATGCGTTCCGCCACTTGTTTGCCAACGGTTGAGCGCTCCTCCCGGCCGCGCAGGGAAATGGGCGGCTAAAGGGGTCGCGCAATCAGCCTCAGCCTGTTATGGTCAGTGAGGAAACTTTGATGAATCCTCCTTAGGAACCCGCGGGCATGTGGAAGCGTTGGCGAATCCGGATTCTCCTGTTCCTGGCCGTCCTCGGCCCCGGATTTATTACCGCCAATGTGGATAATGATTCCGGCGGCATTCTTACCTACTCCCAGGCCGGCGCCCAGTTCGGTTACTCCCTTCTTTGGACCATGCTTCCCATCACCATCGCCTTGATCGTGGTGCAGGAGATGTGCGCCCGCATGGGCGTGGTCACCGGCAAGGGCCTGAGCGACCTGATCCGCGAGGAGTTCGGTCTCCGCCTGACCTTTGTGCTCATGGTCCTGTTGGTCGTGGTCAACTACACCAACGTAGTTACCGAGTTCATCGGCATCGCCGGCTCCTTGCACCTTTTTCACGTGACCAAATACATCAGTGTGCCTTTTTGCGCGGCGCTGGTCTGGTACATGGTGGTGCGCGGCAGCTACAAGAGCACGGAAAAAATCTTCCTCGTGGCCTCGGTGGTTTACATCTCCTACATATTTGCCGGCGTGCTCTCGCAGCCGAGTTGGAGTGAGGCTCTGCACGCCACGGTCAAGCTGCCGCCCGGCTCGGTTTGGCGCGACAAGGCTTATATCTATACGGCCATCGGCGTGGTCGGCACCACCATTGCGCCGTGGATGCAGTTCTATCTGCAATCCTCGATCGTGGAGAAGGGAATTCGCGTCAAGGACTACGCGGCTTCCCGTCTCGACGTAATCATTGGCAGCTTCTTCACCGACATTGTGGCCTGGTTCATCGTAGTGGCCTGCGCGGCTACTCTATATGTCCACGGCATGGGGGCCATTCAGGTGGCCTCGGACGCGGCTGAAGCCATGCGTCCGCTGGCTGGCGACTACGCCTTTCTCCTCTTCGCCTTCGGGCTCTTCAACGCCTCGGTCTTCGCGGCTTCGATTCTCCCGCTCTCCACTGCCTATACCGTGTGTGAAGGCCTTGGCGTCGAGTCTGGCGTGGACAAGCGCTTCAAGGAAGCGCCGTTCTTCTACTGGCTCTATACGGCCCTGATCGTAGGCGGCGCCGGTACTGTCCTGCTACTGCCCGACGCGCAGTTGATCAACGTGGCGATTCTGTCGCAGGTGCTGAACGGCGTTCTTCTTCCCGTCGTCATCATCCTCATGCTGCTGCTGATCAACCGCTCCGACCTGATGGGCGAGTACAAGAACTCCCGCCTCTGGAACGTAATTGCGTGGGGGACAAGCATGATTGTGATCGGCATGACACTCGTGATGTTGTGGGGGATGATTCCTGGGCATTGAGGCCAGCTCACCCAGCGCTAGAATTGATATCCGGCAACCTGCTCCTGGAGTGACAGAGAGAAGAAAATTCCAAGCAGGTCCGCATCCGCTTCACCCACTAGCAAGCTGAAATCGGCGCTGCTTGATCCCACCCATCCCGATAACGGTGCCCGTTCATTCCCAACTACGGGGGGCGCTATCGAAGCGGGGAGAGGATTGCCTCCGGTTTTGTCGAGTCAGCAGTCAATCAAGTCGTCAGCAAGCGAATGGTAAAACGCCAGCAAATGTCTTGGAGCCAGCGCGGAGCTCATCTTCTGCTTCAGATCCGAACCCGCGTACTCAACCAAGAGTGGGAGGATACATTCTGGAGATGGTATCCAGCGTTCCGTACACAAGTTGATCGTGAGGCCAACAACGCGGCCTGACACCGGGATTCTTCCACTCTCGCCGGAGGGAGCCCCGCATGCGGGTAAGTGGGAGGGGGAGAGGCAACTCTCCCCTATCCAGATTATTGGTCCATTCATGGCCGGCAGTGAAGGCCATGAATGGACTGCGCCCTCTACTTTTTGACCGCCGCGGCGACGTCACTTACAAAGGTGTAGCCGTTTGGAGTGCCCCAGCCGGTTACATTATCCCAACCCCGTGCGACGGTGAGCGAGCTATCGGTTCCGAAGGTCTGAACCAGCCAAATTCCGGTGTTATCGCCTTCCTGTTGGTAAAGGGCGCTGTAGAACTTGGTTGTGTTCCCCAGCGGCGCTGACAGCTCGGCTGCGGTGTAGTAGGTTGTGCCGCTCGTCGTGACCTTGAACCCAACCACGTCTTCCGGGCTGGTGACTGGCAGAACGTCGTTGATCGCGCCCTTGGGCAGGGTGGCAAGCAACGGCGCCAGTTGTCCCAGTGGGGCTCCGGCTTTCTCCGATGCCAAAGCCACGATGGAGGAGAATATGGGAGTCGCAAGGCTGGTTCCGCCGACGACGCCAATTCCATCATAGTAGACGATTACTCCGCCGGTATATGGGTCCGCGATCTCTGCAATGTCCGGCTCCTGGCGGCCGCTTCCAGGCAGAGCTTTCTGCCATTTGGGCTTGGCGATCAGGGTGCTTTCTCCGCCGCCGGCGCCGTCCCAGTAATATCCATTGGGAGTTACCGTGGCGAGCATCCCGCCGTAGGCTAGAAAGTCTTGATTGGTTCCCCAGCCGGTGTCGGAGCTGGTGCCGTCGACATTGAGCAGATCGATGCTGGTGCCACCGACCGCGGTCGCATACGCCGACGTGGCCGGATACTGGGCTCCGCCCAGATTAGGAGCGCCCGTTCCTTCATCTCCGGCATCGCCGGTGGAAAAGCTCACCGTTACGCCTGCCGCTGCCGCGGTCTCAAGCGTCTGCTCGAAGCCGAGAACGGTGTGTTTTCCCCAGAGAAACTCGGGGTAGCCGTAGCTGTTGGAGATGACATTTCCCAGCTTATTTGTAACTGCGTACTGGATACCGTACTCCAGTTCAGACCAGTCCTGGGTCGGAAGAATGAGCAGAACGATTTTGGCTTTGGGCGCAATCGCGTGGGCCCACTGCACGTCCAGATCGGACTCCTCGGTCCAGTCGCTGATATTCTCAAGTTCAACCGCACTCGGCTTGCCATCCGGGTAGATGATCTGGAAGTTACTCTTGGTGGGCGCGGGCAGGCCCGTCCATTTGGAAAAGTTGCCGAAATCCGCGGCAACCTGGGAGCCATAAGAAGGACCGTCTACCAGCACAATGGTCTGCCCCTCACCCTGGTAGCCCGCCTTATATGCCTTATCCAATCCGTAATACTTCTGGAGTTGCGCCGGGGTCCAGCCGCAAGAAAGGTTCCCGGCATCGTAGATATTTCCGAAATAAGTCGCCGCCGGCAGTGGAGGAGTCCCCTGGGTCGTGATCTGAATGCTTTTCGCACTGGTAAAGCAGTCATTGATGAAGTAGTTGCCTAGATTCGGATTGGTGTCGTTCTGGACTGATATGAACGGCCTCGCGTTGCCGGTACGCGAATTCGTGACAACCGCAAGATGCGACTTGAGCGGCAGGTTAGACAGGCCGGACACGGACTTGATCAGGCTGCCGGCGGCGCCGGTCAGCGATGCCGGCGTAACGTTGGAATGAAATATGCGGCCTTCGCGTTCAAAGTCATGAATATGTGTCTGAAAGGCACTCTCAAGCTGAGATATCGTCCCGCGCGCGCGAATCGTTGAGTTAACATGATCGGCCTCGACGGTGGCCAGTCCATGCGATTCCAGTTCTCTCTTGACGACCGCAAGATCATCGTCCGTAGCTCCATAGCGGGCAATTTCCGTGGGCGTCAACCAATGGTGAAAGGTTGGCGATCCGTCGCGGTACAGTTCCTCGACGGCCTTATCGAACCCATCCTGGTCGTGCAGTTTGAGATGAACGGTGATGGTCGTCGATTCCTCTGGGCGCGACGGGCGAAGATCGGTGGCATACTGGGCGACTTTAGGTACGTCGAGTTGCGTCTGAGCCTGGACGACGGATAGAAGAAATGGAGTGAACGCCAACAGCGCAAGGCGCCGAGTTAGATGCTTCTTGGGTAGAGAAACGAGCGAATGATCCATCACAGTGAGCTTCTCCATGAGCGAAGTAAATCGGGTTGGTAAAAGCACGGGAAAACCAGACACAGCAGGACTGAACTGTGCCGTAGGCCAGTAGAGAGCGATAACGTCGGGCCTGCCCTGGGGTGGGGCAGGACCGACGCCTCGAGGCGCACCGCCGCGGTCGCATGCCGAAGAGCGCATGGAAGCCGAACGCGAAAAATGCAGCTATCCGCAGGTCAAATAAATCGCAACACAGGTCAATACGTCGGGTTAGGAATGGTCACGTACCGCTGTCCGCGCGGGCGGACGAGGTACCGGTGCGAAGCCGGTGTCATGCGGTTGATGGAATCGTCCTCACACCGGATGGCCCAGGTGTACTGTAGGGTTCCAGATTGTGGGAATAGGTAGGGGAAGAAAAAAGACACTCCTGGGAGGATTCTGCATGGGGTTTGCGAATGTGTCAATAGAAAATAAATTGCCTGTCGATAGCAAATGGAGAGCGCCAAAAAGTCGGGGGTCAGGTCCCTTGAGAACGGAAGTCCGGTGAGGATTTCTGGCCCCTTCTTTTTGGCGCTCTCGTCTCGGTTAATGCGTGAGCGGCGCGCCCTTCGTTTTGCCGGTCACTCCTTGGATAAAGGGCAGGCCGTTGGGTTCGCCGAAACCGGTAACGTTGTCCCAGCCCTTGGTTACAGTTAACGAGGTGTCGATGCCGAAGGCGATGGAGAAGAGGTCGTTGTATTTCTGGGGCCAGAGGGCGCTGGGGAACGCGGTTTGTGTTTGTCCCAGCGAAGTGCCGGCGAAAAGATCGAGAGCCGAATAGAAAGTTGCACCGTTCGAATCGTAGATGGTTCCAGCGGGATCGGCTGTATTCAGGCTGGAGGTGCCGACGACATCGGTGATCTCTCCTGGCTTGAGCCTTGCAACTGCGGGCGCGGCGAAACCGAGTGCGCCCCCGTTGTATTGGTCTGCGATCGCCCAGATTGCGGTGAAGATGGGACTCGCGAGGCTGGTGCCGCCGTAGCCGGGGAGCGCCATTTGATCTCCCTCGTAAGTGACAATAAGGGGAAAGCCGGTGTAGGGATCAGCGAGCGCCGAAACATCGGGCACCTGACGTCCGCTGCCGGGGAGATCCTTTTGCCACGATGGCTTGGCGAAAAATTCGCTCTCTCCTCCGCCGGAACCTCCCTTGAAAGATTGCGTGGGCGGGTCGTAGATCAAGACGTTATCGAGGACGGTGACATTCGTACCCCAGCCGGCGACGATCTGATCGGTACCGTTCGGATCGTTCAGGACGCTGGTGCCTCCAATTGCAGTCGCATAGGGAGAGTTGGAAGGAACCTTGACTGCGCCGACAGGAGTACCAAGGCCCAGGTCTCCGCTGTCACCGGTTGAAAACTGGAAGGAGATTCCTGCGGCAGCGCCACGCTTGAGGATACTGTTGTAGGCATTCTCCTCCGCCGAGCCGGCGATGATCTCGTCGTCACTTTCCCAACTGCAGGAGACGGTGTGAGCGACCTGATTGGTGATGATGTACCCGAGCGATGCGATGAAGTCTTCGCTGTCCTGGCCGGAAGAGGCGACGACCACAATTCTTGCTCCCGGAGCAATGGCGTGAGCGGCCTGGATGTCGAGAGCAATTTCGTAGGTCCAGCCTGTCAAGTCGGCAGCGGTCGGATCGAGCGGCTTGCCTTCCGGATAAATGACCTCGAAGTTTTTCGAAGTCAACGCCGGCAGACCGAAAGTCGTGGCTGCCAGGTTGGCATCGGCCTCAGCCGCTGCGTATCCGTAGGCTTCGACGAGCGCGATGTCGCGTCCGGTTCCGTCGTAGCCGTCCTTGATGAGGGAGGTCAACCCATAGTGAGATTGAAGCTGTGCCGGGGTGTAAGACACTGCCTGACGCGGCGAGCCATGGTTGTAAACCGTGCCGTAGTAGATCGCAATGGGCAGAGTTGTTCCCAGCGCTTTGAGATCGTACAGAGTGGCGGTCGATAAGGGTGTGCCGGAAATATTGAACAATGTTGCCGATGTATCCTCGCCGGTAATCTTCTTTCCGTACAGTGCCTTGCCGGTCCTCGGGTCTTTGACAAAGGAAATCTCGGGTTCAACTGCATGGCGATCGAGGCCGGCCACCGAATCGACCAGCTCTCCTGCCGCGCCCGTCAGCCGTGCTTCGCGGATGTTTGCCTGAAAGCTTCGCCTTTGGTAAGTGAAATCGTGGAGTTCGGTTTGGAAGGCCTGCTCCACAGAGGACGTGCTGCCATGCACGCGAATCGAGAAGTTCTCAGGATCGGTTGAAATCACGCGGAGCCCTTGCTTTTCCAACTCTTCCCGCACCGTCTGGAGTTCGGCGCTCGTCGGGGCGTACTTGGCAAAATCGGCGTTGGTAAACCAGTGGTGAAAGCTGGCCGACTGAGGATCGTACAAGCTTTCAACGGCCTTATCGAATGCGATCTGGTTGTGCAGCTTGAGCATTACGGTGAGAACCTGGTCCTTGCTCGGATCAACTCTTCCCTGGTCGGAGGCGAGCTGCAATCCTTTGGCTACGCTCGTGGCCGGTAGAGCCTCAGCTTGGGCAGGGCATAGAGAAAACGCCGACAGGCCCGCGAGGACAGCGATAGATAGCTTCGTCGTGATTCTGTGCAGATTCATTGGCTCTCCTGGTTGAATGAGTTGACGGGGCATCCAAAACCGTATGGCCCAGAAGGGTGGTTCTCAATGAGTTTGTGGGACCAAGGACGAAAGTTCCGAGGCCATACCTCAGCCTACATTATTCATGAACGATGAAGAAGCGAAAGCATCTTGTGCTCAGGGCAATCGCACTTGGATATTCGCCTGAGGGATAAGTGGAACAGGCTTTCGATACGAGTCCAATCGTCGTTGTATTGAAAGGGCACGGCTTCAGCCGTGCCGCAAAACAGCCAGAGAACTTATGGGCTTCAGCCCCTGATGGATGATTTGGGATCCTTCAATACATCCCTCGGCGGCCAAAGCCGTGCCCTTTCAAAACAATCCAAATGCGATTGCCCTGATCTTGTGCTACAAACATGCACAAGATGCTGCTGGACCGCGATCCGGTTACTGGACTCGATCTGGCTTCGCAGCCGACGCTCTCACGCTTTGAAAACTCCCTGGGTTCCAAGCAGCTCTATTTTTTGGGCGAGTCGTTGGCCGAGCGCGTGATCGCACGTCATGCTAAGCGGTTGTTGCGCTGCAGTTAAATCGCGGATTTCGTGGCTATATACCTCAACACAGAGCCTTCCATGGGCGAAGGCATAAGGTTCAGTCGGAGAGCCGGATGTGAAAAACGGAGCACGGATTGGATGATAATGAGGTACCGGCTGCCGAAAGGACCGGAAACAGATAAGCCAGTCCTAATCCACCGCGTCACATCTCGACTCTACCCGTTTTCTGAAGCGGCCCTGCCAGATCTTCGCCCTGAAGGCAACTCAGTCTCGCCAATCGCGGACCTCAAGCGAGTTTTCTGTTCCAGTGCTCCCTGAATGCCTAAATCTTCAACCACTCGAAGGGGAACAGCTTACCTGCCGCCTCCGCGTCCAGCTTACCGCCAGCCAGTTCGACGGCGTGCGCCAGCACCGGATCGCGTCCCGCCGCCAGGTCGGCCGCAGTCGGCACAAGCAGTTCGTCCGGCGTCACTCCGGTCTTTTCCAGGCTCTTGCCGTCGCTCATGATCAGGTTGGCCGAGGTCACCTGGACTCCGAAAAACATCTTGGTTTCAGCGCCCATGGATTCTGAATAGTAGCGAGCTTCCATGACAGCGCCGGCGGATTGGTCGCCAATTACCGTCCCCCGGTGTTCAAGCTGGATTAGGCGCGCCAGTAACTCCGAGCAGGAGGCCGACTCCGAGTCCACTAGTACGATCAACTTGCCGTCAAACGGCTGCCCGTGGCGCAGAGACTTCAGCGGTTTGGAATCTTTTTCCTTTCTGCCTACCCGGTCGCCGATCTTTATTTCGTGATCGAACAACGAACCCGCCATCAAGCGCAGCATTTCTTCGTCGCCACCGGGGTTGCCGCGCAGGTCGAGAATGAGCGCCTTGTGCTTGCGTGCGATCCCGATTGCCCTTTCAATCTGGTCGATAGCCAACTGGCTGCCATCCGGGAAGAACTGCTGTAGCCTCCAGATGGCGAGGTCTCCCTGGACAACGACCTGGGAGCGAGTGGCGTGATCTTCATTTTCTTCCCGCCGGATCAGCTCGTAGTAGTCCTGCCCCTCGGTCAAATCCATGACTTTTCTGATCGGCTTGGCGGTGGCCGCCACGACGACCTGACGCGTCTCGCCGGAGGGCGATCGTAGGTCAAACTTCATCGACATTTGCGGAGAAAGAGCGTTGAAGTAGTACTGAACTTCTTGATAATCTCTCCGGTCGACGATAAAACCACCCATCCCCAAAATCTTGTCTCCGATGTGCAGCTTGGTGGCGGCGTCGGTATTGGGACGAACCTGGGTAATGAAGGCATCATTGCCCACCAGCGTGTACCGGTAACCGGAATCGTAGCGGACGGCGCGGCTCGGAGGAACGAAAAAGGTGTGCGAATCCTTTAGTCCACTCAGAAAGGCCGCGACGACCCTGAATCCCTCGCCCAGATTGGGTGCGTTCGCTATCCTTTCCGAGAATTGCCGATAACGCGCATCCCAATCGATTCCTTGCAATTTCGGATCGTAGTAATGCTTGTTGACCTCTTCGTAGGCGCAGTGCAGCATATCGGAGACTTCGCCTCTGACTGTGTTGTCCATCCCCGCCTGCTGCTGCGCCTGGCCGGCTGGACTGGCAAATGCGGCACACACGAGCACGGCAACGAGAATCTGAGTTGCTGATTGGAGTTTCACTGGCAAGCGACTTCCTCCTTGCGGATTTGCGTTGGTTGGGATCTGCGGCTGAAAACTTGAAGGAATCCAGAGTACACGCAGATGTGCCGAGCGTTCAAGCCCGTTCGCTTTTTTTCAGAGGCAGTTTTGAATTGGTGGACGCGAGTTCGAATACGCCGGAGTTCTGTGCATAATGGAAGCCGGGATTTGAGGCGCAGTGGAACGGAAAACCGGGTTAAGCAACTCTCAGTGTCAGGACGGTTAGCCAATTTTGCCGATGGCCAAATAGAAAGGGCATTCGGAGTTAGCGGGGATGACCGGCATCGTTGTTGCCGTCTTCCTGCTCACCACCGCTCAGGCCAAACCCCGGCCGCAGATCCTGGATGCTCTGGAAGAGATACCGGGGGAGTAAGGCGCGGACCACACTCGGCAAAACTTACTTGAGGAACAGAACCGAAATCGCCGACGCAATACCGATGGCGGAAAAGACCATGCCCAGGTACCAGTAGGCGCGGCTGCGGGTCAGCAGCGTGACTGACGTGATCACCAGGCCAATCTCCAGCAGCGCCTCGCCCAGATCGAAGCGCACGGCGCGCGCCTCAGCCTGCTCCACCTTCACTTCCAGCGCTTCGGCCTTCTCTTGCTCTTCCTTCAGATTCTCATTCCACTTTTCCTGGTGGTCCGCATAGCTCTTGGCGATCTTCTTCGCGGCGTCCTTGTCCGAGATGGTCACCACGCTGAGAATGTCGGCTGCCAGGGCCGTATCGTTCGACCGGATCTTGTGGGCCTGGTAGTAGTTCCACTGGTCGGTGGCCTTGTTCTGGTTGAGCACCGCCTCGGTGTGCGTGCGATGGCCCAGCACGGTGGTCACGGCCACCAGCACGGCCAGCAGGCTCATAGTGAAGGCGACCGGCCGCAGCGTCTTTTCGTGCTCGGCGTGTTCGGCGTGCTCCTGCAATTCCTGGGCTTCGTTGGCTTCCATGGGGAACCTCTTGTTAGGGAATTCTTGTGCTAACTATTTCCGCTTCCAGCGCACGCCGTCCTTCGAGTCTTCCAGGACCACGCCCTTTTCCGCCAGTTCATTCCGGATCTGGTCGGCGCGAGCAAAGTTGCGCTGTTTCTTGGCCGTCGTGCGCTCCACTACCAGCGCGTCAATCGCCTCGTCGCTCAGTCCTTGCCGCGCTAGCAGCTCTGGAGCCACATCGGCCTGTCGTCCAGCCTGCTCCGCATACTCCAGGGCGCGCCGCGTGGGCTCGGCGTCGTGGTCCTCGATCACATCGAAAACCGCATCGAAGCTGGCCAGCACGGCCAGAATCGCATCGCGGTCGCCGGTCAGAAGCTGTCCTTGGTCGATGGCCGTGTTGGCCGCGCGGATCAGGTCGAAGATCGGTGCGCGAGCTTCGGCGGTGTTCAGGTCGTTGCTCAGCGCGGCCATATAGTCGGCCTGCGCCTTCTTGGCCGCTGCCTGCAGCGCGGGATTCTCGCCGACCGCGTAGGTCCCCGCGGTGAGCCGCCGGTTAAAGGTTCTCAGCCGCTCAATAGCCGCGGTGGCTTCGATCAACCCGTCGAAGGTGAAGTTGAGCTGATGCCGGTAGGGAACTGAAATCAGCGCCAGCCGAATCGCCGAGGCCTTGTAGCCCTTCAGCAGCAGATCGCGCAGGGTATAGAAATTCCCCTCGCTCTTCGACATCTTGCGCCCATCCACCAGCAGAAAGCGCACATGCATCCAGTGGCGCGCAAACGTCTTGTGGGTCACGCTTTCGCTCTGCGCAATCTCGTTTTCGTGGTGCGGGAACATCAGGTCTTCGCCGCCCGCGTGCAGGTCGAAGCTCTCGCCCAGGTACTCCATGGCCATCGCCGAGCACTCGATGTGCCAGCCGGGCCGACCGCGTCCAATGGGCGTATCCCACGAGGTTTCGCCAGGCTTGGCGGCTTTCCACAGCGCAAAGTCGCGGGCCGAGTCCTTCTCATACTCGTCTACATCCACGCGGGCGCCGTCTTCCATGCCGCCCAGGTCCTTCTTGCTCAGCTTGCCGTAGTCGGGAAAGGACGCCAGCCGGAAGTACCAGGAACCGTCCTCGGTCTGGTAGGCAGCGCCGGCCGCGGCCAGCTTCTGCACCAACTGGACCATGCGGTCAATGTGCTCCGTGGCGCGCGCAATCTGCTCCGGGCGTTCGATGCGCAGTGAATCCAGGTCCTCAAAAAAGGCCTGCTCGAAGCGCGCCGTGTAGGTGCCAATGGGAACGCCTGCCGCCGCCGCATTGCGGATGATCTTGTCGTCCACGTCCGTGATGTTCATGACGTGGCGCACTTTAACCCCAGTCAGCTTCAGGAAGCGGCGCAGCACGTCCACCTGCAGAAAGGTGCGAAAGTTGCCGATGTGCCCGTAGTCGTAGACCGTGGGGCCGCAGGCGTACATGCGCAGTTCTTTGCCGTCGGAGGGGACCAGCTCGTCCATTTGTCCCGAAAGGGTATTGAAAAGGCGGAGAGTCATCGGTCGGAATTCTTGCTCATACTTGTTCAGTAAAGCTGTTGAAATGGCGGCTTTTCAGCCTTTTCGATTGTAGCAGCGGCGGATTCGGAGGGATGTAGTCGCCCCGGCCAGAGCGTGCAATTCGAGTTGCACCATTGCATATTTGTAATTACACTAATGGCGTGACAGGACTCCGGTTCGAGTGGGATGAGGCCAAGAACCTTGCCAACCAGCGCAAGCACGGCGTGAGCTTCGAGGAAGCCTCTCAGCTCTTCCTCGATCCGCTCTTCGTTTCGGTGAAGGATCGTATTGAGGCTGGGGAACAGCGCTGGCGAACCTACGGGGAAGTCGACGGTTGCCTGCTTATGATGGTGGCGCACACCGTCACAGAAGAAGATGCCGCCGGCAAACCCATCGAGGTGATTCGCATCATCTCGGCTCGCGCTGCAACACGAAAGGAGAGACAACGCTATGAAGACGAAAACAGTTAGTTACACGTTGGAGACGCTGCCGCCCCTGACAGAAGCGCAACGGGCGAATCTGCGGGCGCTGGCGGCTCGTCCTGATAGCGAAATCGATTTGAGCGACATCCCTGAGATGACCGACGAAGTGTGGAAGAATGCCGAGCGCAGCCATCTCTATCGCCCGGTCAAGCGCCAGATAACTGCGCGTGTGGATGCGGATGTACTGGAGTGGCTCAAGGCGCAGGGCAAAGGCTACCAGTCCCGCATCAATGCGATTCTGAGGCGGGAGATGCTGGCGGCGCATCGTACTGGGGCGGCGAAGTAGGAGAGTTCGCACTTAGCCGCAGACCGGACTTATCTTATAGCTTCGGTTCACTTCAAAACGGCCTGCGCAACTTCCCGACACAACTTGATCTCTTTCAGAGAGTTCGAGCGCGGACATTTGACGCGGCTGATCCCCTCACCTTCCCAGCGCCAGCGACGGGTTGGCCGAAAGCTCGCTCGTCGCGAACTCCCCAGCCTCAAACCGTGGCCACGCGGCGGCGGCGATCATCGCTGCGTTGTCTGTCGAGAGCGCCAGCGTCGGGAAGGCCACGCGAATCCCGCGGTGCTGGGCTTCGCCGGTGAAGCGCGCGCGGAGTTCGCGGTTGGCGGCCACTCCCCCGGTGATGAGAATGCGCCGCGCTCCCAGCGATTCAGCAGCGGCGAAGGTCTTCTTCATCAGGTCGCCCACCACCGCGTGCTGAAAGCTGGCAACCAGGTCGAGCGTCTGTTGCGGACAGAGCACCAGTGCCTCCTCGCGGGTCGTTGGCGGCTTGGGGGCATTGATCTTCGCAGTCCCGCTGCCCTCGGCAGCCAGCCCTGGGGCGTCCGGCTCCGGATGCCCAAATCGATGAGGAAACAGGCGCGCCGCCCTGGCTTCTGCCTCGGCACGCAGGTTGTTCAACTCCACGTAGCGCAAAACCGCCGTCTTGATCCCGGAAAAAGAAAAGAGAAAATGTGGGTTCAGTGCGGCGATGGGCGCCGTCTTGGCCGCTTTGGTCCTGGGGATCTTGCCGGCCAGGTGGAGCTTGGTCTTGATCTGCGAAAACGCGAAAGGGACGGCCTTCGGATTGCCGAAGCGCGCCAGCGCGTCGATCCACGGTCCGCCTGGATAGCCGAAGCCCAGCAGCTTGGCCACCTTGTCGTAGGCCTCGCCCGCCGCGTCGTCCACCGTGCGCCCGATCAGTGAGTAATGCCACGACCCGCGCACCGGCCGGGCCAGAAACAGGTGCGTGTGCCCGCCGGAAACGACCAGCGCCAATGCTGGCTCTGCATTCGGAGAACCTTGCCCCTCAGCCAAAGCCTCATGTTCCTGAAGCAATACGGCGTGGATGTGCCCTTCCAAATGGTTGATGGCGATCAGCGGCAGTCCCTGCGCAAAAGCCAGCGCTTTGGCGTAGCTGATCCCGACCAGCAAGGCTCCCGCCAGTCCCGGACCGGAGGTCACAGCGATAGCGTCCAGGTCAGAGAAGGTAACCCCGGCCTCAACTAGCGCGGCGCGAACCACCGGAACCACGGCGCGGAGATGTTCGCGGCTAGCCAGTTCCGGCACAACGCCGCCGTACCGCGCATGTGTTGGAATCTGAGAAGCGACAACCGACGACAGCGTGCGCGCCCCCCGCTCTACAACTGAAGCTGCCGTTTCGTCGCAGGAGGATTCGATGCCGAGGATGAGGCCGCGTCTGCCCATCTCTCTAGTTTAGCTGTCAAGTTGCCGGAAACGCTTTGCGCGGCGTGGATGTGCTTGCTGTGCAGCGTTCTAGGGTGCGCTTTCGATCTGGCGGGAGATCCAGCGGCTCAGACTCACGCCTTCGACTGCCGCGCGCTGAGCTGCCTTGCGGTGCAGTTCCGGCTCGGTGCGCACCAGAATTTTGCCGTTGAACGCACGATCAGGCCGTTGCCCGGTCTCGGCGCACAACTCCAAATAGCTGTCGATGCTCTCGCGAAAGGCGCGCGCCAACTCCGTTGCCGTTCCTCCCTCGAAATGAATCACGTCACGCAACCCCTCGACCGTCCCAGAGAAAGTCTTCTCCTCCGGATCGAAATCGATGGGGCCGGCGGTATAACCTTTGTATTCCATCATGGCCTTACCCCCGCGTTGGTAAGAAATTGGCGAACAGCATCCACCGCGCCCTTCTTGGTCTCGGGCCGTGGGTGGGGACGGTGAAAAACGGCGGTCACTCCGTTCAGTCTCGCCGCCACCCGGCTTCCTGCCCGCTCCGCAACCTCGCACCCAATGCGCGAATCAGCGATTCAATCGCCGACCAGCGTATATCCGCTTTCGTTGGACGGATAAAGATGGCCTTCAGCGTGTCTTCTTGCGTTTTGTTCAGAGCCAAGGAATCATTACCTCTCTCTTCCTGGCAAACCGCAAAAATGATAGCATATTCCGCTATCGATTCGACGGCTTGTTCTTGGATCGTCCGACCAGCGGAAGCAAAACCGAATGTAGATTCAAGGCGTTCGTTCCAGAAGCGGGCGACAATAGAGAGCAGATATGTTGCCGACGTCGCCCCAATTCGAAGCGGCTCTCAAGATCGCGCAGAAGCTCCGCGCCTCCGGCTATGAAGCCTACTTTGCCGGCGGCTGCGTCCGCGACCTGCTGCTGGGTCGCGTCCCCAAAGACTATGACGTGGCCACATCGGCCACCCCCGATGTGGTTCTGGAGATGTTTCCCCGCACCTTCGCTGTCGGAGCGCACTTTGGCGTGGTGCTCGTAGGCACCTGCGGTGCGGCCAACGTCGAAGAGGGAACCGCCGAGCTCACCGAGGTGGCGACCTTCCGCTCCGATGGCGTATATTCCGATGGCCGCCACCCGGACGGTGTTCGCTACACCCTCAGCGCCGAAAAAGACGTGCGCCGCCGTGATTTCACGATCAACGGCCTGCTGCTCGCCCCTTTGCGCGCCGCCGACCTCGTGAGCGCGCCTCAATCGCTTCGCGCCGCGGTCATCGACCACGTCGGCGGTCTGGCGGACCTCGACGCCGGCATCGTCCGTGCCATCGGCCGGCCCGAGCAGCGCTTTGAAGAGGACCATCTCCGCATGATCCGCGGCGTGCGCTTTGCCGCGCGTTTGGGCTTCGAGATCGAGACACAGACGAAGCGAGCCATCCGCTCTCTGGCCGCCAGAACCGCCGCTGTGAGCCGCGAGCGGGTGCGCGACGAACTGAGCAAGATGCTGACCGAGGGCCATGCCCGCCGCGCCTTCGAACTTCTGGACGAAACTGCGCTGCTCCCGGAAGTCCTGCCCGAAGTGGCGAAGATGAAAGGCGTCGAGCAGCCGCCGCAGTTTCATCCTGAGGGCGATGTCTGGACCCACACTCTGCTTCTGCTCGATCAGTTGCAGCCGGACTGCCCCCTCACCCTCGCCTGGGGCGCACTGCTCCACGATGTCGGCAAGCCCGCGACCTTCAAGCGCGCTCCGGACCGCATCCGCTTCGACGGACACGCCGAGGTTGGCGTCGCCATCGCAGCGGAAATCTGCCGTCGCATGCGCTTCTCCAACGACGAGACGCGCCAGATCCTGGCCCTTATCGAGAACCACATGCGGTTCATGGACGCGCAACGGATGAAGGCCTCGACGCTGAAGCGCTTCTTCCGCCTGCAGGGTTTTGAAGAACACCTGGCGCTTCACCGGATGGACTGCATGGCCGGCAGCGGCTACCTGGACAACTGGAAGTTTATGAGCGAGCGCTATGGCGACCTGCCCGAAGAAGCCGTCCGCCCCACTCCGCTCATCACCGGCCGCGAGCTGATCGCCGCGGGCTACCTGCCCGGTCCGGCCTTCAAGCAGATGCTCCATGCGGCCGAAGACGCGCAGTTGGAAGGAACCGTTGCCACCGTCGAAGAAGCATTGAAGCTGCTGCACCAGAAGTTCGGAGAAGCAGGGAGCAGGCAGTAGCGAAGAGCCGCCTGCTTTACCCCAGCTTGCTTTCCCCTGCCGTTCCGCTGCGAAAGCGATCCGCCATCCATCCGATTGCCCATCCCACCAGTCCGCTGACGACGACCACGGCTACGTGCCACACCATCACGTGAATCGCCTTCAGGTTGGGGCAATGCAACTCCAACATGCCGAGGCCGGTCAGCCCGGAAAGCACGCCCGCGGCAAGCCCCGACCTGCTCCAGTTCAGGACGAAACCCAGGCGCAGAATCCAGGCACATGCCAGGCCCGTGGGAATCGCCACGCACAACCCGGCCACCAGGCACGGAACGCCTTCGTGGACGAAATTCAGAGTGCCGTAACCACTAAAGATAAGCGAGAAGAGCACCGGAAAAACTCCCACCGCGAAGGCCAGTGCGATCCAGCACAGGGGGGCGCCGCTGGCGGGGCGCATGGCGCGGGCGCCGGATACCGCGGCCAGCCAGGCCGCGGCCAGCAGCAGCGGAAAAATTGACCCGCGCTGGCCCAGGCTGAGCACTCGGATTCCGTGCAGCCCGAGCGCCCAGCCGCCACCCACGGCAAGGGCCGCGAAAAGCGCAAGAAAGCCGAGCGTGAGGACCCAAGGGGGAGCCAGCGGCCGCACCGGCCGCAAGTCCGTGAGCAGGGTGCCCTGGACGCGAGCCATCGCGGCTCGGCCCAACCCCTGGGGAAGGTCGCGGTTGGCTGCCCGGTCGAGGATTTTGTCGATCTCGTCTTTCTTCATTTGCTCCTCGCCCCCTGGGCAAAGGCCTCGCGCAGCTTCCGGTAGGCGCGATGCGCTTTCTGCTTCACTGACCCCGCGCTCGACGCAGTGGCTCGCGCCACCTCCTCCACGGTCATTCCTGAGACCTTCAGCATCACGACGACTTCCCGCTGGCTGGCGGGCAAGTGGGCAAGAACCGCGTCCAGTTCGGCCATCTCCGGCTCGGCGTCGCCTGCGGCAAAGTCCACCGGCTTTGCCGCAACTTCAGGCAGCGGATCCACCTGCATCTCGCGCACTTCCACGCGCCGGGCCCCGCGGTAGTAATCCAGTCCCGTGTGCCGAGCGATCGCAAAAATCCACGGCAGCACCGGCGAGCCCCTGCGATAGGTGGGTCGCGCCTTGTGGATGCGCATCCACGTCTCTTGCAATAGGTCTTCGGCATACCCGCGGTGGTAGGCATGGACCCAGAAATAGCGCAGCAACAGCGGGCTCACCCTTTCGATCAGGGTCGCCGCCGCCTGCTCGTCCGCCTGCTGGTAGCCGGACATTAGCGACTCCAGACTCAACGACGACGCAGCTTCGGGCGCCGAGGGAGTGGCGATCATGAGGGCCTCTTCTACATACACGCAACGACGCGGAGTAACCTTCCGCACTTATTATCACCTGTCGCCTGGAAGACCGGCGCGGGCTTTTCCATGAAGAAAAGCCCGCGCCAGGTTCCGTGTATTTTGCCCTAGCCTATTCTCCGGGAACGATCGCCACCCCGTTCGCCCCGCCACCGAGCGTGGCCACGCCGTTCAACGTCAGATTCCCATCTCCATCCACCTTGAAAATGGAAAGGTGCGAGACCGTTCCCGCTCCATCCACCACGGCCGTCCATCCTCCCTGATAGGCAATGTCGGTCGGGTTGCCATGGAAGGTCGCGGCCACCGCCGCTTGTTGGATGATGTTGGTCCCATACACCAGATAGCGCGAAACGCTCTGGCTGGGGGAGTTCGAAGAAAAGAGGAACGGCCCGTCCAGCGCTACCCAGCAGGGTGCGTGCTGGGTGCCGGAACCGGTTACCGTCACCACCGCATCCTTGCGCACCAGGCTGATCTCGTTGGCGTGGGCAATGGTGACGTAAGCTTCGTTGCCCCGCGTTGCCAGCCCAAACGGAGCGTTCACGTTGGCCGGGATATTCTCGACCAGCTTGGCCGCTCCTTCCACCGCGTTCTCTCGGCTCAGGTTCACGGTCTCGATGGCATTGCTCTTCTCCGAGATAATCAGTTGGTTTTCCAGCACGCCCACCTGGGCGGCAGAGCCATCCGCCACCACCAGAGGCGCAATTCCGTCCGGGCTGGAATCCACGCCCCACTCGTACACCCGGTGCGATTCCACCCCGGTGGCTCCAAGAATGTAAAGATGCCTGTGGCCAAATGCGACACTCTGCGGCGCCGAGGCAGTCGAAATCACCTGGGTCAGCCGGAAGCCGTCCTCGCCGCGATGAAAGAGCGAGACCGACTCGGAGCCAAAGTTGACCAGGGCGAGTTTGTTGCCCGACCTGGCGATGCCGCCCGCGTTCCCGCCTACCCCGCCTTTGCCGTTGGTGGCTACGGTCTGAAGCAGGCGGCCGCTCGTGTCATACGCCAGCAATTGGTTGTTGGAGGTATTGGAGGCGGTCACTACAACGGTTTGGCCGTCTCGAATTTGGCCCTCGGCAGTGGTGACGGTTCCGGTCAGCAGCGCGATGGCGCTCAGATAGTAAAGAATCTTCATGCGACACTCCGTTTTTTGGGGAAGTACCGCCGCAGCCCCGCGCGCTGGAGTCTCCAACTCACGCGAATCCGGCGGTCATAAGCAGGTTCGCGCGGGAGGACGAAAAAGTTACGGTGAGGGGCCGAATTTGTCCACAATCGTGAGACTCCGGCTGTTCCCTTCTGCGGCTCGGCCAACCTCTCCCCCTGCCCGTTGACCAGATTGTGATACTGCGCACTGCCAAGTGTGATGGACAATGAGATAAAAAGAGTACGAGCTTCTTGGCTTTGAAGCGGGTTTAAGCGCATCACCCAAAGCGGCTTTCCAGTTTGCATGGCTTTTCAACGTCGCGACAGATGGCCTTTTCTTGCGAAATGAGCCACTTGAAGCGGCGTCTTCGCCCTTCAGCAATTGGCAAACCGCTATCTCCCCCGGAAAGCGAGAACAAGATGAGCACTGCCGCAGTTCCTGAACCTTTTGTTGATTTCCAGGCCAGTTGGGCCGAGATGGACTTGCCCGCGCACGTCCGCGAGGTGCTCAGCGCAGCTCCGCTGGTGCAGACGCCGGAGACCCGGCAGCAGTTGCTCGACTGGGCCCTGGGCCGCGCATCGGGTGAAACCGACTGGACGCTCGGCAATCGTGACGACCACGGCGTCTATGAGACTGTCTTTCAGGTGCCCGGTGTGGGCCGCATCACCGAAGCCATCATCACCAAGGCCCGCAATGGCTTGGCCATCAATTTCCCTGAGCCCGCCATGCGCCGGCGCGATCCGGACGCCATGGTCATCGGCGACCAACTGCCCACTGACAAGCCCACCTATGAGCAGCGCTTCGGCGAGACCTTCGACAAAATGCGCCAGGAGACTCTTGACTGGCTCAAGACGCAAGAGCTTGTCGCCATGCCCTTCTATGCCGGCTCGGACGCGCTCAAGTATGGGGCTCTGTTGATCGTTCCCCGCCAGGCGGCCTTCTTTGCCGCGGCGCTCGGCGACTTGCAGGGCATGATTCCCCGCAGCCAGGTTCCGGCAGACTTCAAAATCACCGGTGGCGTGCTCTTCGTTGCGCCTCCCTTCCGTCACACCCACTTTGGCGGAAAGCAGGTCGTCGTCCACGACCGTCAGGCCACCCACCAGGAAATCTTCGCCTACAACCTCTATCCCGGCCCCAGCGCCAAAAAAGGCGTCTATTCCATGCTCCTCGACAAGGGCGAGCACGAGGGCTGGACCACCAACCATTGCTCCGCCGTCGCCGTCATGACCCCCTACGAGAACCAGTTGATCATCATGCACGAGGGCGCTTCCGGCGGCGGCAAGAGCGAAATGACCGAGCACATCCACCGCATGGACGATGGCCGCCTGCTCCTGGGACGCAACGTCGTCACCAGGGAAGAGCGCACGCTCAATCTCCCTGAAGCCTGCCACCTGCGGCCGATTGCCGACGACATGGCCTGCGCCCACCCCCGGATTCAGGGCAACAGCAAGCGCCTCACCATCGCCGACGCCGAAAACGGCTGGTTTGTCCGCGTCGATCACATCCACAGCTACGGCACCGCGCCCAATCTCGAACGGCTCTGTATCGATCCCCCCGAGCCCCTGGTCTTTCTCAACCACTACATCGTCCCCGGCGGAACCTGCCTCACCTGGGAACATGTCGAAGATGCGCCCGGCAAGCCCTGCCCCAATCCCCGCGTCATCCT
>Ga0224530_1000634_pt1 | contig 21786 bp, 19 predicted proteins | sample CBST75metaG_FD_179873 | JGI IMG/M metagenome (GOLD analysis project Ga0224530, IMG submission 179873) | Peat soil microbial communities from Stordalen Mire, Sweden - C.B.S.T75 | ecosystem: Environmental > Terrestrial > Soil > Wetlands > Peat | place: Sweden: Norrbotten County, Stordalen Mire...
CCCCCACCCCCTTTGGGGGCGTCGTTCCTCACTTCTTTTTTTGGTAAACATCAAAGAATGAATACTTTAAAGGCAGGGTATGTTAGCTGATCGGTAAGCAATATGGGCGTTTTTTAATCCATTTTGAGATGTTTTGGGCCTCAAAATAGCATGAAGTGCGCCAATTGCTGTCAGTTTGGCGCACTTCACTCTCCTCGGGCGCTCCACTTCCGCCGCTGACTTGCTGCTTTTACGGCCAAAGCAAGGTTCCAGACGCACCTTTCCGCTATGCTGTTCGCATGAACACGTCTGCCTCGCGGCTCCCGGATTGGGAGCCCACTCTCGTCACCGACCCTGCACTCAAGGGGATTCTTGCCGAACTCTCCAGCCTGGAGCCGATCTTTCATCGCCCCGAGTTGGGCTCGTTGCGGTCTGACTTTGAGAAGCAGACCGTGGAGGACTTCTGGGAGGTCGGGGCCTCGGGCCGCCGCTACTCCAGAGAGTTCGTGCTGGATGTGCTGGAGGAGCGCGCCTCGGTTCCGCCTCCCGACGTATGGGAGACAAGTGACTTCTACTGCCGCAGACTGGGTGAGGATACCTATCTGCTGACCTACACCCTGCTTCAGGAGAAGGCGCGCCTCACCCGGCGGTCCACCATCTGGCAGACCATCCCGGACGGCTGGAAGATGGTTTACCACCAGGGAACGGTAGTTCAGGACGCATAACGCAGGAAGGCCTGCGTGGTTGCACGCAGGCCTCTTGCGTTCGCGATCCGCGGCATCCTGCCGCGGGAACTCCTATTTGTCCCGCGCCACCACAAAATCGGGTAGCCAGAGCAGGGCGCGCTTGAACTCCGAGTCGGGCAGCGGGGCCAGGGCCTCGCGTGCCTGCTTGGCGTAGCGTTCGGCCGCGGTCATGGCGTATTCGACCGAACCATTGCGGATCAGGATCTCCTGGATCTGCTCGCGGCTGGCGCGCTCAAAGGCGCGGTCGTCCAGCACCCGCTTGATGGCCTGCCGGTCAGCGGCGGTGCCGTGGTCGTCGGAGTGGATCACCGCCAGTGTCGCCTTGCCTTCGCGCAGGTCGCTGGCCACCGGCTTGCCCAGAACCTCTTCGGTCGCCGTCAGGTCCAGAACATCGTCCACAATCTGGAAAGCCAGGCCCACGTTCTTGCCATAGGAGGCCAGGGCGGCCTCATCGGCCTCGCTGGCACCGGCTAGAATAGCGCCCAGGCGCATGGAAACGGCAAACAGACAGGCGGTTTTGCGATAGATCAGGTCGTAGTACTCGGCCTCGGAGACGGCTTTGCCCAGCTTCTGAATCTGCAGCAGCTCGCCTTCGACCATCTGCTGGGTTAGCCCGATCAGCAGGTCGAGCACGCGGAGGTTGTTCTCCTCCAGGGCCACTTTGAAGGCCTGCATGTAGAGCCAGTCGCCGGCCAGCACGCACTTCTCATTGCCCCAGGTCGTATTGGCCGAGGGGCGGCCGCGGCGCAGATCCGCGCCATCAATGATGTCGTCGTGGACCAGCGTGGCCGTGTGCACCATCTCCACCACCGTGCCCAGACGGATGGCGGCAGGGCCAAAGTACCCCAATGTGTGCGCGGAGAGCAGCAACAGCGATGGGCGAATGCGTTTGCCGCCGCCGCCCCGCAGGTACTCGGCAATCTCCGTGATCGTGGTAACCCCGGAGGCGGCATCTTTGCCCAACTCCTGCTCGATCGTCACGAGATCGTCCCGCAGCAGATCGAATACTTCTTTCGCCGTCGCTATCGCCAATGTGCTCAATGTTCTCCGGTTCTCGACTCTTGAGTTCCTGTGCGGCTCCAACTATCGCTGCGCACTGTACTTAAAGGATGCGTCAGCGTCCGCTAGGCATCCCACTAATTCGTGCGGTAGTTGGTAAACTGCAAATCCAGGCCCAAATCCTTGCCCCGCAACAGGGCGATGATGGCCTGCAGCTCATCTCGATCCTTGCTCGATATTCTGACTGTATCGCCTTGGATGCTGGCTTGTGCCTTCTTTTTTGAATCCTTCACCATACGAACAATCTCTTTTGCTTTTTCCACTGGGATGCCCTGTTGCAGTTTGATCTTCTGCCGCACGCTCTTGCCCGAGGCCTCTTCCATCTTCTCGTAGACCAGGTTCTTCAGCGAGACGCCCCGCTTGACCAGCTTCTGACCCAGAATTTCCTTGATTGCTTCCAGCTTGTATTCGCCGGCTGAGGTCAGTTGGATGGTGTCATCCTCCAGGGTGATGTCGGAGTGCGAGTCCTTCAGGTCGAACCGCTGATGAATCTCCTTCAGCGCCTGGTCGATGGCGTTGCGCACTTCCTGGATGTCCACCTTGCTCGCAATGTCGAACGAATTTTCCTGTGCCATGGGCTTTTCCTCTATCCTCCAGCTTCTGAATGCCGGCCTCAGTTCCTGGCCGGCTTTGCCGGTGCAACTCTACCAGTTTCCCACGTCCGGGCTGAGGCTAAACAGCCGGAGAAAGTTTTTCGTGGTCGCGGAGGCGATTTCTTCCTCCGAAACATCCAGCAATCCGGCCAATGTGCGGGCCGTGTTGCCCATAAAAGACGGTTCGTTCCGCTTGCCCCGGTTGGGCACCGGCGCCAGATACGGCGCGTCGGTTTCCACCAGAATCCGGTCCAACGGCAGCCGGGCAGCGACGTCCCGCATCGGCTGCGCCTTGGGAAAAGTCAGATTGCCGGCAAAAGAGAGCAGAAAACCAAGGTCCATCGACTGCTGCGCTTGCTCGTAGGTTCCGGAAAAGCAGTGCATGATGCCGCCGATGCCAGTGGGCCGCCAGCGCTCTTCCAAAATAGCAAAAAGATCGTCCCACGCGCCTGGAGTGCCTTCCGGGGCGCCGTCTTGGGGGCGGCAATGGATCAGAATCGGCCGCTTGCGCGCCGCCGCAATCTCCAACTGGCGCGCAAGCACCTCAAGCTGCACCGCATGCGGCGCGCCCTCATGGTAGTAGTCCAGGCCGATTTCTCCGCAGGCAATTACTTCCGGCTCGGCCAGCAGGCTGTCCAGCTTGGCCAGGGCCGCCTCGTCCGCTTCAGGCGTGTTGTGCGGATAGATGCCCGCGCTGGCATACAGCCGGGGCGTGTCGGGCCGGCCGTTGAACTCACGGCAAACCTCCAGAGCCTGGTGCATCTCGGCCGGCCCCTCGCCAATGCCGATGGCCAGCACCGCGCCCACCCCCGCCTGCCACGCACGGCTGAGCATCTCCGCGCGGTCTTCGGCGTAGCGCTCACTATCCAGGTGGGCATGGGAATCAATCAGCAAGGTGGAAACCTCCGGGGGAATATGGCCGAATCGCCATGACGTGCCGTGGCGATTCGGCCTGTGGTGCCGTTCTGCGCTTACTTCAGCCGTGCGCCCAGCGGGCACTCTTCGAGGAAGCCGGCCAGCACCGGTGCGCCGCCCTCCAGCGAGGCTGCCAGTAGCATGCCGTTGGACTCAAACCCGCGCATCTTGCGCGGAGCCAGGTTGGCCACGATGATGATCTTCCGGCCGACCAGCGCTTCCGGCTGGTAGTACTGGGCGATGCCGGCCAGAATCTGCCGCTTCTCATAGCCCAGATCGACTTCCAGGCGCAGCAGTTTATCGGCCTTGGGGATGCGCTCAGCCACCAGGATCTGGGCCACGCGCAACTCCACCTTGGCGAAGTCGTCGATGGTGATGTGCTGCTTTTCTTCCACCGGGACCTGCGGTGCGGCTGGCTGTGCGGGCGCGGCAGCAGCGGCCACCGTATCATAGGCCACGGCTTCCGCTACGGCTTCATCGCCGACAGAGTCAACTGGCGCACTATCCCAGACTTTTTGCTTTTCTGAAATCTCACTCACGGTGGACTCTTTTCCTGCGGGAACCGAAGTTGCTGTCCCAGTTTTTGCGGCGGAGCCGCTGCTGGCCGCTTCGACGGCGCTCTTGTTGTTTTGTTCTTCGATATTCTGCATACGCTCCACTGTGTCCTTTTCCGCGCGGGGAAAGAGCGGCGCGGGTTCGCCAAACTGCGTCCCAGCCTTCAATCCGCCCCAGGCGATCTCTGTCAAAAATGCATGGCGTGCGGCAGCGGAGATCTCTCCCTGCCCAAGTTGGAGCCAGACCTTGGCGGCCGAGTCCGGCAGAATGGGATACACCAGCGCGGTAATGATGCGAATGGCTTCGGCAGCCGTGGCCAGCACGCGTGCCTGTAGCGCAACGTGCTCGGCTTCGGGACGATCCACGGGCCGCTTCCAGGGCGCGTTGGTGGTCAGGTAGCCATCGGTTTCTGCCACCAAGATCCACAGAGCCTTCAGCGCCTCGGAGAAGTTCAGTTCGTCGAACGCCGGGCCAAACGCGGCGATAGCGCGCACGGCGCTTTCGCGCAGGGCAGCTTCGGCCGCGGTTTCCGGGCCAGCCTCTGGCAGCACGCCGCCGAAGTACTTGTGGATCATGTTGACTACGCGGCTCACCAGGTTGCCGTAGCCGTTGGCCAAATCGCCGTTATAGCGCTGGACGAGAGCATCAAAGCTGAAGCTGCCGTCCTGGCCGAAGGGAATTTCGCGCAGTAAGAAGTACCTCAGGGCATCGGCGCCCAAAACCGTGTGAACAGTTTCCGCGCGCACAATGTTGCCCCGCGACTTGGACATCTTGCCCTGGTCGAAGAGCAGCCAACCGTTGGCTTTGACTGAGCGGGGCAGGGGCAAGCCCGCCGCCATCAGGAAGGCCGGCCAGTAGACGCAGTGGAAGCGGCTGATCTCCTTGCCGATCAGGTGCATGTCTGCGGGCCAGAACTTCTCGAAGCGCGCCTTGTCTGCAGGATCGTCCGAGCCATACCCCAGAGCGGTAATGTAGTTGGCCAGAGCGTCGAGCCACACGTAAACCACGTGCTTTTCGTCGCCGGGAACGGGGATGCCCCAGGAGAAGCTGGTGCGGCTCACCGAAAGGTCCTTCAGGCCGCCGCGCACAAAGGAGATGACCTCGCGCCGCGTGGACTCGGGCGCCATGAAGTCCGGGTTGGCCTCGTAGAACTCCAGCAGCTTGCGCTCAAAGGCCGAGAGCTTGAAGAAGTAGTTCTCCTCGCTCACCGTCTCCGTGACGCGGCCGCAGTCGGGGCAAACCGTGCCCACGGGGCCGTCCACGTAGAGCTCGTCCGACACGCAATATTGGCCGGTGTAGGAGCCTTTGTAGATGAATCCGCGGTCGCGCAAGGTGGCAAAGAGCTTTTGCACGCCCTTCTTGTGCCGCTCCTCGGTGGTGCGGATGTAGTCGTCGTACGTCAGCCCGAGCTGGTCCCACAGGCTGCGGAACTCGGCGGAGATGGCTCCGGCAAACTCCTCGGGGGTGCGTCCTGCCAGTTCGGCGGAGCGCTCAATCTTCTGTCCGTGCTCGTCGGTGCCGGTCAGAAACCAGGTTTCAATGCCCAGCGCACGCTTGCGCCGCGCAATGGCGTCGCACACGATGGTGGAGTAGGCATGGCCCAGGTGCGGCCGCGCATTCACGTAATAGATGGGCGTGGTCAGGTAATAACGGGAAGAACTGGTAGTTTTTGAGGTCATGGGCGGGACGTTGCTTCGCATTCTGCCCAAGGGAAGGGCGAAAATCTTGAGGCAGTCTATTCATCATTTTACGGCATATTCGCTGGCAGCTTGGGGAGGTGTCCCAGAGCCTGCCCCGAGTGTGCCGAATGGGCTCGATTTTGAGGCCAGGAAAGCAACGACCCAAACCTGCGGCTGCCCCAAAGGGAAATCGCGAGCCCCACCGCAGGTGGCTGTTAGAATAGCCCTTGAAAATCAAGGATTTTTGAGGCATATCGACGTGTATCTTGAATTGCAGAAACGGCTCAGTACCCATCTTCGCAGCGTTCTGAAAGCAAAGTACGATCTCGAACTCGAGACCATCCCGCTCGAGATTCCGCCCGACCTGCAGTTCGGCGAACTGGCCACCCCCATTGCATTCGAACTGGCCCGCAAGCTGCGCAAGGCCCCCAAGATGATCGCAGCCGAGATCGTGACCGCTTTGGGCCATCTCGATGGTTTCGCGTCTTTTGAGGTCGCGGGTTCGGGATACATCAACGCCCGCCTGGACCGCGCCGCCGGAGTGCGCCTGATTGCCAGTGGAGAGAGCCTGGAGCGGGTTGCCAGCGGCATTCACTCCTTGGTGGAGCACACCAGCATCAATCCCAACAAGGCGGCCCACATTGGGCACCTGCGCAACGCCATTTTGGGCGATACGTTTGTCCGCCTGCTGCGCGCCGCCGGGCAAAAAGTCGACGTGCAGAACTACATCGACAACACCGGCGTCCAGGTGGCCGATGTGGTGGTCGGCTTCCAGCATCTGGAAGGCAAGTCCCTTGCCGATGCACGCCATTTGCTCGCTGACCTGAAGAGCAAAGGGGAACGCATTGACTACTACTGCTGGGACCTCTATGCGCGCACCTCGCAGTGGTACGAGCAGGGCACGGAAGAGGAGAACGCGGCACGCAAGAAGCTGCGCTACGCGACCTTGCACGAGTTGGAGCAGGGCGGCAACGAGACCTCCGAAATTGCCGAGTTGATTTCGACCGCGGTTCTGCGCCGCCACCTGGAAACCATGCTGCGGCTGGACATCGAGTACGATTTTCTGCCCCGCGAGAGCGAGATTCTGCACCTCAAGTTCTGGGATTCGGCCTTCGAGCAGTTGAAGAAGACCGGCGTCCTCTACTTCGAGACCGAGGGCAAGAACAAAGGCTGCTGGGTGATGACGCGGCCCGGCGCCGACGTCGCCGATGGCGCTCTTGATGAAGATGCAAAGGTCATCGTCAGGTCCAACGGGACAGTCACCTACGTCGGCAAGGATATTGCCTATCACCTGTGGAAGTTTGGCCTGCTGGGCAAGGACTTCGGCTACAAGCCGTTCTTCACCTACCCCGACCACGAGTGCTGGATTTCGGCGGAAGAGGGCGAGGCCGTGCATCCCCACTTTGGCGGGGCGCAGGCCATTTACAACGTGATCGACTCGCGCCAGAGCGACCCGCAAGCCAACGTGATCCAGGCTTTGCGCGGCATGGGCCACACCGACCAGGCCGACCGCTACACGCATTTCGGCTACGAGATGGTCGCGCTCACTCCGCGCTGCGCCGTGGAACTGGGCTACACCGTGTCGGAAGAAGACCTGGCTCGCCCGTTTATCGAAGTCAGTGGGCGGAAAGGCTTCGGCGTCAAGGCCGACGACCTGATCGACAAGCTCATCGCCGCAACCCGCGCGGAAGTGGATGCGCGCCAGACCGGAGGCGCCGAGGCCGAGGCTGGCCGCCAGCGCATTGCGGAACAAATCGCCATTGGCGCCCTGCGTTACTTTATGCTCAAGTTCACGCGTAACTCGGTCATCGCCTTCGACTTCAAGGATGCGCTGAGCTTTGAGGGTGAGACCGGGCCCTATATCCAGTACGCTGTGGTCCGCGCCCGCAACATCTTCCGCAAGGCGGAAACCACGCCGGAAGCGGTGCTCAAGGAGTTTGAGCAGGCGCAGGTCAGCGAGTCAGCGAGTCAGCAAGTCAGTGCGATGGCAACGTTACTGGCCGAGGCTGACGATATCTGGGCCCTGTGGCTGCGCGCCGCCCGCCGTACCCTGGTGCTGGAGCAATGCATCACGACTTCCGAGCCGGCCTACTTGGCCAAACACGCCTTTCAGTTAGCCCAGGAGTTCAATAACTTCTATCATCGCCATAACATTCTGAAAGAAGAAGACGCGGCGAAGAAGACCTTCCTGCTGGCCACGGCAGCGGTTGCGTTGCGGGAGTTGGTTGTGGTGTTGAGCTGGCTGGGCATCGAAAGCCCGGAGGTGATGTAAGCTCAAACGCTGTTCAGAACTCACGGTCGCAGGTGGTGTCCATCATGGAAACATCGCAGGAAACACCGGTTGGAGTCCGTACTTATCGTTCTTCGCTCGGCTGGTGGGCCTGGAATCTTGTGCGCGGAGCAATATTCGCTACGGGCGGCTGTCTTTTGGCAATGCGGGATTACGATAACGCACAAGGTGGCCCTCTCTTGTACTGGGCCGCTGGCGTTGGTTGCTGCCTGGCGGCTGCCTATTTCCTCATCAGCGCCGCCTATTCAGTTGTGATTTTTGATCAGGAATCTGTGATCGTGCGCGGCGTCTTTTTTACCCAATCGATCCGAAGGTGCTCAGTGAGTAGCTACCTCGTCGATCCCGGGAGCCGCAATCAGGCCTCTGCTATTCGTCTCATTTCAAATTCACCCGGCGAGAGCAACCTTGACGTTCCAAAGCTCTATGCGTTCGACGACGCATGGCAAAAGTGGATCTCTTCTCTCTCTGACCTAACCCAGCAACGAAAAGAGGAGGAAGAGGCCCGTTTCACTCTGAAATGAAGACCAAGTCAATTGAGAACGAGGCCTCATGCCCCTGGCGTCTTCGAGCAAGTTCAGAAAGCAAAGGCGCCACGGGATAACCACCCCGTGACGCCTGACCTTCCCATCCAAAAGCTGGAAGCTAATAGCTCCGCACCCACTCCAAAATAGACCGCACCGCAATGCCGCTTGGTCCTTTGGCGATGTAGGGCCGCGAGTCTTCTACCCAGGCCACGCCGGCAATGTCCAGGTGAATCCACGGTGTGTCTTCGGCAAAGACCTTGAGGAACTCGGCCGCGGTGCTGGCGCCGCCCCAGCGTCCGCCGGTGTTCTTGATGTCGCCGATGTCGCTCTTGATCATGTCCGCGTATTCGTCACCCAAAGGCAGCCGCCAGAACTTCTCGCCTGAGGTGGCAAGAGCCGCGTCGAACTTGGCGTAGGTGGCGTCGTCGTTCGAAAAGGCTCCGGCGTTGATCATGCCCAGCGCCACCACGCAGGCTCCGGTCAGGGTGGCCGCGTCAATCAGGTGGGTTGCGCCCAGTTGCTTGGCATAGGTGAGCCCATCGGCCAATACCAGGCGGCCTTCGGCGTCTGTGTTGATAATCTCGATGGTCTTGCCGGACATGGCGGTCTGCAAGTCGCCGGGCTTTTGCGCCTTGCCGTCGGGCATATTTTCCGTGGCGCAGACCACGCAGAGGACGCGCACCCTGGGCTTGAGCAGGGCGATGGCGCGCATGACGCCGAGCATGGTGGCGCCGCCGGCCATGTCGTACTTCATCTTGTCCATATCGGCGCCGGGCTTGAGGGAGATGCCGCCGGAGTCGAAGGTGATGCCCTTGCCGACCAGCCCGAGCACCGGGCCTTCGGTCACGCCCGCAGGCTCATAGCGCAGCACGATCAGCGCGGGCGGCTCTTCGGAGCCCTGGGCGACGCTCCAGAACGCGCCCATCTTCAGTTCCTTGATCTTCTCGGTGGAGCTGACCTCGCACTTCAGTCCGACTTCCGCAGCCATGGCAGCAGCGCGCTGGCCCATCATCGTCGGCGTCAGCTTGTTGCCCGGTTCATTGACCATGGAGCGGGTAAAGTTCTGGCTCTCGCCGATCATGACGGCTTCGGCAAAAGCAGCTTCCACGGCGGCCTTGCCTGCGGTTGCCGGAATGGCCAGGGTGAAGGACTGGATGCTCTGGTCCTTGCGGTCGCTGCGATAGGTGTCGGGGTCGAAATCGCCTACAAAAGCGCCTTCGACCGTGGCCCTGACGTTGCATGCAGCGGACTCCTGAAGCAGTTCAGACAGGGAGAGAACCACCTCGCGGATGCCGCGCGGCTTGGCGTAGCGGACGGCGGTTCCGGCGGCGTTGCGCACGTTGTTGACGGTTGCCTTGGCCTGCTTGCCCAGCCCGACGATCAGCAGGCGCTTGGCGGCCAGTCCGGCCGGAGCATGCAAGAGCAGGGTTTCGTTGGCGCCGGCCTTGTATTCGCCGCTGGCCAGCACGGCTGCCGCGGCGGCCTTCACCGCTTCGTCGGCCGTCAGCAGGACAGGGAGAGGCTTGGCGTCGGGCGCTTTCGAGGTCTGGGTGTCGGTGGCCAAAACGGCCAGCAGTTCAGTCTCGATTCGGGAAAGGTTCGCAAAAGACAGTTGTGTCTGCATGGAACTCATTATTTCACCGCGGCGGGGAAGGGAGAAGCGGTGAAATAGAGAATAGAGAATAGGGAATAGGGCGTAGGGCGTAGGGAGTAGGGAGTAGGGAGTAGGGAATAGGGAATAAAGAACAGGGAATAGAGCTGTCGGCTTTACCGCCCCATGCGGTGCTTGCTGGCGTTGATGGCGGCGCGGGCTTCACGGTCGGCTTCGCGGCTGCGCTCGGTCTCGCGCTTGTCCCAGTCCTGTTTGCCCTTGGCCACGGCCAGTTCGCATTTGACCCGCCCGTGGCGGAAGTAGAGCCGGGTGGGGATGAGCGTGTGGCCCTTGATCTGCGTCTTGGACAGTAGCTTGCGAACTTCTTCTTTGTGGAGGAGCAACTTGCGGGTGCGTGTTTCGTCGTGGTTGGCGATATTGCCGTGGGAGTAGGGTCCGATATGAACGTTCAGCAGAAACGCCTCGCCGTCCTTGATGAGGCCGTAGGAATCCCGGAGATTGGCTTTGCCTTCCCGGATCGACTTCACCTCGGTGCCGCGCAGGGCGACCCCGGCTTCGAACTTCTCCAGCAGGAAGTAGTTGTGGCTGGCGGCGCGATTGAACGCGGCGTCGCGCTCTCCGGAGGCCACCGGATCGCGGGGACGGACCGGCCTTTGTGGACCGGCTTTCTCTTGCGGAACGATCACGTGACTGGTTTGACGCGCCATAGCAAAACTTCCTTACGTCTCAATCCTAGCATTGACGCGGCTTTCCGCGGTCTTGTAGCGGGGCTTTGCTAAAATGGAGCATTGCAGGTTGGGAAAAATTGCATATACAAATCGCGTCTCGGGCGGCCAAGGCAGCCCGCAAAGGTTCGCTGCACAAGCCGAGCCGGAGAAGACGCCTGGGAGTTCGATGAACCGCCGCGCTCAAGCTCCTGCTGCCTCCGGATCCTTTTTGCCGGAAGCTGCTTTCCGGATTGCGCTCTTTGTTGTTCTGGCCGTTTTGGGCCTTTCGAGCGTTGCACTGCACGCGGAGTCGGCCAACTCGTTCTTCAAGCGCGGCGAGTCTGCCGAGGCCCGCGAAGACTACGACGCCGCCTTCGACAACTACCAGAAGGCCTACGACAGGGCTCCCAAGGACCTGCGCTACCGCACTGCCCTCTACCGCGTGCGGGTTTCCGCGGCCTCGCTGCACCTGACCAAAGGCCGCAAGCTGTTCGCGGCCGGCGATGAGCAGGGCGCGCTGAGCGAGTTCCTGCACGCCTCCGAGATCGACCCCGGCAACGAGGCCGCCCAACAGGAGATTGCGCGGGTGCGCCAGAAGCATGGCGAGGCCGCGCCGCCACGGGGCGAGACGAGCCTTTCCGAGGCCTCCGGCAAGCAGGACGAAATCGACTCGATGGCCGCTCCTGCCGCGCTCAAGCCGGTGTCCAGCGAGCCGCTCACCTTGCACATGACCGAGGATGCCAAGGTCATTTACCAGGCCATCGGCCGCGCTGCCGGGGTCAACGTGCTGTTCGATCCGGACTACAACTCCAAGCGCGTGCAGGTGGACCTGAACAACGTTTCCCTGATCGATGCGTTGCGCATTGTGGGCACCATGTCGAACACCTTCTGGCGCCCGGTCACCTCGAACACCCTGTTCGTTGCCCAGAACACCCGCGCCAAGCGCACCGAACTCGACGAGCAAGCGGTGCAGACCTTCTACCTGACCAATGCCTGGCAGCAGAACGACCTGAACGACGTACAGACCGCGCTGCGCAACGTGCTGCCCAACGCCAAGGTCTACGGCGTGGCCAGCCAGAATGCCATTGTGATGCGCGCCACCCCGGACGAACTGCTGCTGGCGCAAAAGCTGATCGACGATCTGGACAAGGCGCGCGCCGAGGTCATCGTCGACATCGCGGTTCTGGAAGTGAACAAGAACTGGGAAAAGAACCTGGGTCTTTCGTGGCCCAGCAGCGCCAGCGTTGCTTTGCAGTCGACCACGACCACCACTTCGGGCACCACGACCTCCTCGACCACGGCTACCCCGACGGTCTACGATCTGGCTCACCTGAAGGCCTCGGACTTTGCAGTGACCATCGGCTCGGCCACGGCCAATATGCTGCTGAACGATACCAATACCAAGATTCTGCAGAATCCGCGTATCCGGGCTACCGATCAGCAGAAGGCCACGATGAAGATCGGATCGCGCATCCCGATCGCCACCGGTTCGTATCAGACCGGTGCGGCTACCGCGGTGGTCAGCTCCCTGGTCAACACGCAGTTCCAGTACCTGGACGTTGGCGTGAATATCGAGATCACGCCAACCGTCCACTTTGACCACGATGTGACCCTGAAGGTCAAGATCGAGGTGACGTCGCAGAGCAGTTCCGTCACCATCAGCGGCGTGACCGAGCCTATCATTAGCCAGCGCGTGGCTGAGCAGGTCATCCGCCTGCGCGAGGGCGAGGCCAACATCCTGGGCGGCATCCAGGACAAGGAAGACATGATCGCCTGGTCCGGCGTTCCGGGCTTGAGTGCGATTCCTGGGCTCAGGTATCTGTTCGGCTCCAAGGACCACAAGATCACCGACAATGAGATCGTCTTTCTTCTCATCCCGCACATCGTCCGTACCCAGGACTTGAGCCCGACCAACCTGCGCACCATCGACACCGGCGTGGGCCAGTCCATCGAGTTGCGCCACACCAGCAACGAAGCTCCCGTGAGCAAGCCGACGCCTCCTGCCTCACCGGCCCGGTCGATGGTGGGCGTGGTTCCCGGCCAGAGCGCGGAAGCAGCGGCTCCGGCGGCCCTGGCGCAGTTGAGCGCCGCCGCGGACGCCAATAGCGCCGCCGCAACCCGTGCCAGCCAGGCGCCTCGTCCGGCTCTTGCCAGCCCGGTGAGCTTTGCCCTCAATGGGCCTGCCGGCCCGGTGGCCGTGGGCGCCACCTTCCAGGTGCCGGTCACGCTGATGGGCGGAACCGATGTGGCTTCTGTTCCCCTCCAGCTGCAATACGACCCATCCAAGCTTTCGCTGGTCAATGTGGACACCGGCGACCTGCTGAGCCGCGACGGTCAGGCGGTGGCCCTGGTTCACCGGGATGACGGGCCGGGTTCGATCACCGTCAATGCCTCGCGTCCGCCGGGTGCGGCTGGTGTGAGCGGTGCGGGGGTAGTCTGCGTCCTAAGTTTTCAGGCCAAAGCGGCAGGAGAAAGCGTCCTGGCCATCACCCGCCCTGCGGCGGTGACAAGCGCCCAGCAGCAGTTGCCGGCCAAGGGCGCGCAAATCAGCATTCTGGTGCGCTAGAGCAAGTACGCCCAGGCCGGTCGCCCTGAAACTTGTGTAGAGAGAAGCGTCAATGAAGAAAGCCCCGCCAATCCGGACGCAGCGCAAACGGGAGCGGGGCCTGACGCTGGTGGAGCTGATCGTGACCGCGGCGATCCTCTCGATCCTTGCCGGGGCGGCGCTTCCCATTGCCCGTTTCAAGGTGAAGCGGGAAAACGAGCGGCAACTGCGCCGGGAACTGTGGGAGATGCGCGACGCCATCGACCACTACAAGGACGCGGCCGACAAGGGAGCATTTCAAACCAAGCTCGACAGCCAGAACTATCCGCCCGACTTGGAGACGCTGGTCAACGGCGTGGATGTTCAGGGCAAGAAGGTGAAGTTTCTGCGCCGCATTCCGGTGGACCCGATGACGGGTCGAGCCGAATGGGGAATGCACTCGATGCAGGACGATCCGAAGTCGGACTCGTATGGCGGGCAGAGCGTATTCGATGTGTATTCCAAGTCGCAGGGGATAGCCCTGGATGGTACGAAGTACTCCGATTGGTAGGCAGGAAGCGCAGTTGGCAAAAGAATGCGAAGCCAGCGGAGTTCGCAGCGAACGACTCGGCGAGGCACACTCCGCCGGCATGAACGAGGGAGTTCAGTGAACAGAGGACGCAAACAAGACGCGGGTTTTACGCTGGTGGAGCTGATGATTGTCATGGCCATCATCGGCGTGCTGGCCGTGGTGGCTGTGCCCAGCTACGTCACTGCCCTCAAACATGCGCGCGAAGCGGTGTTGAAGGAAGACCTTCATGTGATGCGCGCCGCCGTCGACTCCTACACCATGGACAAGCAGAAGGCGCCCCAGTCGCTGGACGACCTGATTCAGGACGGCTACCTGAAAACCCTTCCCGAGGATCCGATGACCCGCAGCAGCACCACGTGGGTCACCAACACCAGCGATGCTTTGCACTCGCTGGACCAGACGGATCCCGGAATCGACGACGTTCATTCCGGTTCCGAGGAAACCGGTTCCGACGGCCAGCCCTACTCTTCCTGGTAACCGTGGTTAGGTGACCTTGGTGTAGACAATGCCGTCAAATCGACCTAGAGTGAAAAAGTACTTCCCCTAATCAACAAACACGAAAGACCAGCGAGATTATGTGCTGAACGAGAAGCCTCCTTGCCGCTGCATGCAAGCCGCAGCCCCTCCATCTTGACTGATGCTGCGTCTAATCCCACAGATTGGATTTCAACTGTTTCCTCAATTCGTCTCCAGCCATATCTGACGGAACCTGCGCGATGACCATTGATCCGACCCTTCTTCCGACCTTTGCCGCAACCGTTGATTGGCTCTATGCCGGCCTGATGCAGAATCTGGACGCAGGCTGCGACCCCGACCTGGAGAAAGGGGTGGGTGGCAGTCTGCTCTACGCCGGCGAACTGGACGGACCGGGTTGTGCCCTGGTGATCGCGGGCAATGTGGCCGGCGCCGCGTCGCTGGCGGCTTCTGCAGATGTGGCTTCGCAAAAGCAGGCCATCCGTACTGGCGTGATTGATTTCCTGGTGAACAATCTGGAGGAGGCCCTGCGCATCCTCAAAAACGAAATTCGCAAGCGCGAGACAGTGGCCGTGTGCGTGGCTCAGGCGCCGGAAGAGGTCGAGCGCGAAATGACGGAGCTCGGCGTGCGGCCCGATCTGCTGCCCCCGGGAACCTTGGATGAACCCCGGTATGAGGTGTTCCTTGGCCAGGGAGCGCGGCAGGTGAACCCGATTGCCGTGGGCGCTGGCCAGGCTGTGCTGACCTGGACCGTGTCGGCCGCGCCCGCCGTCTGGCTACCGAAACTGGATGCGATCGCGAGCGATTGCCTGATTGAGCCGGACGGCCCGGAGATGGGCTCGGCCCTGCGCTGGCTGCGTCTGGCCCCGCGCTACTTGGGCCGAATCGTAGAGGGAATCCATCTGCTGCGGTGCGAAACGGGGGTCGCTAGCGACTTTCTGGGCCGGGTCAAAAGAGAAGTGGCTAGTGGGCGGATTAGTGTTTCCGTGGAGATTGTTGTAGGCAGTTGCGGCGAGTCCACGCGGTACCGGTTTTCGCCGTCGGCTGCTCGGGCTGCGGGGTAAAGCTCAGTCTTGCGGGGTGTCCAGGGCCTCGATCCGGCCCCATAACTCCTTGATTCCGTAGCCGGTTTTGGACGAAACCGGCAGCACTTCGTCCAGTTCCAGCCCCTTCTTCAAGGCCAGCAGGTTGCGGGTGCGCTCGTTGCCGCTGAGCCGGTCGATCTTGGTGGCTACCACGGCAAAATTCCGCTCTTCACCGCGCAGCCAATCGATCAACTGACGGTCGCTCTCCTGCGGTGGCACATTCGAATCCACCAGGCAGATGCACAGCTTGAGGGTGGAGCGGATGGCCAAGTAGGGCTCGATGAAGGCCGGCCAGCCCGCCGAAATCGACTTCGAAATCTTGGCGTAGCCGTAGCCCGGCAGGTCGGCAAAAAACATCTTCCGCCGCTGACTTGGATCCAGCAGAGCAAAAAAGTTGATGGCCCGCGTGCGGCCCGGCGTGGAAGACACTTTGGCGGCCTTGTCTCCGGTTAGCGTGTTGAGCAGGCTGGACTTGCCCACGTTCGAGCGGCCTAGAAAGGCAATCTCCGGCACGTCTGGGGCGGGGAACTGCTCCGCCGCCAGGGCCGAAAGGAGAAACTGTGTCGTATAGCGCATAGGTTTGTGCCAGTCAGCCGGTCAACGACCAGGCTGGGTGCCCCAAGTCGCGTGCAGGCGACCCTGGGAAACCGAAAGAGCCTTTCTACCTTGAGGATACAGGAGCGGCGGCGGGGAAGCTCTTTTCGATGCGGGGCAGGCGCAGGCCCAACGTCAGGCCGCGCAGCAGCATGAAGCAGGAGAAGGCGCACCACAGGCCTTGATTGCCCAGCCATTTTTCCAGAACGATAGCCAGCGTCAGGTAGCCTGCGACGGAGATCAGCATCGAGTTGCGCAGATCGTGGGCACGGGTGGCGCCGATGAAGATGCCGTCCAACTGGAACCCGGCCACGGAAATCAGCGGCAGCACGACCGCCCAGGGAAGGTAGTGCAGAGCCAATTGCCGCACGGCCTCCTGGTTGGTGAAGACTCGGATTAATGTGCTGCCGAAGACAAGGTAGAGCAGCGAAATCAGAGTAGCTACCGCGAAGGCACAGACCGAGGATGCACGGAGGGTGGCGCGGTAGTCGGCGAGGCGGCGCGCGCCCACGGCCTCGCCCACCAGCGCCTCGGTGGCGTTGGCAAAACCGTCGAGCGCGTAGGAGGCGATGCTCTGCAGGTTCAGCAGCACGGCGTTGGCGGCCAGAGTGGCGTCGCCCATCTGGGCTCCGGCGCGCGTGAACCACGCAAAGGCCGCCACCAAGCTTGCCGTGCGCAGCAGGATGTCGCGGTTGAGTGCAAGCAGATGGCGCAGGCTCGACCCGTCGGCCAACTCCTGCCAGCTGATGGGGCTGCTTGCAGCAGCGCCCGAGAGCGTGTGGGGCCGGAGGGTGATGGCCAACCCCAGCAGCAGTCCGGCCCAGTCGGCGGAGAGGGTGGCGGTGGCGATGCCGGCTACGCCCCAGTGCAGTCCCATGACCAACCAAAGGGCCACAGCGACGTTCACGGCGTTAATGGCGGCCTGTAGGGCCAGCGCCGTGCGGGCGCGCTGCCGGCCCAGCAGGGTGCCCAGAATAGCGTAGTTGGCCAGAGCGGCAGGAGCCGACCAGATGCGAATGTGGCAATAGACAGCGGCGTTCCGCGCAACTTCCGGTCCAGCACCGAGCAGGCTGATTGCCAGCGAGATAAGCGGCGCACGCAACGCCAGGATGACGGCTCCGATGGCCAGCGCGGAGAGCAGACCGCGGAAGAAATGCAGCCGCAGGGAGTGCGGATCGCGAGCGCCGTGGGCCTGCGCCACCAGGCCGGTGGTGCCCATGCGGAGAAAACCGAAGGTCCAGAAGACAGCGTTGAAAAAGATGCCGCCCACGGCCACGCCGCCCAGCGCTGCTGGACTTGGCAGGTGACCCGAGAGGATTGTGTCCACTGTGGAGAGCAGAGGCTGGGTCAAATTGGAGAGGATGAGGGGAATCGCCAGCAGGAAAACCCGCCGGTACCAGGGAGCCATGGGGATGATTGTAGCTGTAAAAGACAATAAAGGACTGCAGTTATAGGGATCCCAGCTTGGGCGCGATGAAACTGCGCCCAAGCTGGGGAACCTTCATTCGTAACCCCTGCGGCAATGTCTTTACTGCCGGGCGGCCTGGTTGGGCGTGAGGTCCGCAGCCGGGGTGGCGGCCAGGACCTGGGCTTCCTCGGGAAGGGGCGTGGGAAGCGGACCTTCCAGGGCCAGCGCCAGCACCTCGTCCATCTGGTCCACAAAGTGCAGCTTCATGGACTTCTTGATGTTGTCGGGCAGTTCGGCGATGTCCTTCTCGTTGGCGCGGGGCAGGATGACTTCAAAGATGCCGGCGCGAAGTGCGGCCAGCAGCTTTTCTTTCAATCCTCCAATGGCCAGCACCTTGCCGCGCAGCGTGATCTCACCGGTCATGGCGATGTCGCGCCGCACCGGGATTTTGGCCAATGCACTGGCCAGGGCAGTGGCCATGGTGATGCCGGCGGAGGGCCCGTCCTTGGGGATGGCTCCTTCGGGCACATGCAGGTGCAGATCGACGTTGCGATAGAATTCGCGGCTCAGGCCGAGCACATTGGCCTTGCCGCGGATGTAACTGAGGGCGGCCTGGGCCGACTCCTGCATCACATCGCCCAACTGTCCGGTGATGGTGAGCTTGCCTTTGCCGTCCAAAACCTGGACTTCGGTGGTGAGGATGCAGCCGCCCACCTCGGTCCAGGCCAAGCCGGTGACGAGGCCGACTTCGCTCTTTTCGTGGACTTCGGAGTCGTGGAATCGGGCCACGCCGAGGTACTCGTTGATGTTGGCGGCGGTGATCTCTTCCTTGTGCTTTGCGCCGCTCTTGACCACCTTGCGGGCGACCTTGCGGCACACGTTGCCGATTTCGCGCTCCAGGCTGCGCACTCCGGCTTCGCGCGTGTACGCGCGAATGATCTCCACAATGGCGTCGTCACCGAAGACGATGTTTTTCTCGCTGAGGCCGGTCTGCTCGCGTTGCTTTTTGACCAGGTACTGACGGGCGATTTCCAGCTTTTCCTGCTCGGTGTAGCCCTGCAGGCGGAGGACTTCCATGCGGTCCTGAAGGGCGGCCGGAATGGTGTGCATGACGTTGGCGGTGGCCACGAACAGCACCTGCGACAGATCGTAATCCACGTCGAGGTAGTGGTCCTGGAAGGTGGTGTTCTGCTCCGGGTCGAGCACTTCGAGCAGGGCGGAAGCCGGATCGCCGCGGAAGTCCGAGGCCATCTTGTCGACTTCGTCGAGCAGGAAGACGGGGTTCTTGGTGCCGGCGCGCTTCATATGCTGAATGATCTGGCCGGGCATGGCGCCGATGTAGGTGCGGCGATGGCCGCGAATTTCGGCCTCGTCGCGCACGCCTCCCAAGGAGAGGCGCACGAACTTGCGGCCGGTGGCCTTGGCGATGGACATGCCGAGCGAGGTTTTGCCGACTCCCGGAGGCCCGGCAAAGCAGAGGATGGAGCCCTTCGGGTTCTTGACCAACTGGCGGACGGCGAGGAATTCAAGGATGCGATCCTTGATCTTTTCGAGGCCGTAGTGGTCCTCATTGAGCACCTTTTCCGCGTACTCGATGGAGCGAGTTTCCTTGGACTTTTTCTTCCACGGCACGGCCAGCAGCCAGTCAATGTAGTTGCGGCTGACGGTGGACTCGGCCGACATGGGCGGCATGGCCTCCAGCTTTTTGAGCTCCTGGATGGCCTTGTCCAGCGTTTCCTTGGGCATTCCGGCGGTTTCGATCTTCTTGCGCAGTTCGTCGAACTCGCTTTTTTCGCCGCGGCCCAGTTCCTTCTGGATGGCCTTGATCTTCTCGTTGAGGTAGTACTCTTTCTGGGCGCGCTCCATCTGGCGCTTGACGCGCGACTGGATGTTGCGGTCCAGGTCGAGCTTTTCGATCTCGACATCGAGCACATCGGCGATGCGCGCCAGGCGGGCGGCCGGATCGAAAATGGCCAGCAGATCCTGCTTTTCCTCGATGCCGAGCTGGAGGTTGGCGGCAATGGTGTCGGACAGCTTGGACGCCTCGTCCATGCGCACGGTGGCGATGATGGTCTCGTAGTTGAGCGACTGCTGGAGCTTGACGTACTGCTCAAACAGGCCGGTGACGCGGGTCATCAACTGTTCGGTGGCCGGGGTCATCTCGAACGTAGTTTTGCCGGTGCGCACGGTGGCCACAAAGAAGCCGTCGGTATCGGTGACTTCACTGGATTTGGCGCGCTCGACGCCTTCGACCAGGACCTTGATATTGCCGTCGGGCATCTTGACGCTCTGCACGATGGTGCAGATGGAGCCGACCTGGTAAATGTCCTTGGCCTTGGGCTCATCGATCGAGGCGTCGTGCTGGGTGGCAAGGAAGATCTTGCGATCGCCGTTGAGGGCCTCTTCCAGGGCGCGCACGCTGGATTCGCGGCCGACCACGAAGGGCGTCATCATGTAAGGAAAAATGACCATGTCCCGGATGGGCATCATGGGCAACTTGCGGAATTCGATCTTCTTGCTGGCAGTCATAAGGCCCCCATAGAGATTGGATGCACCAAGGTAGCTCCAGTTGCGGGGCTTGTTGTGCGACACATGTTGGGATTGTACAGCGGATTGACGGTAGGGAAACGATGGGGCGGAAGCGGGCTGGGGAACGCGGGGGGCGTGCACTGGCGGCAAATGTTGTTCTGCAGGTGGGCAAACTTGGCAGGCGCTCCGGGAAGGAAATGCCGCCCTGCAAGGCGAGGAAAGAGGAATGGGGCAAATGGAGAGAATCTGGGCCTGCAGGGCGACGAACAGGGGTCGAAACTCCGTATGAAAGCCTTGATAAAGTTTGAAAAATGCGCAATTTTACGTGCGATTTGACGGTTTTACATGGCAAATTGCAGCGTTTTGCTGTGCACGGAAGGCGGAATTGTGGCGGCTTAGTAAATTATGTTCTACCAGGCGAATGAGTCGATTCAGACAGTCGGCGCCTCGAACGCGGTGGTAGTATTCGATCCGAAGGAGAGTGACCTATGTCAGAACCAACGATCGCACAAAAAAGTCCATATCCGGTGGAAGTCGAAGCCGGGAAGAGTTACTTCTGGTGTGCCTGCGGCAAAAGCGCCAAGCAGCCGTTCTGCGACGGCAGCCACAAGGGCACGGATTTCACGCCCGTGAAGTTCGACGCCACCGAGGACAAGACGGTCTATTTCTGCGGCTGCAAGCACACGAAGAATCCACCCCTCTGCGACGGCAGCCATGCCAAGCTGTAGGTACGGCCACCGGCGGTGGGGCCAACTCTGTTATGCGGGTGTTGTGTTTTCCCAGGTCCCAAAAACGGGACCTCCACCCCAGGACCTGGGAACACCCGGCAGCCGACACCATTTGGCCGATTATTCCCTTGACTGAATATCGCCCGAAGGGAATAATTATCCTATGCCTTGGGAGATCGAAGTCAGCGATGAATTCAAGGGGTGGTACGAATCGCTGACCGACGACGAATGCGGCAGCATCAACGGCGTAATTGACGCACTGGCGCAATTGGGTCCGGCACTTGGGCGGCCTTTGGTCGATACCCTGAATGGGTCGCGGTACCCAAATATGAAAGAGATGCGTGTTCAACACCATGGCAGACCGTATCGCATCCTGTTTGCGTTTGACCCGCGCCGCTGCGCATACTTGATTCTCGGGGGAGACAAGACCGGAGACGAGCAGTGGTATGTCGATGCGATTCGACACGCCGACGCGATCTATGCCAAGCACCTTGAAGAGATTGGAGGCTGACACGATGGCTCATAACTGGAAAGATATTCGAAGGACGCTTTCGCCGGAGAAGGAAGAAGAGACGCGGGAGTATGTGAAGTCCGTCGTGGAGGCGGTATCCCTGAATCAACTGCGGCAGGCGCGGAGCTTGACCCAGGCTAATTTGGCCAACATCCTTGGAGTCAATCAGGGGTCTGTGTCCAAGATGGAGAAGCGCACGGATATGTACGTATCCACACTGCGCAGCTTTATTCAGGCGATGGGCGGGCAGCTCCAGATCAAGGCTGTGTTTCCTGAAGGGGAAGTCGAGATCGAACAGTTCGAGAGCGTGGCGATTCCTCAGGGTGACTCAGAGGATGGCGCCGCGGCGTAGCATTTTGGCACCCACCTCACTGGAATTGCGCGCCATTTTTCTCCCACCACTGCAGAATTTCGTCTGTTTTCCAAAACTCGAATGACTGCTTTGTCAAAAGGTTAAATCGAGCCGTGGCCTTGTACACCACAGAAATACTGCCATCCGTTTTGATCATTTGGATTAGCGTTGGCAGAATGCTCTTATCATCTTGCGGGTAATTATCTAGTCATCATGGAGTGACCGGTCCACTGCGCTGGCCGTGGGTTAAGCTGTGAGCCAAGCAGGATCACAGTTCAGAGCCACAAGCGGAGAGGAACCGGTCATGAAGGAAAAGGTACGATTTTTGGG
>Ga0224530_1000638_pt1 | contig 21624 bp, 15 predicted proteins | sample CBST75metaG_FD_179873 | JGI IMG/M metagenome (GOLD analysis project Ga0224530, IMG submission 179873) | Peat soil microbial communities from Stordalen Mire, Sweden - C.B.S.T75 | ecosystem: Environmental > Terrestrial > Soil > Wetlands > Peat | place: Sweden: Norrbotten County, Stordalen Mire...
CCGATCCGATAGAAAAAATCTCCGCCCCCTGGCGACTCACCCATCCGGTGACACCCCCTATGCCCTTCAAAGCCGCTTCCAGTCTATCGGTTGTAACGTCCTGACGGGTTCAACTGCCGGAAAGGGGATGATCCGTCCTGCGCTATAATCGGCGCAGAAAGGAAGAGTCTGGATGATTTCGAGACGAAATATTCTGAAACTGCTGGGTGCCCTTCCTGCGGCAGGGTACCTTACCACCAACCATGTGTGGGCAGAAACTGCAACCGAAAGACTTCCTAAACGGTTACTGGGGCGGACCGGCAGATGGGTGACACCCCTTGCTCTTGGCGGGCAGGCATCCATTCAGTGGACCGCTCCTGGAATCGATGCCCCGGACATTATTGTGCGGGCTGTCCAATTGGGAGTGAACTATTTGGACTCTGCCAATCTCTATGGACCGAGCCAGATGAATTATGGAGAAGCGTTCCGGCGCATCCATCTGGCGCCAGGAACCGCGGATTACAACGCGCCGCTTCGCGAGAGCCTTTATCTTGCGACCAAAACCCGCGAACGGTTCGCGCTCGGTCCATCCAGTTCGGCAGCCCAAACGCCGGGCGCAACGGCTGTAACCGACATCAAGCGCTCGCTAACGCAGATCTTCGGCGATGGGAAGGGATACATCCCCGAAGGCGCGTATCTGGACGCCATTCAGATGCACGCCATCTCCACGTTGGAAGAGGTCGATACGCTCTATTTGGGCATGGCGGAGCGCGGCTCCAAGATGCCGGACCGCATCGGCGCCTTCGCCGCCCTGCTCGACTATCGCGACGGCACGAACTACACCGGCCTGAATCCCGAGCACAAGCAGTACGTCCGCCACATTGGAGCGACGGGACACCTCAGTTCTCCCGTGCTGATGGAGATGCTGCGCCGTGATACGGGCAACAATCTGGATACCCTGCTGGTTGCCTTGAATGCGAACGACACGCTCTATACCTCGCACCAATACAATGTTCTGCAACTGGCGGTGGGGCGCGGCATGGGCGTGATCGCCATGAAACTCTTTGGCGATGGAACCTTCTATGGAAAGGGCCAGCATTTCTCCAAGGAGCCATCCGACGTAGTCCATACGGTTGGCAAGCCTGACGCTGCCCGTTATCAGGATCTTGTGCGCTATTCCCTCTCCATTCCTGGGGTGTCTTGCGCCGTAACGGGTATCGGACATATTGATCGCGCAAAGCCGGAGAACGATCAGCTCGTAGCTAATCTGGCGGCGGCAACCCAGGATCCCGCCTCCCCCGCCGAACGGCAGCGCATCGAGCGCGAGGTGGCGCAACGCTATGGAGCTACGACCAATTATTTCCAGCTCAAGGCGGCGGGTCTGATCCAGCCTACAGTGGTGAAGGTTGACAAGGTGAATGGGGGCGACCAGGTTACGGTTCGCTGGAATACCGCCATCGCGGGAGCAAGGCCGGTGAGTCAGTACGAAATCCGCAGCGGCGACCGTTTGCTGCTCTCGGTTCCGTACCGTCCGCAACTTGCGCCGGAGCTGCTGTGGGCAACTCTTCCCGTCTCTGCGGCAGGCAGCGGCAACATCACCGTCACAGGCAAAGAAGCCTGAATCAGAGTGTTGGTAGCACTTGCTCGTAGCGCTCAGTACAAAAGCGTTTGTGCTATAAAATCGCTCTTGGGTAGTGGGCTAATTTGAATTCAGGGTCAATTCAGGGTCTGAATAAGAGTCTTTGAATCCTCTTATCTACATATTCGGTGCTGGAAATTATAGGATTGGTATACGAGGATTTGTGGAATGACCTCAAAACCAGACTACGGTGTAGACGCTCCAGGCGTGATTCGTAATCTGTTCTTGGCGAGTGGATGCGCGTTTGTCTTAGCTCTCTTTGCGCCGGCTCTACTGCATCTTGGTCCCCTAGCGGTTAACCTTCGTGTAACGGCTTGGGCCATTGGTATCGGCTGCGCGGCAAGCGGTTTCCTGATGCTGCTCTATGCAAAGGCGGGGAAGTCCTTGCACCGAGACCGAATGTTGAAACTCCATATTTGGCGTGGGAGCGAGCAGGTGCTGGATGTAGGGACAGGGCGAGGTCTACTGTTAATCGGTGCTGCTCGGCGGATTACCACGGGCCATGCGATCGGCATTGATATCTGGAATAAGGATGACCTGAGTGGAAACGCTCTTGACCGGACAGAGCGGAACTTGGCTTTTGAAGGAGTGACGGAAAAGTGTTCGTTGGCAAGCGAAGGCGCGCAGAATATGAGCTTTCCGAACGAGAGCTTCGACGTGATTTTGTCGAATCTTTGCTTGCACAACATCTATGACAAACCAACTCGTTTGCAAGCCTGCAGGGAAATCGTCCGTGTGCTTAAGACGGGAGGGGTGGCTATTATCTCTGATTACAAGCTGACCAGCGAATATGCAAAAGCTTTCCGCAACGAAGGTCTGCGGGTAGAACGGAAGCGACCTAATTTACTGACAACCTACCCGCCGCTCCGAATCCTGGTAGCACGCAAGACTCAATAGCTCCAGCGAACCTGCGCACTGCACTCGGCGAACCTGTTGAACAAGGCGGACTTGGCGCGCGACGTCGGAATTTCCCCGTCAACGGCGAACCAATAGCTCTCCATGTTGGAGGCTTCTGGTCAGATCGTTCTACTTGAACCGTGGTTTTCCAATCGCACCAAGTCCATGGTTAAGAGTCCGAAGCTCTATATTGCCGACACGGGCCTTCTCTGTGCGCTTTTGAATATTCGCTCTGAAGAGGCGCTCAGGCAATCCCCGGCGGCAAGAGCAGTTTGGGAGACCTTTGTCTTTACACAGTTGCGGGACCGCGAGCGACGCGCCGGGCGTACCAGCAGTTTGTTCTTCTGGCGCGATCGAACGCGCGAAGTGGACTTTGTGGTGGACGCAGGTGGCAGTCTGGAACTCTTTGAAGCCAAATGGACGGAGTTGCCGGATACTGGCGACACCGTGAATCTTGATTCCGTGCGCAGCGTTGTTGGAGCATCGCGCGTCACCGCAGATGTGGTCGTCTCCCGTACCCCCAACAGCTTTCCGTTCGCGAATGGATTTCGGGCGGTACCAGTAACCGAACTTGGATGAGTCGCTCTAGGAGTCTGTCGGTCATAGCGATTTTTGAAGGCCAGAAGGGGCTGTTGGCCCAGCAGTGCAGCACAGGGACCGTTTTGTCGGAATCGGGCGTCCTCTGCGATTTCATGCCTTTGAACCGTGATTCTGGTTTGGATGGTCGGCTTTCCGCCGATGAGAGTGTTTACCTATAGATAGATTAGTGATATAAAAGAGCCATATCTTTATAGGAGGCACTTATGAACCGCTGCAAGCAATGTGATGGCAAGGATTTCGTCAAGAACGGCTTCGTAAGAGGACAACAGCGTTATCGCTGCAAGAGTTGCGGCCTGAATTTTGTTGTGGGGGATAAGCGCGTCAAGGAGGATACGGCTATCAAGAGAGCGTTTGCGGTGATTCTCTATTCTCTGGGTAAATCCTCCTATGGGTTTATCGCCAAGTTGTTCGGGGTTACGCGACCGGCAGTGCAAAAGTGGCTGAGGCGGGAGGCCGACCTGCTCGGAACACCGGAAATTCCAGCAACCATCGAAGAGATGGAGTTTGATGAGATGTGGCATTTCATCGGCTCAAAAAAAACAAACTCTGGCTCCTCAAGGCCGTGGATCGTACTTCACGGCGAACTGTCGCCTGGGTTCTCGGCGGTCGTGATGCTGCAACCTTCCAGCGGCTCTACGACAAAGTCAAACACCTGACCCACTGCATCTTTTACACGGACGATTGGGACGCCTTCGCCAAAGTACTACCTCCGGAGCGCCACATCGTCGGCAAGGCACATACCATCCTGATCGAGCAGGACAACAGCAATACCCGCCATCATCTTGGCCGCATGACGAGAAGGAGCAAAGTCGTCTCGAAAAAGGCAGAGATGGTCGACGCATCAATGAAGTTGTGGTGCGCCCTGACGCAACCGGAAACCTTCGCAGCGTTCCAGAAAACTGCATTATCTATCTTTCGGTAAACACTCTCAGGAAAGGTTCCCGGTGTCGGAAGCCTTTTTTCGTCTGGAGGATTCTTGTAAAAAACTTGACATTGATTTGGACCTCTATGACGTCTTGGTCTCTACCACGAAGAGTCCCGAGAACCTGCTCCGCGCAGACCGCTTCGCCACGGTGTGCCCCTGTTGGTAGACATCCGATATGATCCGCGACGAAGCGTGGCGCAGCAGTTCCTGAATGACCTTGAACGCCAAGGCCGTTTCCAAGTTCACAATCGAACTCTTATCGTGTCCAGATGGAGATTTGGCGAGGCACAGCAGCGGACGGAAAATTGCCGAGGTACTGCTGCCGTTGGTAACGGATAGTTGCGTGCCTGTACAGTAGAGAAAACAGAGTGTGGAGAGAAAACGATGCAGCAGGCCAAAGCATTTTCCGAATACATGAGCGGTGGCAAAGTGTGTGCAATGGGGCTTTTACTCCCACTCCAGCGAGCACAAGACCGCTCGCCGGAGCCCCCGGAGGGAAAAAACACTCTGCTGCATCAACTCCATCTACTCGGAAGATGCTATATGTGCAGCAGAGGTGCGATTTTTCTGGCACTTACCTTGGCCGTCACGACGACGGCGGCTCAACAGCCCACGCCGATTCAGACCGTGCCTCCGTTGGCGGTTTGCGCCGCTAGTCTTCCGGCCGCCGAACTGGACCGGAAGATCGACGCGCTGATTGGGCAGATGACGCCCGAGGAGAGAATCGCGCAACTCGGGGACAGCGCGCCTGCGATTCAGCGGCTTGGTATCCCTGCTTACAACTGGTGGAACGAGGGGCTGCATGGCATTGCGCGCAATGGCTATGCGACAGTCTTTCCGCAGGCGATCGGGCTGGCCGCATCCTTTGACCAGGAGCTGCTGAAGGCGGTGGGCGAGACGGTGGGAACCGAGGCGCGCGCCCGTTTCAATCCGCATCGAGACCAGTACTCGCCGCGCTATGGCGGGTTGACCATCTGGTCGCCGAACATCAACATTTTTCGCGATCCACGCTGGGGACGCGGGCAGGAGACCTACGGCGAAGATCCGTTTCTGACCGGTCTGCTTGGCAGCGCCTTTGTCGGCGGCATTCAAGGGCCGGAGGGTTTCTACCGCCGCGCCGACGCTACGGCCAAGCACTTCGCCGCACACAGCGGCCCGGAGTCGATCCGAGACGGCTTCAATTCCAAGGTGAACGCACACGACCTGGCCGATACCTATCTGTCTGCTTTTCACGCGCTGACGACAGAAGCACATGCGGCGGCGGTGATGTGTTCCTACAACGCGATAAACGGAATGCCGGCCTGTGCACATGCGTCACTGCTCGGCGAGACGATGCGCGCCAAGTGGGGCTTTGAAGGCTACGTGGTTTCAGACTGCGATGCTGTGGGTGAGATTACCGACTACCTGCACTACACGGCAGATTCGGCGCATGGCGCTGCGGCCGCGCTGAAGGCGGGCGTGGATTTGGACTGCGGTCGCAGTTACAACCACTTGAACCAAGCACTGGCGCAAGGGCTGGTGAGTACGGCGGAGATTGACCTGTCGCTGCATCGGTTGTTGCGGACGCGCTTGCGACTGGGGATGCTGCAGCCCGCAGGCTGCTCGCCGTATGAAAGCATCGGCGAAGTGGCTGTGGACACGCCCGCCAGCCGCGCACTGGCTCTGCGCGTTGCGGAAGAATCAATGGTGTTGCTCGAAAACAAGGGCGGTCTGCTGCCCTACAGTTTCGCGGGCAAGAAGATCGTCGTCATCGGCCCGGCGGCGGACTCGATTGAGCAGATGGAGGCGAACTACCACGGAACCATTCGCAACCCGCGAACGATTTATGAGGGCTTGCGCGCCGCTTTGCCTGCGAATACGGAGATCCGCTACGCGCAGGGAGCAACACTGGCCGAGGGACTGGCCGTTTCCGTTGCGCGCACGGCGCTTTTCCACGCTGGCCAACCGGGACTGCTGGGCGAGTATTTTGCCAATACTTTGTTCGAAGGAAAACCTGCCGCAACGCACACCGATGCGCGGATCGACTTCGATCTGGACCGCGTGGAGCCGGTCGAGGGCGCGGGCATGCACTATTCGATTCGCTGGACGGGCGAACTGCAACCGCCTGCGCCCGGCCTCTACCGATTGCGCGTGCAGATCGATCGTTGCTTCGATTGCAAGGGACATGACGGCTACCGGTTTTGGGTGGACGACCAGAAACTGCTCGACGATGACGGCGCTTCCGGCAAGCATCCCGACAGTGTTGCGCTCACGTGGCACGATGCGCAACCGCACCAACTCCGCCTGGAACTGGCGCACACCGGCGATGACGAAGGGATTCATCTGCTGTGGGAGGCTCCGGCCGAGGCGCAGCTAGAAGAAGCGCGCCAGGCCGCGCGCGACGCGGACCTGATTGTGGCTGTCGTGGGTCTGTCGCCGAGTCTTGAGGGCGAGGCGCTCGGAATCAAGATTCCCGGTTTCGTGGGCGGCGACCGCGAGAGTTTGGAACTGCCTGCCACACAACGCACACTGTTGTCCGCGCTGAACGCGCTGCACAAGCCGGTGGTCGTAGCGCTGAGCTCAGGTAGCGCGGTTGCACCCGACGAGGCAATGCGACAGGCTGGAGCAATCGTTGAAACATGGTATCCAGGCGAAGCCGGCGGCGAGGCGCTGGCGCATCTTCTAAGCGGTGCTGCAAATCCATCGGGACGGATGCCGGTTACCGTGTATCGCTCTGTCGCAGATTTGCCGGCCTTCACCGATTACTCAATGGCGCGGCGTACCTACCGCTACTTCGATGGGCCGGTCGCATACGGCTTCGGCTACGGGCTGAGCTATTCGACCTTCGCGTACGCGACGCCTGTGCTTTCAACGCGCGCATTGCAGGCTGGAGAAACGCTGCGTGTCGCCGCGACGGTGCGGAACACGAGTCAGTGCGCGGGCGACGAAGTTGTGCAGCTCTACGTGAAGCCACCCGCTGGTGACGGAGCGCCGCGGCTTGCGCTCAAGGGCGTGCGCCGGATTCATTTGGCCGCGGGACAGTCCAAGCGGGTGGAGTTTGCGCTGCCAGCGGAACAATTGAAGCTCGTCAATGAGCGCGGGGAACACGTGTTAGTCCCGGGCTCGTATGCGGTGTATGTCGGAGGCGGCCAGCCGGATGGAGTTCATGCGCAGACCGGCCGTTTTGAGATTGTGGTACACACTCCGACGAAACCATAAGTGGATTGTTCAAAGCCGGAGCTTTCCTCCGTTTGCTGTACGCAGGAAGTACTTTCATTGAGCGGATTTTCCTTTAAGAAAAGCCGCTCTGCTCAATGTGTGCAAAGCATATCTATTGGAGAACCGAGCAAATAGCAGACCTAGAATGACTCGTTGGTGAGATCAACAAGTCCTCGTTGCAGAGCATAGATTGTTGCCTGTGTACGATCGCGCGCGCCAAGTTTGCCGAGAACGGAGCTGACGTGAATACGCACGGTTTTTTCTGCAATGTTCAGTTCTTCGGCAATCTCGCGGTTGGAGAAGCCACGCGTAATGCAGACCAGCACTTCGGATTCTCGCGGAGTCAAGCTGGCTGTGGGCACGCGTTCGGCCAAGCTGTTAAGGATTTTATTGGGGATGTAGCGAAGATTGCGGCTGACGGAGAGAATGGCGTTGATAATTTCATCACCGCTGACGTCTTTGGTCAGGTACCCCATGGCGCCGCCGCGCACGGCTCGATAAACGTCTTCACTTCCATGGTAAGCGGAGAGCACAATACATCGTGCTGTAGGGTATTCCTCCCGGATTTGTTGCAGCACGTCAAAGCCGCTGATTTGAGGCAGGCGTAAATCAAGCAGAACGATATCCGGGCGCAGTTGGCGATAAAGCGCGACGGCTTGCGCTCCATCGCAGGCCTCGCCGACGATAGTGATCGAAGCATGAGTAGCAAGCACCGAATGCAGAGCGATGCGAGCGAGGAAATGATCTTCAACCACGAGAACGCGAATCGGATTCATAAGCCTAGCCACCTGATGGCATGGAGACCAGCTTCTGGGTCTTCTGCAGAGATTGTGCTGTAGGGTATCTCTACCTGCACCTCAGTTCCACTCTTCGCCGCGCTGGTAATGGAAAAGCGGCCGCCGATTTTGCGAGCCCGTTCTTCCATGACGAGTAAACCGAAATGACTTCGCTCGGAGGAATTGCGCTGGGTTGCAGAGAAGCCGATGCCATTGTCGCACACAAGCAGCTTGAGTGACCGCTCTTCATAGCGAAGATGCACGATGATCGATGTCGCTTTCGCATGGCGGAGCGCATTGTTTACGGCTTCCAGTGTGATGCAAACCAGATGGTGCACGGAAGCGGGAGGAAGAAGAATCTCTTTGCCTTCGACGGCCATCTTGAGTTCTACGTCTTCAGGTCGTTGGAGTGCGCCGATGGAGCGCGCAAGCGCCTGCGAGAGAATGCCGGTGACCTCGTCTGTTTCACGTAGATCCCAAATGATGCGGCGCGCCTCAGTTTGGCAATGCGCCACCATACTTCGGGCCATTTCCACGGCTTCTGTAACGCGAGCAAGATGCTGATTGGGAGTAGGCATTGCGTGCAATGCCGCATCCAATTGCCATGCGACTGCGGCAAAGCCAGCTATGAGCGTGTCGTGGCACTCGCGCGCGATGCGATTGCGTTCCTCAAGCACGATGCCCATATGCCCTTTCGCGTGGCGAATGCGAAGTACGTAAAAATGCGCGCTCAACGCGATGACAAGAACCACGAGCAGCATGTAGAAAGTGTATGTGGTATAAAAATGCGGATGCTGCTGCACGGGCAGCGATGCTATGGGAGAACTCCATGACTCACCAGCGTTACGCGCCTCGACTTCAAAGGTGTAGGTACCAGGCGTAATGCGGTGGTAGCGTGCATAGCGTGCTTGCGTTGTAATCCATCCGGAATCATATCCGGCAAGACGGTAGCGGAACTCGACTTGACGCGGATTGGCAAGGAGTTTGGCGTCAAAGAAAAACGTGATGTCCTGCTCAGACGGCTTGATGTCGACGCGCTTGAGTGACACATAGTTTTCGGAGTTGGAATCGGTGCTGAAGGTCCAACCAAGGATGTGCGCCACGGGCGTGGTGAGCATGACATGCTCTGCGGAGCGTGTGGTTTGAACAAAGCCACGGTTAGTGGCAAAGACAAGCGTGCCGTCTGGAAGTTGTGTTGCTGAAGGCCTTGAAGGTCCACTACAGTCGCTGGAAGTCATGCCATCGGCCTTGCCAAACAGAATTGACGAAATATGCTTTGTCTTGCCCTGCAAAAGCGCGGTGAGATCCGGCGCAAGCACGCGCACAACTCCAAGCGAAGTCCCCATCCACAAATGCTTGTGTACATCCTCAATCATGTTGTACACAGGAAGATCAGGGAGCCCTTCTCCCTTGGGCAACGGCATTGCATGAAGCGCATTCACCAGCACCAATCCACCGGATCGCGGACCTGCCCAGACCGCGCCCGAGCTGTCTTTGGAAAGTGACAATACATAAGGATGCGGCATGCCCTGAATCTGCTGCACGCTTTGGCCGTGTGAGCGAAAAAGGCCGGTGGTAGTGCCAATCAGGATGCTTCCATCGGAGTCTTCCAGGAGACAAGTGACGAGTTTGGACTCGAGAATATGCCGTCCACCGAAGTGCTGAGGTTCTCCAGAAGGGAAATAGAAGAGGCCTGTATACGTGCCGATCCAGAGGCCTCCGTGCGCATCGCTAAGCAGTGCGCTGACAGCGTTGACCGGCGACTCCGTGCCGAGCAGAAAATGCCGGAAGCGTCCTTTGTCAAACGAGTAGACGCCGTCAAACCACGTGCCGATCCAAATGCGATGATGTGTATCCTCAGTAATGGCGCGAATGCCGTCTTCTATGGGCATGCCTGGAAGCCGCATGGAAGAGACCACGCCATGATGAACACGGAAAAGCCCTTGCCCCCACGTACCGAGCCAGAGATCGCCCCGACTGTCAGAAAATGCCACCGAGGAATAGTTTTGTTGAAGTGGATTGTTTTCTTCCAGCGGCATGAATGGCGCTCGTCTCCATCGAGAAAGTCCGCCAGTGAGTCCGCCGATCCACAGGTTGTCTTCGTCGTCGATGAAAAGGGTGCGAATGGTGTTATCGGCCAGTCCCTCGTCGCGCGTCCAGGAAGCGCCTCCTGCGGAATTCCAGCGATACAGGCCAGAGTACTTCGTCCCAATCCAGAGATTCCCATCCCGGTCACTGGTCATGACATTGATCTGACTTGGGAGATCAAGCCGCTTTTCCACTTTAACGGTATTCGCGCCAGGTAAGGGAGACGCCTCCAGCAGGGCGTGCATCGTCCCAACCCAGAGCCTGGACTTGCGGTCTCGATAAAGTGCTACTGGCTTTCCGTAGTTCAATGGAATTGCAATTGGGCGTAGTCCCTCGCGCGTCCAGTGAAAGACTCCGGAGTTGGTCACATAGTACATGCCGCCATGCAAATCCGCGGCAAAGACAGTGGTAAGATCGCCTCCGATGATGCCGGAGTCTTTGAGCATCTCGAATTTACCTTTGCGATAACGTTCGATGCCAAACTGTGTTGCAATCCAGAGTGTCCCTTCCTGATCGAGGCACATGGTGCGGATGCGTTCATTCTTATGACCTGCGGCAGAGCTGATGTTCTCCACGCCCTTTGCGGTCAGGTGAAGCACACCGCTTCCGTCCGTACCAATCCAGAGATCACCGTTCGGCTCAGGAAGGACGGCGTTAATCGCATCGGTGTTTGCATTGCTGCCTGCGAACACAGGAAGCGCACGAAAATTTTGTCCGTCAAACGTAGAGACGCCGGAGAAGGTGGCAAGAAGCAGCAAACCATCAGCACGCTGTGCAATCATGCGTACATTGCTTTCAGGTAGACCGTCCTCAACCTGCCACTCTTGTTTCTGATATTCGGCGAGACGAAGGGATTTTGTGGCTTTGGCGCAGAGTATGGTCGCATGACCCACGGCAACCATGAGTGCGAGCGCGATCAGGCCCCTGTGGAGACAAGATCGGCAAAATGTGGGGTGACTAAGCATGTGTAACACTATCTATTAATACACAAGAGGCACCCCTGCAGAGCATTCTGCTTTCCCTATCGTGCTTACAGATTAGTAAGCACGGCTAAAACCTAGACATGGTTGCATTTGTGAAAGCGAGGGGACACTTTCTCAAAGTTCTTCTGGATGGCTTTCAAACGGACGTTCGGGATGCACAACTATCCAGCACAGAGCGCCGAGCGTGGAAAAACCGGCCGCAACGGCAAACGAGGTAGTCCACCCAAAATGCAATGCAATCAACGGTGTAAGCGACGCAGTAATTGCTCCTCCGATTTGCCCACTCATATTGGTAATCGACGAAAAGAGGCCTGAGTTGGTGCCGGCGATGTCGATGGCGACAGACCAGAATGAGCTCTGCGAGAAATAGAGCGCACCTGCCCCGCAGGCGAGGATTACACCTGCCAGTAACGGGCTCTGTGTGCGCGATCCGAGCAAAAGAAAAACTCCCGTCAACAGCATCGCGCCCGAGGCTAGCCAGCAACGGCCAAGGCGCAAGCCGTAGTACTTGCTCAGCCGGTCACTCAAGGCGCCACCGGCTAAACAACAGATCGTCATCGAGAGAAACGGAAGCATCGCGATGCGCGAGCTCGCATTGAGATTGAAGCCTCGCACCTGCGCCATATAGAGGAAAAACCAAGAAAAATAGATCCACGAAACATAACCGAAACAGAAGTACCCCATCATCAATGCGGGCAGATCGAAGCGGCTGAAGAACATGCGCCAGGATATATGCGTCGGCCTATGATCCTTGGCATTCCCATGTGCAAGATTCGCAGAAAGGCCAGCTTCAATCTCCTGAAGTTCCGCACTCGTGATCTGCGGATGTTCTTCCGGAAAATCGCGTGAGGTTGTCCACCAGAGAATGCCGATGGCCGTGCTGCAAAGCGCGCTGAAGTAAAAGGCAGACCGCCATCCGTCATGGCCGATAATCCAATTTAGCAGCGGTGGTGTAAGGCCGCTGCCTGCTCCCACACCGGCGAAGATCAAGCCGTTGATGAATCCACGTTCGTGCGCTGGAATCCAGCGTGCAACGAACTGGCTTGCAGAAGGATATACAGCCGCTTCACCTGCGCCGAGCAGAAGCCGGACCACAATCAGCAGCAGGATGGCGTGTGACATGCCAGTGGGAAGAATGGCAACCAGTATCGTTGCGGCACTCCACCAGATGGCTCCAAGCGTCAGCACTCGCCGTGAGCCAAAACGTACGGCGAGCCATCCAGCTGGTATTTGAAAAACTGCGTAACCAATCAAAAACGAGCTGAAAATCCATCCAAGTTGCTGGTTCCCGAGGCCGAACTCATCGGCAATCTGAAGACCTGCAATCGAGATGTTTGTGCGATCGAGGAATGCAATACCGCTTAGAGCGAAGAGCAAAAATGCAAGATAAAAGCGAAGTCGGAAGAAGCTTTTTTGTTTGGTCATAGAGGCCTATACAAACTCTACATTAGGATAAACGCACTTTCTCCATGCTCAGTAGGGCGCTTGGCCTATCTTTACTACGGCTATTCAGCCCATGACGTTCGCAGAATCGCCATTAAGACTAAAGTGTGATTTTGTGAGAGGCGGTGCAGCATTGTCTTGCTTGAGGCCTATATTCCTCGGCGTAGTTTCTCTTTTAATTGCTTCGGCATCTTTCTTGAATGCGCAGCAATTTGACCTCGTACTCAAGAATGGCCACGTAATCGATGCCAAAAACAATATTGATGGAGTGATGGACGTCGCGATTCTTGATGGCAAGATTGCCAAGGTCGCTCCTTCGATTGCAGCTACCGATGCAGTGCGTGCTGTGGACGTGCAAGGGCTTTACGTTACGCCTGGCTTGATAGACATCCATACGCATGTCTATACCGGCACGGGAGAACGGAACTCCTATGCGGGAGACAACAGCGTTTATCCGGATGGCTTTACTTTCCGCGTCGGGGTCACAACAATTGTCGATGCAGGTTGCAGCGGATGGCGCAATTTCCCCGATTTCAAAGATCGCGTGATTGACCGCTCCAAGACGCGCGTATTGGCGATGCTCAACATTGTTGGCGCGGGGATGCGAGGCGAACAGTACGAACAGAATATGAAGGACATGGACGGCGCGGCAACCGGGAATTTCGCCTTGAAATATCCGGGGGTCATCGTCGGCATCAAGAGCGCGCATTTTGAAGGCGGCGAATGGACGCCGTACAAAGAGGCTGTGAAGGCAGGAACGATTGCCAATATTCCAGTGATGATCGACTATGGCGCGAATCGCCCGGAGCGGCCTTTATATGATCTTCTCTCGAAGGTGCTGCGTCCTGGCGATATCTATACGCACATGTACTCAGGCCTGCGCGGCGAGCAGGATCCCGTGACCAAGAAAGCCAGCGCTGCAATGGAAATCGGCCGCACGCGAGGCATTTACTTTGACGTAGGCCATGGCGGTGGAAGCTTCAATTGGCGGGTGGCTGTGCCGTTGATGGAGAACTCTTTTCTGCCCGATTCAATTTCGACAGACCTCCATGAGGGAAGCATGAATGCCGGCATGAAAGACATGCTTAATGTCGCCGACAAGATGCTCGCTCTTGGCCTTCCTCTGAAAGAGGTCATTAAGGATATGACCGCTGATCCGGCGCGGGAAATTAAGCATGAAGATCTCGGAAATCTCTCCGTTGGCGCTCCTGCCGATGTCGCTGTTTTGAGCCTGAGACAAGGAAAATTTGGATTCGTGGACATGGATAATACCGTCTATCCGGGCACGCAGAAGCTTGAATGTGAGCTGACGCTGCGGGATGGAAAAGTCGTTTACGACTTGAATGGTCTTACGGCTGATCCCTGGAACGCAGTGAAAACGACAGCGGCCCAGGCCAAACGGTTTACCACGATGCACGTTCAGTAGAAATAAGTTCAGATTTGGATGAGGAGTTGTAGGCGTGCACGGCCGCTCCACGTTGAAAGTATGAGCGAGTAGGACAATCGTCCTACTCTTCTGCATGGCATCTGGCTGATGACAACGTTACATCCTTGTTGCATCTTACATGCAAAGTCAGAAGTCTATGCAAGAACGAGCGAAGCAAATCTTTATGGGCCAGTGTATGTCGCTTCCCCGCTCTTTTCCAATAACGAGTTCAAAGCAAACAGGAGTTGATGCAGTGAGAAAGTTATTCCTCGTTCTATTGATTCTCATCCCATTCATGTCACTCCCAATGGCTGCGCAGGTAGCTAACAATACATCGCTTGTCGGTACAGTTACGGATACTACTGGCGGCGTTGTTGTTGGGGCGAAAGTCACGGCTGTGAATACTGCCACCAAGGTGGTGTACGCGGGCAAAACCAATGCTGAAGGATTCTATTCGATTCTTTATGTGCAGCCGGGAACATACAATATTACGGTTGAGCAAAGCGGCTACAACAAGGTCGTAAGTCGTGGCGCAGATGTCGTGCTGAACATGGCGGCCAGAACGGATGTTTCGCTCACTGTTGGGTCCACTGCGCAAGAGGTTACGGTTACCGCTGAAACCCCTGTGCTCTCGACCGATGACGCCCTGATCGGAGAAACGGTAAGCAGTAAACAAGTTGAAAATCTGCCGATGGCGAGCCGCCGTGTGATGGAACTTGCCGCAACAAACCCGAGCATTATCGTCGGACCTAAAACGAGCTACACTGGCAATCCTCCGGGAGCCAACTACATCGGCGCTGGTACGCGTGAGGTTACAAACTCGCTGACCCTGGATGGCATCACGATCATGAACTCACTGATCTCCAGTTCGCCCGTGACGCCCAATGCAGATGCGGTCGGCGCCGTGCAGACTCAGACAGGAAACTACACCGCACAATACGGAGCCTATATGGGCGTTCATGTCAATGTGGACACCAAGGCTGGCACCAACAAATTCCATGGTGTGGCGTATAACTACGTGCAGAATACGTCGTTCAATGCCAAAAGCTTTTTGACGTCAGCGACGGCGAAGAAGCCGACGGCGAACTACAACCAGTTTGGTTTTGTATTAAGTGGTCCAGTGTTCATTCCGCACTTCTATGACGGGCACGACAAGCTTTTCTTCATGGGGTCGTACGAAGGCACGCGGAGCAAACTGCAGTCTTCGACAGTGGCTACACTCATTACGACGGCGGAGCAAGGTGGCGACTTCGGAGATCTATGCAATACCTTTGATACCAATGGCCTTTGTACTTCCGGTACACAGATCCATAATCCTGCAACGTCGCTGCCGTACACTTACAACAAAATTACAAACGTTTCTTCAATCGCAGACAAGTTGCTGAAGTATTATGCGACGCCGAATCTCTCTGGTACAGCCAACAACGTAAACCAGAACATTGCAACGAAATTTAACCAGGATCAAACGATGGACCGAGTCGACTACACGGTAAATGATAGGGTTCGCCTTTTCGCTCGTTACCTCTATCAGACCATCACTTCAGAGTCTGGCAATATTGTTCCGACTTCCGCGAGCACATCGCCGACCAAGGATACCAATGCCATTATTGGCTATACGCACATAATTACCCCTCGCACGGTGAACGATCTGCGTATCGGCTTCAATAAATTCAGCTCGGACACTCTCAACTACTTCTACACAAACGGTTTGACCAGCGCTGGTTCAGATCTAGGCATCCCGGGCTTTACTGCGGACGTCAAGAACAACGACCCCGGTATTCCGACGATTTCAATCTCGAACTACACGGGAATGGGCGCCGAAGGAACGAACTGGATCCAGGATGACCGCGCAATCCATGGCTATGACCAAATCAGTTACATGTTTGGCAAACACAACATCATGGCCGGAGCGGATATCCGCAGAATGAGTATCGGGCGCGCTGCAGGCAACCTACCGCGTGGTCAATTTACTTTCAACGGCACATATACTGGCAATTCAGCAGCTGACTTTATCGCAGGCTACGCCTATCAGGTTGTAACGCCTGTTTATCAAGTGAAGGGTTCGGTCGCGGAGTGGCGCAATGGCTTCTTTGTTCAGGATAACTGGCAGGCTTTTCCGCGGCTCACAGTGCAGTACGGTGTTCGCTACGAACTGCCGCTGGTGCCGTACTCTTTGAACGGATATGCGCGCATCCTAAACAGCACTTACACTGCTTTGATTCCGACTAGCTCAGCAACTTCTTCCGACACCTTTGTACCGACGCCTGGATTACACTTCCACGGTCCGAACCACAATCTGTGGGCACCGCGTTTGGGATTCAGCTATCGCGCTACGAATCGTATTGTCGTACGTGGCGGCGGAGGCATCTACTACAACCCGAACCACCTGAATGCCTTCACCCTGGCCACGTCAAACTATCCTCTGGCAACCTCGGTGACTTACACCTACAATGCGAGCAGCACAGGTACGTTGACCTTCGATAATCCAAATGGAGGACAGGCGGGCACGGCGTCTCCGGTTGCAGGCGTCGCGGGTACATATGTTTCCGCGTTTACCGACAATTACTACCTGCCCACGCCGCGGCTCTATCAGTGGAATGCGGATACAGGTATCGAACTCTGGAAGGGCGGCGCATTTGAACTGCAGTATCTTGGTTCGAAGGGTGTTTATTTGGATCGTTCGTACTATCCAAACCAGCCCACGCCTAGTGCTTCCACACAGTCTAATCCAAATCGTCCGTATCAGCTCTTCGGGCAGATTCGTCAAATCAACAATGATAGCTTTTCTACCTACAACGGCATGAGCGCTATCTTCCGCCAGCATGATTATCACGGCATGGATCTGATGCTGGGCTATACTCTTGCCCACAACTTGGATACCAGCAGTGATGCGAATGGTGGCGGTACGGCGATGATCCAGAACAACCTGAAAGCGGATTACTCCAATTCCAACTGGGATATCCGTCACCGCTTTGTCGGTACTTTGACGTACGCGATGCCCAAGCTGCATAAGTTTGGCAGTGTGGGAGACTACGCTGGAAATTGGCACGCGAACGCCCTTGTAACCCTGCAGAGCGGCATCCCGTTCAATGTGTCGATTACGGATGATCGTGCGCATGTGCTCGGTATTGGCACGCAGCGTCCGAATTGGGCCGCTGCTGGATCGTCCAGTTGCAGCAGCTCGACGCGTATCAACAATACAAACTGCATCAACCGCTCCGCGTATGCAATCCCTGCGCTGGGCACCTTTGGCAACTCGCACCGGAACGACCTACATGGTCCTAGCTTCGCACAGGCGAATGTCTCTCTCTTCAAGGACTTCCCAGTGTATGAGCAAGTTAAGCTGCAATTCCGCGCTGAAGCCTTTAATGTTTTCAACCATGCCAATATTGGTAACCCGAATTCAGCGTTGCCGAACATCAGTAGCTCGACTGGTACCTTTGATTTCACCGGTTCCACGTTTGGCACCATCAGCTCCATGGCGACTAGCTATTCGCCGCGCATGTTGCAGATTGCAGCGAAGGTCATCTTCTAGCTAACTGCGCGTTTTGCTAAAATAGTAGCCGCCTACCCCAGAAAGTAGGCGGCTACAATTTGTATGAGAATATATATTTGCGCAGCACCGCGCATGAAAAGGATTTTGTCTATGACGTCTTCTTATCGATGTGCTTCTGTTCGTGCTTGCATTTGTCTCAGCGTTGCAGTGGCTTTTTTCGGTTTGTTTGTTGTCGGATTTCATGCCGTCGTTCATGCGGATGCGCCGAAGACGCAAGCAGACTATGAAAATAATCCTGGGCTGATGCTGGAAGCGTACCGGCATGTGGAGGCCGCTTCGGTATCGGATGCGGTAGAACAGGTGCTGCACCATAAAACCTATATGAGTCACCGTATGCAGGCTATCTTTCCAACAAAATTTGTCGGTACAGCGATTACCGTTCTGCTGAAAAAAGAAGAGAACTCCGACCAGAATGCACTGAACGGAATGTTGCATGCAATTGATTCAGGCGGTGCTGGGTCAGTCTATGTCATGAAAATTGAGGACGGAGCGGACATCGCTGGCATGGGCGGACTGATGGGAACGGCTATGTGGTCTCGCGGCTTTAGCGGCGCCGTGATCGATGGCGGAGTGCGCGATCTTCCGCAGTTGAAGCGTATCGGATTTCCCGTTTATGCCACTGGCCCGGTTCCCTCGACTTCGGTAGGTCATTATCGTTTTGGCGGAATGAATATTCCTGTTGAATGCGACGGTGTGACAGTGCGCGCGGGAGATATTATCACCGCGGATCAGGACGGTGTTGTGGTTGTGCCAAAGGAGCGCGCAGCCGAAGTGCTTGTTCGAGCACAAAAGCTGGACGAAACAGAGCACGCCATGTACCCGCTGATTGAACGGCTGCATTCAATAGAGGCGGCGGTTAAAACGTTTGGCCGCATCTAGGAAGTCATTCCGAGGGCATATCGAAAGGCCGGAAGGCTTCCTAGGGCATATGTCCGATGTGTGGTCAATTCCGCTGAGATGAAATAATCGTCGTATCGAATTTTTCATATAGTGGAAGCTGCTCAGACAGAGATGAGGTGCCATTGCCTAAGCCCAAAGAACAAACGTTGACGCGCCGCAGATTCTTTGGCGCAACTGCTGCATGTGCAGCATGGGCGGCCTCACCGTGCGCTGCAAAGCATGCAGTGGCAAACCGGAAAGCGGATGGCGCGGAAAATTACTATGCAAAGCTAGGTGTTCCCTGCATCCTGAATGCGGCGGGAACTTACACCTATCTCACTGCCGCCGTTATGCCACCATCAGTACAGCGCGCGGTGGCACTGGCGGCACAGCATCCGGTACGCCTCAAGGAATTGCAGCAGAAGGCCGGGGGGTATATTGCCCAGCGTCTGCACTGCGAAGCCGCATTGGTGACCTCGGGAGCTTCTGCAGCCCTCACCCTGGCGACGGCGGCGTCGATTGCTAAAAGGTTTCAATTGCAGCCGGAGGAGATCCCGCAATGCGCACTCGATAAGGGATGCGAAGTGATCGTGCAGCGCTCACACCGCTACGAGTATGACCACGCAATGCAAATCTGCGGCATCAAGGTTGTCGAGGTTGAAACAGCGGAAGAGTATCGTAAGGCCTTCAACGAGCGCACCGTGATGACCAACTATTTTAACGATGCCGCCCCGGAGAATAATGCACAGGCAAAAATCGATCGTACAACGTGGCTAAGTATCGCACATGAACACTCTGTTCCATGCCATCTGGATGCTGCTGCGGATGTTCCCCCCATTGAAAATCTGTGGAAATACACAGGCATGGGCTTCGATCTAGTTTGTTTTAGCGGAGGGAAGGGAATTCGCGGGCCGCAGAATGCCGGATTGCTACTCGGCCGCAAGGAACTGATCGCATATGCGATGGAGAATGATAGTCCGAATAGTAGTGCGGTTGGGCGAGGCATGAAGGTCGCGAAAGAGCAGATCGTGGGCATGGTCGCGGCGGTGGATTGGATTCTTAGCCAGAGCGATGAGGGCTTGCAGAGAGAGTTTTTGCGAAGCACAGAGACGATTCTAGCGGCAGTGAAAGATGTACCGACGATGAAGTCAGAAATCTATATGCCTCTCATTGCGAATCACGTGCCGCATCTTTTTCTGCATTACGATCCTCAAGTCGTCGGCATAACGCCGCTTGAGGTCGCGGCAAAACTCCGCGCACAGTCGCCCTCGATTGAACTGAATCCCGCGACCGGTACAAGAGCTCGTTTTCATAATGCGGACGAAAATACCATTGTGCTGAGTACATGGATGCTGCAGCCAGGCGAAGCGGAAATTGTCGCTCGGGCTTTGCGTCATATATTAGTGGGGGCGGCACAGAACGAAAAGCGCCGTCAAAATCTGTAACAAGGAGAATTGCCATGACAGATACAGGAAAAACTACTCGTCGCAGTCTACTCAAAAATGCAGCCGGCGCTACCCTTGTTGGTGGAATTGCTCTTGCCGCGACAACCACGGCTCATGCCGCTCCTAAGACAAAGCCAGAGAAGCGCGGCTGGCCCGAGGCCAAGCCGGGTGAGCAGCGCCTCTTTTCTTCGGCGGTTGCATTTGGCAACCTTCTGTTTCTCGCCGGGATCGGCGCCCATTTTCCAGGTACAATTCAGGAGCATACCAAGCACGTTCTTGACGAGTTGGAAAAGCAATTGATCGAGGCCGGGTCATCGATGGAAAAGGTTCTGAAGGTGAGTGTTTTTCTCAATGACATCAAGGACTACAAGGCAATGAACGATACCTACATGGGCCGCTTCAAGGGGATTCCCCCTGTGCGCACAACCGTGTCGCCTGCAGGCGGTGTGCCAGGCAACTCACTGGTTGAGATTGACTGCATCGCTTATATTTAACCGTTTGATTCGCCACTGAAAAAGGGTACAGATGTCATTTATCGATTCCAAGCGCACGACGCGGCGCAGCCTTCTGAAGACTTCAGGACTGCTTTCTGCCGCAGCGGTTGCCGGTTCACTGACGGCGCTCCAGTCTTCTGCCGTGGCAGAAGATGGAGCGCCATTGCCCCTGCACAAGGGAACACCCAAAAACAATCTGTTCACGCAATTGGGCGTGCGGCCAATCATCAACGCCCATGGTACTTTCACGATTATTACGGGCTCACGGTCGTTGCCCGAAGTGAAGCAGGCAATGTATGAGGCGTCGTTCTACTATGTTCAGCTTGATGAGTTGATGGACAAGGTAGGTGCCGAGATTGCGCGGCTTTTGGAAGCGCCGGGAGCGGTGGTGACGACCGGCTGCGAAGCGGCCATTGCGCTAGCCACAACGGCTTGCTGCTGTGGCACCGATCCCGAACTTTCGCAGGTGTTTCCCTATCACAAAAAACGTTTCCAGGTGATCATTCCGAAACACTCGCGCAATCCCTATGACTTTGGCGTGCGCTTGACCGGCGTAGAGATTGTCGAGGTGGATTCGGCGGAGGATTTCGAGGCGAAGTTGACCGAGAAAGTTGTGATGGTCTATGTGCTCAGCTCACCGCTTGCGGAAAAGGGACCGCTCTCGATTACGAACATCTGCCGAATGGCTCGCGCCAAAGGCGTTCCCGTGTTTGTCGATGCGGCCGCGGAAGAGCCATTGACGCCGAACAAGCACATCGCGGCGGGAGCCTCGCTGGTAGGTTATTCGGGCGGTAAGTGCATGCGTGGTCCGCAGGCCGCCGGATTGTTGATCGGCGAGAAAGACCTCACCAAGGCAGCCTGGTTCCAGGCCTCGCCCCACCATAACTTCGGGCGTGCCTTTAAGGTTGGTAAGGAAGAGATCATGGGCATACTGGCCGCTGTGCGCGAGTGGGGGAAGCGCGACCACGCTGCCGAACAGGCGATGTGGATGAGCTGGCTCAAAACCATTGAGAGCAGACTGAAGAATCTGCCTTCGACGCGCTTCGAGTATCTTCATCCGGAGGATCTCTCAAATCGTGCGCCACGGCTGCGCGTGTACTGGGATGCGAACGTGCTGAAGATTACCGGCACGGAGTTGATTGCGAAGCTCGATGCGGCTACTCCGCGGGTGATGCTTGACGCGGGGACCGGGTCACGGCCAAACGAAATGCAGAGTTCGCTGACCATTATGCCGTACATGCTTGATGCGGGCGAAGAGCGCATTGTGGCCGATGCGATTTATCAGGCATTGACCAA
>Ga0224530_1000639_pt1 | contig 21598 bp, 21 predicted proteins | sample CBST75metaG_FD_179873 | JGI IMG/M metagenome (GOLD analysis project Ga0224530, IMG submission 179873) | Peat soil microbial communities from Stordalen Mire, Sweden - C.B.S.T75 | ecosystem: Environmental > Terrestrial > Soil > Wetlands > Peat | place: Sweden: Norrbotten County, Stordalen Mire...
TTTCCCGTCTCCGTTGCCTTAAACTGAAAAGATGGAAGAGTTCAGCCGGATACAGCGCCTGCCGCCTTACGTCTTCAACATCACAGGAGAGATGAAAGCCTCCGCGCGCCGCCGCGGTGAAGACATCATCGACTTCGGGATGGGCAACCCTGACGGGGCGACGCCTAAGCACATCGTCAACAAGCTGGTGGAAGCGGCGCTCAAGCCCGCGACTCATCGCTACTCAGTCTCGCGCGGCATTCCGCGCCTGCGCAAAGCCATCTGCAACTGGTACAAGACGCGCTATGACGTCGATCTCGACCCCGACTCGGAGGCCATCGTCACCATCGGGTCGAAGGAGGGGATTGCGCACCTGTGCCTGGCGGTCCTCGACTCGCGCGACACGGTGCTGGTGCCCAACCCCAGTTACCCGATTCACATTTACGGCCCGGTCATCGCCGGCGCGCACGTGATCAGCGTTCCGGTCCACGACCAGGGGCAGTTCCTAGCGCAACTGGAAGACCTAATTCCGCGCATGACGCCAAGGCCCAAGGCACTGATCGTCAACTTCCCATCCAACCCGACGACAGAGTGCGTGGAGTTGCCCTTCCTGGCGAGATTGGTCGAACTGGCGCGCGAGTACGGATTCCACCTCATCCACGACCTGGCTTACGCCGATATCGCCTTCGACGGCTACAAGCCGCCCAGCGTGCTGCAGGTTCCCGGCGCGAAGGATGTGGCTGTTGAGTTCTTCACCCTGAGCAAGAGTTACAACATGCCGGGCTGGCGCGTGGGGTTCATGGTGGGCAATCCGCGGCTGGTGAACGCCCTCGCGCGCCTGAAGAGTTACTTCGACTACGGGACTTTTACGCCGATTCAGGTGGCTTCGATTCACGCTCTCGAAGGTCCGCAGGAGTGCGTTCACGAGATCTGCGAAAACTATCGCAAGCGCCGCGATGTGTTAGTGGAGGGACTGAACAAGCTCGGCTGGCCGGTAACAAGCCCGAAAGCCACCATGTTTGTCTGGGCGCGGATTCCCGAGGCCTACCAGGCTCTGAAGTCACTTGAGTTCTCGAAACTCCTGCTCTCCGAAGCCAAGACAGCTGTTTCGCCGGGGATTGGATTTGGCGACCACGGCGACAACCACGTTCGCTTCTCACTGATCGAGAACGAAGAACGCACGCGGCAGGCGTTGCGCGGCATGAAGCAGATGTTTGCGAAGGGGTAGAAGGTGAATCGCCCTACTCGGGGACTAAGAAGCTGTCCAATAACGCGGTTTTGGGTGAAGGGTACGGGCTTTAGCCCGTACATTAAGGGCAGAAATAACTATGGGCTTCAGCCCCTGAGGTAGGTTTTACGGCAATTTGCATTCCCTCAGCGGCTAAAGCCGGAAATCAAAAATGGACTCTCAACGTACGGGCTGAAGCCCGTACCCTTCAAGAGATAGTTTTTGGACAGGTTCTAAGGATTGAGCTATTCGATACACGACATTCGCCTGTCTGCACCGATATTGGTTCAATTGATTTTGCATTCACAGATTAGTGCACCAACATTGGTGAAATCCACAGATTAATCGTTTTTTTGCACTTGCTTCCACAGATCGATCCATCCTAATCTCCAAACCAGTTGGTGACCCTGTAGGGAATTGGGAACGCAGTTCCAGCCAGGCAGACGATGCGGAATTGGTGGAAATCGGCACCCGCAGCCGGCGACGGCTTGTGGAAGGCCCGAATGAAATTAAGAAGGCATCCAGGGTTTGGCGGGAATGTGCAAGACCCGGTTGGACACGAAGATTCATCCACGGCTTAGGCTGAGGATGCAAAGTTCGAGGACTACCGGGGCGTCATCATCGACCCAGCCGCAGGTGCAGGATTCGGGGCGACCCGAAGACGCAAGGGCGGCAAAGCCGGAGGGTGCGAGATTCGGGGAAACCCGGAGATCCATTCACCGGCGCCGAAGGAGCGAAGCTTCGGGGCAACCTGAAGATTCACCATCGGCAGAGCCGGAAGATGCAGGGTTCGGGGCAACCCGGAGCCTCATCAGAAGGCGGCACTGGGGGAGCGTGGATCCGGGGCAACCTGGATATCTGCCGCCGATGCCGCTGAAGGATGCGAGTCAAGAGGCAACTCGAGACTCCACCGCCGGCGAGGCCGGAAGATGCAGGGTTCGGGGCAACCCGAGGCCTCATCGGAAGGCGGCACTGGAAGAGCGAAGACTCGGGGCGACCCGGAGCTTCAGCGCCGATGCCGCTGAAGGATGCGAGATTCGAGGCGACTCGAATACCCATCGCCGGCACGGCCGGAAGATGCAGGATGCGGGGCAACCCGGTACCTCATCGGAAGGCGTTATTGGAGGAGCAGGTTCAGGGGCAACCCGGAGCTTGACCGCCGGTGGCGCCAAAGGATGCGAGGTTCGAGGCAACTCGAAAATCCATCGCCGGCAAGGCCTGAAGAAGCAGGTTGCGAGGAGACTCGGAGCCTGATCGCAGGGCTGAATGGGGACGATGCGTGGTCTGAGTAACCTGCGAGTTTGCCATAATAAGACGCCAGAGACTTCGGTCTCTGGCGTCTTAGTTTGTGGGGGTATTGAGTGTGATTGTTCTTGTTTCCCATCCATCGCAAAAAGCGCGATGGATGGGGCGCGGGCATTTGTGCTGTCCCACCCTTGCGACAAAAACAAGAACGTCGCAAGGATGGGGCACCCGAATGACAACAATAGTTAGTTTCTGCTGCGCAATTTGGAGAGCAGGCGGAGAATTTCCAGATAGAGCCAGACCAGCGTGACCATGATGCCGAATGCGCCGTACCATTCCATATATTTGGGAGCGCCGTATTGCACGCCTCTTTCGATGAAATCGAAATCGAGGACCAAATTGAGAGCCGCGACGGCCACGACGATCAGGCTGAATCCGATGCCGATAAATCCGGAGCCGTTAATGGAAGTGAATTGGAAGCCGAAGAACCCCAGCAACATCTGGAGCAAGTAAAAGACCATAATGCCGCCGGTGGCAGCGATCACACCCAGGCGAAATTTCGCCGTTACCTGAATCAGTCCCGAGCGATAGGCGAGCAGCAGCACGAAGAGCGTTCCAAAGGTGAGCGCCACGGCCTGCATGGCAATGCCGGGATAGCGAAGGTTGAGCATCGCAGAAAGGCCGCCGAGCACGAGGCCCTCGAGCAGCGCGTAGATGGGCGCGGTGACGGGAGACCATTCTTTTTTGAAGACGGTGACCAGGGCCATGATGAATCCGCCGATGCCGCCAACGAGCATCAATGGCGCGACGGTGGACATATCCTGCAGGGGAAGAAAAAGATGCCACGTCCAGGCCGCGGTCGCGATGACGCAGAGCAGCAGAATGCCGGTCTTGTTTACGGTGCCGTTCAACGTCATGCGGGTGGTTTCGTCGATCACGCCGCCGTACCGCGCACCGGAAAGATTGCGGAACGTGTCCTCGCCCAGCGCCGGATTGGATGTCTTCATCAATGCCATGGGGGAATCTCCTTACGTGCAATTTCCGGCTGTGCTTTTGCCGGGATATTGTTTGAAACTCGATGCCTACATCAATTTTAGAACAGGTGGGCGAGGCGCATCTCAATTCCGTTCATGGATGGCCGGGTGCAGACGCTCCGTGATTGAGCTCATAGATGCTATACGTAATGCCCTGCTGAATAGACTCACCAACTTTTCGATAGCTTGGATTCAAGCTCCTTATATAGACGAGATCGCTGGGAGCTAACATGACGGTGGGAATTTCACCTCTTTGTAACATGCCTTCGATGCCGCCATTCAGCTCGTGCGAGCGCACCGCATCCTGAAAGTTCGGATCGATGACCAATGCGGGAGCGTTGTTGTCCGTGGAAAGCCACGGTAGCTCGAATGCTCCATCGGTGGTAAAGATGGGCCGCTTCATGGATGCCAGGCGATTGTGCAGCGCCAATGCGTTCGCGTATTCCGACGCCGTGGCGATGGCCGCCATATCTCGCTTACCGAAGTGATGATAACCAATGGCTGTGCCGGCGATCTGGGTTGCAGGTTGTATGCAGCCGAAGAGAACGAGTGAGGTCACGAGCCTTCCCGGCATGGTGAAGACGGCTAATTGCAGCAGAGTGGAACCCGCGACGAAGGCTTCGAATAGATAGTTGGATGTTCCGCCCACTTTTCCCATGCCCGCTATGCCAACAAGCAATGCGACGGCAAAGACGGTGACAAACATGCGGATCCTCGCATCGGCATTGCGCATGCCGCCTAAGGCGCGCAGCAAGACGAAGGGAGCGGCAACCCAAAACAGGTTGAGGAATACTGCGGTAACTCCCGTGCCGAGCGCGTGCAGAATCCAGGGAAGGCCGAAGGTGAATCCTTTGACCATTTGCGGCGCTACAAGGATGCTGAAGCGGTACTCGGGCGTTCCGGCGAGAAGCGTGACGGTAACCAGCGCGGCAAAGACCGTGATTAACACGGCAAGATTGCGCCATCGCCTATTCAGAATTAACCAGAGGCAGAGACCGGCAAAGGCGAGAACTACAGATTGTTTAAAGGCCCACGCGAGATAGAAGAGGAAGCCCGCATACACAAAGCAAAAGCGCGGCTGACGCATGACGACCCAAAGGGCGATCATCACCAGCGCGGCGGCGGCCATGTCCGGACGGATGCTGAGCGCCCAATACTTTACAAGTGAAGTGCAGAGCCAGAGGCCCAGCGAGAGCGCGAGAGAAAGCGCGCTAGCCGCCCCGCGCAGCTTGAGAAAAGAGCGCACAAGGCGCCACTGCGCGAGAGCGCCCGCGAGAGCAAAGAGCAGTGTGAACTGGCGTCCCCAGGTTAAGATTGTCGCGTCCCATGCGCCCGCGAGCTTGAGTGCGCCTGCATACGTGTAATAGAAGAGGTAGTTATACATCGAAAGCGAAAATGGGAATGCGAACGGCCAAGTATATACAGGCCGATGGTGTATGCATCTCCAAATGGAGTCGATCATGGGAGACTCGACGGCCGTGGCGCAGAAGAGCGCGCCATAGCGCCAGACGCTGACGATGCGGATGAGATAGACGGTGAGGTTGAGAACAAAGAAGGCCAGGACACAGGCGGCTCTGCGGCGCGAAATATTCCAGACCCTGTTTTGCGAGTAACTCAAGCCGGAATCGCGGGTGAATTCGTTCATGTGTGATTTATTCCTCGTACGGGCTTCCAGAAACTCGCTAACGGATGGCGAGAGTGGCGATCTCCCAGGTCCCAAAAGCGGGACCTGGGGCACCCAGCTTTATGATAGGTCAGACATGGGCCACCGCACGTTGCTTCCGGAGCTTAATGCATTGGCGCGGCTTCATCTTTCGCGCCTGCGCCGGGCTTGTTTCTGCTTAGCATGAAGGCCAGCACCACAAGACCCATGGACATCCACGATAACTCCATATAGACATCCTGATAGCCTTGCACCTGCGCCTGGCGGTTGAGCTGGTTATAGATGTTTGCCAGTGCCAGCGCGTTGCCGTTGGGCGCGCCGAAACTCGAGCCGAGGAAGCCGGTGAGCGCCTGCGTGTGCTGTTGGAAGGCGCTGGAGGCCGAGGTCATGGCGTTTTGCAGATGCTGCTGATGCCACATGGCGCGGCGGGTCACCTGAGAGTTGGTGACGGCAATCAGGATGCTGCCGCCAATGTTACGGGCGAAGTTGATGAGGCCGGCGACCTGGTTGCTCTGCTCCTTGGGCAAGCCGACATAGGCGGCCGTGGTGATGGAGATGAAGCAGAAGGGGATGGGCATCATCTGAATGACGCGCAGCCACGACGCGAGAGGGAACGACATATCCAGCGTGGTCACATTCGCCGCGATGCGAAAGGTCAGCACAAAGAGCGTGAACCCGGCCATCGCCAGCCAGCGCGCGGCCACCTTGCCTGTGGCGTAGCCGGCCATGGGCATAACGAACAGGAGCGAGACGCCGCCCGCGGTCAATGCCATGCCAGCGGTGGTCGCGGTCCAGCCCAGCAGTTGCTGCGTGAACTGCGGTTGCAGCACGGTGTTCGCGTTCAGCACGCCGCCCACCAGCATCATGAGAAAACAGCAGATGGCGAAGTTTCTGTAGCGGAAGAGCTTGATGTTGATGAGCGGATTCTTGTGTCGCCACTCCCACCAGATCAGCCCGATCATGCCGCCGACAAACAGAACCGCGCAGAAGCGGATGAAGCTGGATGCGAACCAGGCATTCTCTTCGCCCTTGTCGAGCATGATCTGCATTCCGCCCATGGCGATGGTGAGAAAGCCAAAACCGAGGTAGTCCATGCTCCGCAAGCGTGAATGGTCAGCCTTGATCCACGGCGGATCTTCCACCAACCGAGAGACCAGAAAGTAGGCCAGGATGCCCACCGGAATGTTGATGAAGAAGATCCAGCGCCAGGTGAAATTGTCGGTAATCCATCCGCCCAGCGTGGGGCCGATGGAAGGCGCAAGCACGGCGACCAGGCCGTAAAGTGCGAAGGCCTGCCCGCGTTTTTGCGGCTCAAAGCTGTCTGCCATGACGGCCTGGGCCATGGGCTGCATTCCACCGCCGCCTATGCCTTGAATCACGCGAAAGACAAGCAGCATCGGCAGCGAAGGCGCTGCGCCGCAGAGAAAACTGGAGACAGTAAAAATGATGATGCACAGCAGAAAGAAATTCCGGCGGCCCATCACGCTCGATGCCCATGCGCCCATGGGCAACACGATGGCGTTGGAGAGCAGATAGCTGGTGAGCACCCAGGTTGCCTCGTCGGTGCTGGCTCCCAGCGAGCCGGCGATGTGAGGCAGAGCTACGTTGGCGATGGAAGTGTCGAGGTTCTCCATGAACGCGGCCAAGGCCACGCAGGCGGCAACAAGCCACGGATTCACTCTGGGCTTCCAGGGCGCTGCGGAGCCGGGCTGGTGAATTTCCATGGTCCTGGGCGTTTCCGGCGCGCCGGGCTGGCGTGGTGATGAAGACGGAATATCGGACAAGAACTACTCCTGTCTGCTGATTCAGACTGCTTGGTTTCAAAAAAACTGCTTGCCGGGGGAAGCGCGGCGCTAATGTAGGTTGATTCCGGACGAGAGCCTCGCGGCAGAATAACTCGCTGGAGGCATCACAGCATTCACTTGCTCTACTAATAGATTCGCTTGGCCACGGTTGGGGTTCATCAATCTCCGGCGGCGCCAAGGTGAAGGCCCGCCGCGTGCGCTAGATCTTCTTCGCCGCCGCCTTTGGGCCTGCGCCAACCCACCAGAGCGATGGCCAGAGCCACAACCTGCATGGCGACAATAAGGGCCACGCAGGCCGGCCACTTGCCCAGCGCCCAGAATGCTCCGGGGACAACTCCGGCGGCGGTGCCTCCAAAATAGTAGCAGGTGAGGTAGACCCCGGCAGCGGTCACGCGCGCTTCAGCGGGCGCGGCCACGCGCAAATGGCTCTGCGCAGCGGTCTGCGCGATGAAGGTGCCTGTAGAAACCATCGCCAGTCCCAGGATGATGATGGGCAGCGACGGAGCGAGAGTAATCAGCGCGCCGAACATGGTGCAGACAATTGCCCCGCTGATACCCGCGCGCAATCCTACGCGGGTGATGATGTAGCCCGCGGTTGGCGTAACCACAAGGCCAACCAGGTAAACGAAAAACAGCGAACTGATGGCGGCTGTTGACAGGCTGAAAGGCGCGGCGCTCAGATGGAACGTAATCCACGTAAAGACGCCCACCAGCGTGAAGAGAACATCGAAGCCCACGGCGTAAGTGGCCACGAGACGGCGATGTCGAAACAGATCCCGCACCTGCGCAAAGAACGAAGGGCGCGCATCGGTGAGCGCCACCGGCTCGCGGCGGCATCCGTGAGGAAGCCATGCGTACACGGCTGCCGCCCCGACCAGCGCGACCGCCCCCAGCACGAGAAAGCTCACACGCCAATTGAACCAATCGGCCAAAATGCCTGCGAGATACCGGCTCAGGAAGCCGCCCAACGCGGTTCCGCTGATGTAGAAGCTCATGATGAAAGCGACGCGGTTGGGCGGCCACTCTTCGCCAATGTAGGTGACCACCACGGCCACGATGCCGGGCACCGCGATGCCCTGAAGAAAACGCCAGAAGATGAGCTGGGCCAGCGAGGTTGAAGTCGCGGCCAGCAGTGTGGGCACGGCGATGGCGATCATCCAGGCAACGATGACGCGCTTGCGGGGCAACCGCTCCGTGAGCGCGCCCACGATGGGAGCCGTGACGGCCGCGCCCAGCGTAGCGGCGGAAACGGTGAGCGCAACGCCGGTTTTGGAGGCATGAAAAAGATGCGTGAGCAGCGGCAGCAGCGGCTGCGTGATGTAAAGCTCGAGAAACGCGCACACTCCGCACAGAGTGACAGCGGCCACGGCGAGGTTGCTGGGCGAAGAGCGTTCCGAATGTGCGTCAGGCTGCAAGTATCAGGATAATCGATTAGCGGGGTTGAGGGTTGGCTTCTGCAACTTGGAGCCGCGAAAAACGCGGCGGTTCTACGCCTGATACTGCTCGTCGCTTACGTGTTCCATCCAATCTACGGTTTTGCCGTTGAGCTTTTCCTGAATGGCAATGTGGGTCATCGCTGTGGTTGGCGCTGCGCCGTGCCAATGCTTTTCGCCGGGAGCGAACCAGATTACATCGCCGGGGCGAATCTCCTCGATGGAGCCTCCCCAGCGCTGTGCACGTCCACAGCCGGAGGTGACGATCAGCGTCTGACCAAGCGGATGGGTATGCCATGCGGTGCGCGCGCCTGGCTCGAAGGTGACGCTTGCGCCCACGACGCGCGCTGGGTCGGGCGCATCAAAAAGTTTGTCAACGTGCACAGTGCCGGTGAAATATTCCGCCTGTCCTTTGCCCGAAGGCTCGGAACCAACTCGCTTGATCTCCATTTTGAATTCCCTTCCGCCGCCTACAGCGCCTTGCCCATTTCAAACGCTTGTTTCATGGCGCGGCTTGTGAGAATATCGCCGATCTGCCATGCGCCCGCGCCATACACGACGCCTTTTTCTTTTGCTCCCGGCAAACAGGAAGTGAATCCACGGAAGCCCTCGACGGTTCGTTCCAGTGCGGCTTTGTTGCTGTCCGCCGCGGTCACGATGAAATAGAAATCCTTGTTGGTGATTTTTGTGTACCGTGCAACGGTCCGGTCAATCGCGGTCTTCATCTGGGCGCACATGGTGTAGAAATAGACAGGCGTCGCCAGAACGATGACGTCCGCCGCGATCATGCTGTCAAGAATCTGCGCCATGTCGTCTTTCTGTGCGCATCGCCCATTCTTTTTGCAGGCATAACAGCCGGTGCAGTAATTGATTTTCTTCTCAGCCAACACGACTTTTTCGACCTGATGATTGGCTTCGACTGCGCCTTCCATGAACCGGTCGCATAACTCATTCGAGTTTCCAAGTTTTCTTGGGCTTGAAGATAAAATCAGAACTTTCTTACTCATTCCATTCCTTTCAACTTCCGAGTGAGACCCCGTCTTTGCGGTCAGCAGAGACGGAGTCCCAGCGGTGGTCATGGCTGCGCTTTCCGCCAGCTACCGACCCACCAACTGCGCGTGGGACGCCGGATAACGAGCGCCTTCGAGCTTGATCTCTGAGGAGGCGTCTTCGAGGTCACGCACATCGTCAGCGGTTAGTTCGACTTTTGCCGCTCCGAGATTTTCTTCCAGCCGAGCCAGCTTCGTTGTGCCGGGAATCGGAACGATCCACGGTTTCTTCGCAAGCAGCCAGGCAAGCGCGATTTGCGCGGGAGTTGCCTTCTTCCGTATTGCGAATGAACTCACCAAATCAACAAGTGCCTGATTCGCCTTGCGATTCTCCGGACTGAACCGCGGAACGATATTGCGGAAATCCGTGCTGTCGAACTTTGTATCCGCATTGATCTTGCCGGTCAGGAAGCCTTTGCCCAGCGGGCTGAACGGAACGAAGCCAATTCCAAGCTCTTCCAGGGTGGGCATCACGGTCTCTTCCGGCTCTCGCCAGAAAAGCGAGTACTCGCTTTGGAGCGCGGTGACGGGCTGAACCGCGTGCGCGCGGCGGATGGTCTTTGCGGCAGCTTCGGACATGCCGAAGTGCTTCACCTTGCCCGCTTGAATCAGGTCTTTCACAGCACCCGCAACATCCTCGATGGGAACGTCAAGGTCGACGCGATGTTGGTAGAACAAGTCGATGGCATCGATCTTCAGCCGCTTGAGCGACTCTTCAGCAACTTTCTTAATGTGCTCTGGCCGGCTGTCTAGCGCGTTCCATTTGCCGCCGTCATCGGGATTGGCTTTCCACCCGAACTTCGTCGCGATGACTACCTTCCCGCGAAACGGAGCGAGAGCCTCACCGACAAGTTCTTCGTTCAGGAAGGGGCCGTAGACTTCGGCGGTATCGAAGAATGTGACGCCGCGCTCGACGGCAGCACGGATCAGCGCGATTGCCTGCTGCTTTTCCGTTGCCGGGCCAAGCCCGAAGCTCAGGCCCATGCAGCCCAGGCCAAGAGCCGATACTTCCAGATTGCTTTTCCCCAATTTGCGTTTCTGCATGTTTCTCCTTTTTTTGAGAGAGTGTTGGCAACTCTCAGCGATTGGTCATCATTTCAATCTGTTCCGGATAGCGCGCGCCTTGCACAGTGACTTGTGAAGTGATGCGGTCGATCTCGCGGAGGTCGTCAGAAGAAAGGTCGAGGGCAAGCGCGCCAATGTTCTCTTCGACCCGCTTCAGTTTGGTGGTGCCCGGGATGGGAACGATCCAGGGCTTCTGCGCAAGCACCCAGGCGAGGGCGAGCTGAGCGATGGTTGCACCCTTGCCGGCCGCGAAGGCTCGAAGAAGTTCAACCAGAGCGAGATTTGCTTTAAGCGCTTCCGGTGCAAAGCGCGGGATACTGCTACGGTTGTCTTCCTTGTGAAACTGAGTGTTTTCGTTGATTGAGCCGGCGAGAAAGCCCCTGCCGAGCGGGCTGAAGGCAACAAAGCCGATACCGAGTTCTTCAAGGGTGGGCAACACTTCCTCTTCAGGGCGTCTCCACCAGATTGAGTACTCATTCTGGACGGCAGTGACCGGCTGGACGGCGTGCGCGCGGCGGATGGTGCTTGCAGCGGCTTCGGAGAGGCCGAAGTGGCGGACCTTGCCCTGCTGGATCAGGTCCTTCACCGCCCCAGCGACTTCTTCGATCGGCACGTCGGGGTCGACACGGTGCTGGTAGAGAAGATCGATGGTGTCGAGACGGAGCCTTCTCAGCGAACCTTCGACGCTTTCCTTGATGTAGTCGGGGCGACTGTCGACACCGGGATCGGGCCTGCCATGCGGAGTGCGGGAGAAGCCGAATTTGGTGGCGATGACCACCTGATCGCGCACCGGAGCAAGCCCTTCGCCAACTACCTCTTCATTGACGAACGGGCCATAAACCTGGGCGGTATCGAAGAAGGTTACGCCGCGCTCAGCCGCGCCGCGCATCACAGCGATCATCTCTTCCTTGGTGCCAGCGACCGGGCCATGGCCTTCGCTCATCCTCATGCAGCCGAGCCCGATCGCCGATACTTCCAGATTACTGTTTCCCAATTTGCGCTTTTGCATTGTGTCTCCTACTGCTTGTCTTCTTCGAATACTTTCTTCGCAACAGCGATTGCCGACATGGCGCTCGGCCATCCGGAGTAGAAGGCCATGTGCGTGATGAGCTCCACGATTTCCGCTTGCGTCAGACCATTCTTGATGCCTTCCTTCAGATGGAATCGAAGCTGTTCTGACGCGCGGAGAGCTATCAAAGCGGTGATTGTGGCAAGACTGCGATCACGCTTGGAAAGCGCGCTTCTCTCCCAGACATCGCCAAACAGAACATCGTCTGTAAGGCTCACGAGTTTGGGAGAGAAGCTGCCAATAGCTTTTTCTGCTCCGGTTGGATGTGTTTTGTTTGCCATAACGGGTCCCTTCACTCGGCCCTGAGAGAAGCCATGTCGATGGAGAAGCGGTACTTCACATCGGACTTCAACATTCTCTCGTAGGCTTCGTTGACCTTTTGGATGGGGATAACTTCGACGTCGGCGGTGATGTTGTGCTTGCCGCAGAAGTCGAGCATCTCCTGGGTTTCGGGGATGCCGCCGATGAGTGACCCGGATAAGCTGCGGCGGCCCATCAGAAGGCCGAATACGGAGACGGCGAGCGGATTTTCCGGCGCGCCAACCTGAGTGATATTGCCGTCGATGCCGAGCAGATTGATGTAGGCGTTGATGTCGTGATCCGCGGCGACGGCGTCGAGAATGAAGTCGAAGCTGCCGGCATGTTTCGCCATCTCGTTCGTGTCGCGGGAGAGAACGACTTCATCCGCTCCGAGGCGGAGTGCGTCTTCCTTCTTGCTGGGGGAAGTGGTGAAGACAACGGTGTGTGCGCCGAGCGCATGAGCAAACTTCACGCCCATGTGGCCCAATCCGCCGATGCCGACCACGCCTACTTTTTTGCCTTTGGTCACGCCCCAGTGGCGCATGGGAGAGTAAGTTGTGATTCCGGCGCAGAGCAGAGGCGCGGTTCCGGCAAGGTCGAGGTTAGAGGGAACGCTGAGGGCAAAGTGCTCGGTGACGACAATGCTCTCCGAGTAGCCACCGAAGGTGACCCCTCCCACGTGTTTGTCGGGGAAGTTGTAGGTAAAGGTCGGATTGGGGCAGAACTGTTCGAGTCCCTTCTTGCAGGCGGGGCATGTGCCGTCAGAGTCCACCAGACAGCCAACCGCTGCCAGGTCGCCGGGCTTGAATCTGGTGACAGAGGAGCCAACCTTCGTGACGCGCCCGACAATCTCATGGCCGGGGACGCAGGGATAAACGGTGGGCATTACGCCGCTCCACTCGTTGCGAACCTGGTGAAGATCGGAGTGGCAGATGCCGCAGAAAAGGATTTCTATCTGCACATCGGTTTCGGTTGGTTCGCGGCGGGCGATGGTGGTGGAAGCAAGCCGCGATGTCGCACTGGCGGCGGAATAAGCTTTGGCGTTGTACATCAAATAACCTCCTGGCATTCGGGGCCTGTGTTTGAGACGCAGGGCGAACAGCGTTGCCCCGCGCTTCCTTTTCAGTCCCAAGGATAGGATGCGCGCTTCTCCTAGCGGTATCACAATTCTTCCGATTTATTGCCTATTCCTCTGGACTCGCAGTATTTTGTGCACACCGCGACAGGTTCAGCGGTAAGCTCAATTTGAGAGGGGCACGGAAGCCTTATGGCCAGAGATAAAGATGCAAACGGGAAACTGCCGTCACGCGCTGTTGCGATGCGGAGGGATTTGGCGCGCAAGATTGCAGCGCATATTCGAGAGGATGGCAAAGAGGCTACCGCGGTGCCGGGCCTGAGCCTCTACCGCAAAAGCGCTCCAACGCAATGCACTTCCGCAGCCTACGAGCCTGAGCTGATTGTCTTCGTTCAGGGAGAAAAACGTATCAATGTTGGCGGAACGACGCTGGAGGTCAACGAGTCCACATTCCTGTTGACCTCGATCGATATGCCGGTGGTCAGCCAGGTGACAAAGGCAACGCGGGAAGAACCGATTCTGGCATTGCTGCTCAAGCTGGAGATGCCGGCGGTTCGGGAGATCCTCAGCCAAGAGGAGTTTGGTATTTCCGAAGCGGTTTCAGGCACGCGCGGTATGGCCGTGGGCGAGACGTCGGTCGAGATGCTGGATGCGTGTTCCCGATTGCTCGATCTGCTGGACGCGCCTCAGGATATTCCATTCCTGAGCAACCTGATCCAGCGTGAGGTCATCTATCGCTTGCTGCGCGGGCCGCGAGGCGAGAACCTGCGCGCCATTGCCACGCTGGGCGAACAGAGCAACCGGACGGCGAAGGCCGTTGCATGGCTGAGAGAGAACTACGCCAAGCCGCTGCGCGTGGAGGATCTTGCGTCGGTTGCGCAGATGGGCGTTTCCACGCTGCACCATCACTTCCGCACGCTGACCGCCATGAGTCCGCTGCAATACCAGAAGCAACTCAGACTGCACACGGCGCGCGTGCGCATGCTTACGGACGGGATGGATGCGGCGAGCGCGGCATTCGAGGTCGGCTACGAAAGTCCGAGCCAGTTCAGCCGGGAGTATAGCCGTTTCTTTGGCCAGCCGCCGATGCGCGACATCAAAGCGCGCCAGATGAGTGGCGTCGCAAGTGAGCGCGACGCAGCGTAGGCGTAGTTTTCGCGGCAAGATTGCATCAACGGCTAACGCATTTTCGGAAATGATGTAGACCGAAAGCACAACCGCAAAGTGGGTTTTTCTTCAAGAAAAACCCACATTTACAACATTTTTGGAGTTCACGCTATTTCCGAAAATGCCGTAAACGGCGATCTATATTCGCAAGCCGGCTTGCCGGAAGAGACTACCGTATACCCAGCGCCTGAATTCATTGTGCGGAAGCGCAGTCAGTCCCATCGCACGCGACTACTTAAGCGACGACAACATTTCACGTCTGAGGATGGCATTCATGCGCGATTGATACCCTCTGCCGTGAGACTTCAACCACTCCAGAACATCTCCGTCCAGGCGCGCGGTGATGATCTGTTTGATCGGGCGGTAGAGATGCCCGCGCACGCGCTTGGTCTTTGCCCATTCTGCGTCTGTCAGGACAGGAGTATCGCTGGTGTCAATCTCGCTATCCGGCCGCGCCGAAAGCGCTTTCAGGTTTGCGTGCTGCGCGTCGGTCAATGGTGGCAGAGTTTCGAGTGTGTACCTAACCATTTTCTTTTTCATAGCGTCGCCTTTCTGTGGGTTCGGCCCGTCTGGCGGAGATAATGCGAACCACTTCAATCTCAGTTCCGTCCTCAAGTTCTTCTCGGATGGTGTGCGCAACGATCAGGAGGGCCAAGCCCTCGACCTCGCCACATGCTTGCCAGCGTTCTTCGCCGTCCTGAATTAGCTCTTTCCAAGAAAGGTAGAGAGGGTCCCGGAAGACCTGGGCAGCTTCCTCGAAGCTCACGCCATGTTTGCGCTGGTTCGAGAGGTTTTTCGCCGGATCCCACTCAAACTGGAAACTGTCCACGGATTAATTGTAATACATATTTGTAAATATATGCAAAGCGATAGCCGAACGCCTTGAGTCTGCTCTATGAACCTGCTGAAAGCAAAACACGGAGCATAGATCTCTCTCGGAGACCGAAGACCGCATTGATTTTGCAGCGCTTGCGGCACGACGGATGCCATGCCCTGCTACAAAACCCTTCCATTCGCTTACACGCCAGACACTGCCTAAAACACCCCTGCCAGGGACAGTTCCGACGGGCGCGGCTGGTCGCCTCTGGCGCCGCAGACGGAGAGCACAACGGGCGAGAGCGTGATCACCGGGCATTGCGCATAGGCCAGCACTTTGTATACGATGCCGGCGCGCGTGACGGCGGCAAAGCGCGAAACGCCCTGCGCGCCCAGCACAATCAGGTTGGCGTGCTGCGATCTGCCCTGGTAGAGCAGCTCCTCGGTTGGATCGCCGAGTACGGCTCTGGAGCGCACGCCGACCTTATGCTGTAAACCGGGTGGAACCAAGGCGGGCAGTTCGGCCTCGATCTCGCCGAGGGTGCGGCCGGCAAGAGCCACGGCTGACTCCTGCGGCGGAATAACCTGTTGCAGAATTAGGCTGGCCTTGTAGCGCGCGGCCAGCTCCGCGGCAAATCCGACCACGACGCGGCCAGTGTCCTGCGCGCCGACGGAGCACAGAATGGTGCGCTTGGAAAAGTGGCGATAGGCGCCCTCGACCACTTCGGGGCCGACGATATTGACGGGCACGGGAGCGTTGCGCAGCACCTCCTCGGCGACCGAGCCTACCAGCAGCTTGCCAACCGGGCCGGGCGTGTGCGTGCCCATGACAACCCGATCAATTTTTCTCTCGCGCAAATATATCAGGATCTGTTCGGCGGCTAAACCTGGCCGCACCACGACTTTGCAGTGAATGCCGAGCTGGCCGGCGCGCTGAGCAAGGGGCTCAAGACGTTGCTTTTCAGCCTGGCAGCGGGCATAGTCGCGGGAGCGGCCAGAGCCTTCAGATGTATGCGCATCCAGGTGGTCATAGGCATGAAAAAGAATTAGTTCCGAGCCAAACTCGGCGGCCTCGGCCAGAGCAAAGCCAAAGGCCTTTTCATTGACGGGAATTTCGGATGCGAAAAGAATGGCGGTGGGTCTGCTCCACCCCGGCTTTATGGCGGTAACCATAGGAACCTCCTGGGTTGAACAATCTGTAGTTAGACACCAAGCCAGGCCCGTAAAACGAAATACGAGCGGCAAAGACGAGCCTATCTGGAGGACACTACACGCCGACCGCGAAGGTTCCCGGGGATGGACGGCAGGCCGGACTCTTATAAGGCGGGCAGGAGGGTCAGGCCTTCACTTTTCTGTTCCACTAATCCGAAGACATCGCCGATCACGCATGGTGGAATATTGACGAAGCGGGGAGAAAAAAGAAGTGCAATTTTATACAAACGCAGGAAAAATCTCTGTGAAAAATTGGTAACTATATTTGCGGGGCCGTGCAGGGCTAGAGATTCCCCTGTTCTTCTCCCGGCGCCGCGCGCCTCAATAGCCGGCAGCCTTGCCGTAATGGCTGCGATGGTCCTGGCCGCCCTCGAGTTCGCCGGTCTTGGGGTCCACCGCGATGCACTCGCCGTTGGACCAGAAACCGTTCTTGATGCTGACGTCGTAGCCCATGGCGCGCAGGGCTGAGAGGGTCTCGGGCGGGAAGCCCGGCTCAAGATAGAGCTTGTCGGGCAGGTACTGGTGGTGGAAGCGCGGCGCGTCAACAGCTTGCTGAATATTGAGGCCGCTCTGGGAGGCGGAGAGAAAGATATTGGCGACGGTGGAGATGATGCGCGCGCCGCCGGGCGAGCCAAGGACGTAGCGCAACTTGCCGTTTTCCAACACGATAGTGGGAGTCATGGCGCTCAGGGGGCGCTTGCCGGAGGCGATGGCGTCGGCCGGCCCCTGGATGAGGCCGAACATATTAGGCGTGCCGACCTTGGCGGCGAAGTCGTCCATCTCGTCGTTGAGCAGAAATCCCAGCGTGCCGGAAGTGACGTGAGAGCCAAAGGAATTATTAAGAGTGGTGGTGACAGAGACGGCGTTGCCTTCACTATCGACCACTGAATAGTGTGTGGTGTCTTGCGATTCAGCACGATGGCCGGCGGTTTTGGGCACGGGAGGCAAAAAGCCCTCGGGCCGCTGGAGCGTGGCGCTGGGGGCGGCCGCGAGGGGATTGATGGAGGCGCGCCAGGCGGCGCCGTACCTCTTTGAGGTCAGTTCGGTGACGGGGATGCGGTTGTAGTCCGGGTCGCCAAGGTAGTCTGAGCGGTCCATGTAAGCGCGGCGAAAGGCTTCGGCGATCAAGTGCATCGATGCGGGGCTGCGGTCGCCGAGTTTGGCCAGGTCGTAGCCTTCGAGGATGTTGAGCGCGCTGACCAGCACGACTCCGCCCGAGGATGGCGGCGGGGCGCTGATGACGGTGTAGTCGTGGAAGCTGCTCACGATGGGCGTGCGCTCGACGACGGTGTAGGCAGCCAGGTCTTCGAGGGTGATGAGTGCGCCACCCTTTTTGAGATCGCTGACCAATTCCTGCGCCATCTTGCCGTGGTAGAAGCTGTCAGGATCGGCGGCGATGCGCTGGAGTGTGCGGGCCAACTCCGGCTGGCGGAAGATTTCGCCTTCCTTATAAAGCTGCCCATCGCGCTGGAAAATGCGTTTGGAGTCAGGAAAACGAGCCAGGTCTGGGTCGCTGAGTTCACGAGCTTCGTCGGTGGTGAGCTGGAAACCTTCGGCGGCTAATTTGATGGCTCGGGCGATGACGCGCTTGAGGCCGAGCTTGCCGTATTTTTGTTCAGCGTAGACCAGTCCGGCAACCGAACCGGGAGTGGCGATGGAGCGGTAGCCGGTGATGCTTGCGTCGGGGATGACGTTGCCGTTGGCGTCCTGGTACATGGTTTCAGTGGCCTGGAGCGAGGCTTTCTCGCGGAAGTCGATGAAGGTGACTTTTCCGTCATGGGAACGCAGCAGCAGAAAGCCGCCGCCGCCCAGGTTGCCTGCCGCGGGATGCACCACGGCCAGCGCAAAGCCGGTGGCAACGGCGGAGTCAACGGCGTTGCCGCCCGCGCGCAGGATTTCGAGGCCGGCGTCAGAGGACAAGTGATGGACGCTGACCACCATCCCGTGCGGCGCGCGCACCGGCTGTTCGTCGCGATAAGAAACTGCGCTTACCGTGACTTGCTGGGCAGCGGCAAAGGCGGGGATGAGGAGCGCTGCGCCGAGCAATGCAGCCAGGGTGGGGGAAGAGGGCCGTCGAATCATGGTATTGACAGAATAGCGCGGCAGGGGCGGCTGCTTCGCTGCGAACTGAGCACCGTTGGCCATCGCGGGAGTTTGGTCAGGCGGTATTATTCTTCATGCTCATTTCCCGGCATGGAGTTTTGTTCCTGACAGTGGTTTTCGTTATCTCGGCCAGAGGGACATGGCCGCAAATTGCGAACCCGGCTGTGCCCGCAGCCCTGGCTTCTGCGCAGATTGTCGAAGAGATGCAGCGTCACAATCTGGCGCGAACCAATGCACTGAAAAGCCTGAAATCGACGCGTCACTACCAGGCGGAGTACCGGGGCTTCTCCAAAAAGATCGTGGCCGGGATGGAGGTTGAATACAGCTACGACGCAAAGTCGGGGAAGAGATTTCGGATCGTGGCACAGAGCGGATCCAAGATGATTTGCGACAAAGTGCTGAAGCGGGCGGTGGACAGCGAGTTGGAAGCCTCGAGAAATAGTGGAGCGACCGCCCTAACGCCCGCGAATTACAAGTTTCACCTGGCAGGAATCGACAGCGTGGGAGGAAGACCGGCTTATGTTATGGATGTCGATCCGCTGGTCGCGAGCAAGTTTCTCTACAAAGGCAAGATCTGGGTGGACGCGGCGGATTTCGCGTTGGTAGTGATTGACGCGGAGCCGGCTAAGAACCCGTCTTTCTGGATTTCGCGGACGCGGATTCGGCAAACATTCGCCAGGACGGACGGCTTCTGGTTGCCGGAAATGAACCGGAGCGAGAGCAAGGTGCGCATTGGCGGAACGGCTGTGTTGACAATCGATTACGGGAGATATGAGATCGAGGCGAACGCGCCACATTTGCGCTAGCGTTCGCTGTGTTACCGTTTGAGTACGGCGTCCTTGAGCCGGGCCGGGATATTCTGGGCCGAGCAGAGTGCCCGCGATGGGCGGGAATCAGGGGCGGCGTGCGCACATCAAGAAGAATGTCTCAAGAACCGGAACGTACATTATTTCCCCTTGCCCCGGACCCGGCTTCAACGCCTGCGTCCGCGCCCGGCCACGTGCCCAGTACCGCGCCCAACTCCCGGTTGACGCCGCAGCAGGGCTCGAAGCACGCGCCGCAGCGGATTCCGCCCTGGCTGGAGCGCGCCGAGTTGTTCCTGCGCGTATTGCTGCGGATGTATATCGGTCTGGCAATCTGTTATGTGCCGTGGTCGAGGATGTTCTGGGACCAGAACCCCTTGTTTGTGGAGTTTCCCACGCTCGGCGTCTATGCGGCCAGCGGAATTGCGCGCGGCCTTGTCTCCGGGCTTGGGCTTTTGAATCTGTGGATTGCGTTTCACGACGCTTTCCGCCGTCGGGATGGGTGAGATGAAAGAACAGGGACTAGGGACTAGGGACAAGGGACTCGCCGTCCCGGCAGCCGTCATTCCGGCCAACGGGTCTCTGCCTGCGCCGCTCGAATCGGCTCCGCTGGCTTATGAGAATTCCGCCTTTTTGAACAGCGCAGACGGACGGCTTATCCGCATTGTCTCGGAATACATTGAGCCGCTGGCGCGTTTCCGGCGGGAACAGATTCAGGACACGGTGGTGTTTTTCGGCTCGGCGCGCTTTCGCGGGCGCGAAGAAGCCGATCACGCCTTGGAACTGCTGGAAAACACCGGCTCCACGCAGCCGGCGCCCAGCCATGAACAGCCGGCCAAAGCACTGGAGATTGCCGCGGGCAAGGCGACGGATTTGCAGCTCAAGCGCGCCGAAGCGGCCGTGGAGATGGCCCGCTACTACGAGGACGCGCGGCGGCTCTCCGGGATGCTGACAAACTGGGCCAAGACAATTCCTTCGCGGCGGCACCGGTTTGTGGTCACCAGCGGCGGCGGGCCGGGCATCATGGAAGCGGCCAATCGCGGGGCTCACGAGGCCGGCGGCAAGACCATCGGCATGAACATACGGCTGCCCTTCGAGCAGCATCCCAACCCGTACATCACGCCCTCGCTCAACTTCGAGTTCCACTACTTTTTCATGCGCAAGCTGTGGTTCGCCTACCTCGCGAAGGCGCTGGTAGTTTTTCCCGGCGGGTTCGGGACGCTGGACGAGATGTTCGAGATTCTCACGCTCGCGCAGACCAAGAAACTGGCCAAGAAGATCACCGTGGTCATCTACGGCTCGGATTATTGGAAGAAGGTCTTCAACCTGGATGTGCTGGTGGATACCGGCGCCATCTCGCCCAAGGACATCGAACTGTTTCAGTTTGCCGATACGCCGGAGCAGGCCTTCGAGCTGCTGCGGAAGGGGCTGACGGAGAACTACCTGAAGGCGGAGGCGGCCGACGGCACGCTGGCCGAGAGCCAGACGATGAAGCAAGGCGAGGAGCTGATGGCTAGCTGGACGGTGGAAGATTTTCTGGGGCCGGAGCTGGCGAAGACGAGCAAATAAGCATCCCCGGCGCTTTGGGGTATGGCATTCGGAGGTAGTGGCGCTATCTCCGAATTGCCGACAAACCAAGCGTGATGGCGTGACACGCACTCGTCGTGCCTTGAAACCATTTTGAGTTCTGCTACCCGTGCCGATAGGCTGAGGTTACATCTGCCCCAACTGCTTTGAGTCTGTACCAGGCAACATTCACGCAGAGAATTGAGATAAGCGGATAGACGAACGGCATAGGAAAATTGACTAAAAACATAGGAAAAAAGAGCAAGGGGCCGATCCCCATGTTTCCTACCCCGCTGGCAGCCGCAATGCTGCGTCCGACGCCACCAGGGAGCAGCCACAAAACGCCAGGCACGGCTACATAAAGAAACAGAGCGAAAAATATGCAGGTGTGAGCGATTGCAGCCCTCGGCCGCAATTTCAGAAGCATGACTGAAACGAAGACAAATGCCACAAGAAAAAGAACGTTAATGCCGCACTGGGTCCAAAACGCCTCCCCAAAAAATGGCCACCGGGGATCAGCATGAGGATGGCGAAATTCTCTCAAAACAGCGTCGGCAAGAAAGTAACATCCCCAGACCGACAGGGCTAGGTTGAGCACGCCAATGGTTTGCAGCAGTAGTCGCCACGCTCTCATTCCGAGGTGATCCTAACATGACGGCCTATTCTGGCGCTGTTGCCGGACGACCGCCTATCCAGAAACTGTATCGCTGCCGCATTCCGAGAATTTCCCCTTTTTGTTCTGAATTTTCCCCGTAGCTTTCTGGATTCTTTCGACAATTGAACGTCCATTCGGCTTACGTTAACCTCCTGTTGATGGCCGGACCTGATACTGGCTGCAGAGATTCCGGCTCGCGAGCGGAATCTAAGGAGCAGACATGGCCCGTTCGACCATCTCCTACCAATGGCGCGACAAGAATGCATCAGAGGGTTTCCGGTGCGGCGTTTCGCTGCACAGCCATACCAACCAATCACGCGAGACCCTGGAC